>Ga0307511_10000329_pt1 | contig 50299 bp, 45 predicted proteins | sample 13_EM_MG_FD_200266 | JGI IMG/M metagenome (GOLD analysis project Ga0307511, IMG submission 200266) | Populus trichocarpa ectomycorrhiza microbial communities from riparian zone in the Pacific Northwest, United States - 13_EM | ecosystem: Host-associated > Plants > Roots > Unclassified | place... | reverse complement strand
CGGGCAGACGTCCCCCTCGGAGGACCGGCGGACGACAGCGCTGGCCAGGGGCCAATTTCTGGAAACCCCCTGTCACCGTGTGCCGTCGCCGCTCTACCATCGGCTTATCCGTAGCAGGCTCCCCTCCGTTTCTGCCCGACGGCTCGTTGGCATGCGAGCCCCAAGCCCTACGGAGCATCGGGGGATGCACATGAACAGCGTTCCGCAGCACCTGCACAGCGAGGACCGCCAGGAGTACGAGCGGATCCTCGACGAGGCGCTGCGCTCCGCCCCTACCCGCCCGGAACTGGCCGCTGTCGGTAAGCGGCTCAACCCCGAACAGCTGCGCACCATGGCGCTGAACGCCACCGCACTCATCACGGCGGCCGCGGCGACCGAGTACCAGCACTACGTGAAGGTCCGCGAGGAACTGCGCCAGCCGGCGTCGTCCACCCCGTCGTCCGTCCACGAGACCGGCTCCGCGGAGCCGGGCGGCGTGGGCGCGATGGGGCTCGCCACCACCCTGGGGGAGGCTGCCGAGGGTGCGGGTGCCGTCGCCGTCGCCGCCGTCCTCACCCCCGTCCTCGCCGGCACGGCCGCGGCGATATTCCTGCTCGTGGGTTACATCCTCAAGATGCTCACCCCCGAGCCCGCGTTCGCGCAGACCATGCTCACCGCCGGCTGGGTGTTCGGCGCGATGACCGCCGCGGCGATCCTCGTCGCCGCCATCGGCCTGCTCCTCACGGCCCTGCGCAACCGGCCGACGTTCGACGCCGACCCCTACGGCGAGTCGAGCGGTGAGGTGGCCCGGGCCAGGGAAGCCTGGCACGACGCCCTTCTGGAACGCGGCATCCTGCCGTTCCTCCAGGAGGCGCTCGCGGCCCCGGGCACGGCGGCCCGACGCCGTACGACACCCTCGGCACCGAGTCGCATGCCGCACCTCGGCTACGACCGTCCTGGCTTCTCCAGCCCCGACGAGGGCCCGGAGCCGGGCCACCGCCCGAGCTTCAGCAGCCCGGACTTCAGCAGCCCGGACTTCGGGGGGCCCGAGCACCAGCCGGAGTAGCCCCTCGGCTTGCGCCCCCAACCAGGGGAGCGCAAGCCGAACACCCGAATTCACTGAATTCGGCGAATTATCTGCGCTGCGGCCCTTTCCACCGGGGTGCGGCTGTGGACGTGTACGAGCGCGAGATGGAACAGCGCTGGTGCGACAGGGGCCCACCGGTGAATGCGATCGGCGCGCAACATGTACTTGATCACCGCCGAAGGGCGGAACGGAACGAAATCGATGGTCTGGTGTTCCCATCTGTCCGCCACCCCTCTGCTTATACGCGCCTGCATATCGGCACAACTCACGTCCTTGAGCCGGGCATAGAAGTGAGCACTCCATTGCCGCTTCTCGATGTCCAGCACGAAGGCGAGCATGTCGAGTGCGTACTCGTGCGGTTCTATGGCCAGTTCCTCGCGCATGCCGCGCCGCGCGACCGCGTACAGATCCGGGGCGCTCCTGCCGGACGAGTCGATGTGCCGTGACATGCCTTCGTTGACGGACGAGTTCCAGACGCCCGAGGCCATACGGACCCTGTTGCTGCGCTGGGTGACGATCAGCATGTCGTCGGCCGTCACCACCGCGACATTCACGGCGAAACTGCATTGCAGAAAAGCAGGTGCCGAGAGCGGGTCCTCGGGATCGAGATAGCGCGAACGGGGAGTGGTCCCGTCGGGCAGCCTACGGTCCAATTGCTGGGCCGCGAGGAAAGTGTAGTAGTCCGTCGGACGCAGGCGGAGGTGGATTTCCGGCTGTTCGTCGAGAGGAGTCCGGGAGATACCGACCGTCTCGACCGCGTATCGAGGTCCGTTCCACAACGGTGTTCGGCCCTCTGCCTGGAGGCGCGCGCTTTCTTCCTCGATCTCGGCCCGCCAGCCCACCATGTCCGGGGGCAGCTCGATTTCCTGGTCCAATACCTGGATGTAGACGGCTTGCGCCGGTATGGACGACTCCCCGTCGCCCTCGACGATCAGGGCGGGGGTATGCAGCGGACCGAGGGAGAACGTCCGCCACACCGGGCTGGACTCCTCCCGCCGGCGCAGACCGCGTACCGCGCTCTTCGAGCGGGTGCGCAGCCTGTACCAGCTGTTCTGTATCGGATCCTGGAACAGCACCGCGACGAGCATGCCCAGCACGGCGCCGACAACCCCGTTGGCCAGATCGATCCCACCCATGCCAGGCAGGGTAGAGACCTTGATCGCGGCACGCGCGATCTTGTCTCTTCCGTTACGACGTCCACTTCCGTTCCGACGTCCAGCGGGGTTCGCCGCGACGGGCTCGTACGGGGGCTACCTCAACCTCTCATTCGGCGGGCAGCCCCATCCTCCCCCGCGCCCCGATCCGGTTGTCTTGTGATCGTCACCGATCAGGACCAGGAGCAACGGGGGACTCGGACATGCAGATGCCGTCGTCGAGGAAGACCGGCGCCGCCGTGCTGGCAGCGGCGTTGCTCGCACTGGGCTTGCCCGTGGCCGCGACCGCCACCACCGGACACCCGGCACCGAACCACCCCTCCCACGTGTACGACGAGGCCGTGCTCCAACGCGACCTGGCAGCCGTACGGAAGGCCGGAGGCGGCGATGTGAACGTGCTGGCCAGGGTCGACGGACCGAACGGCGCACCGCTCATGGCCCGCATCGGCACCCGCACGGCCGGCTCCACGGCCCCGATCCCCTGGAACGCGCACTTCCGTGTGGCGAGCACGACGAAGACGTTCGTGGCGACCGTCCTCCTCCAACTCGTGGCGGAGAAGCGGCTGTCGCTCGACGACACCGTCGAGCACTGGCTGCCGGGAGTCGTCACGGGCAACGGCAACGACGGCACCCGCATCACCGTCCGCGACCTGCTCCGCCAGACCAGCGGCCTCTACGACTACATCGACGACCCGGCGATCCAGGACCGCCTGATCAACCACTTCGACGAGAACCGCTACGACACCACCCCGGCCGCCGACCTGGTCGCCGTCGCGATGAAGCACCGCCCGTTCTTCGTGCCGCAGCCGGGCGGGGCCACCCGGTGGGCGTACTCCAACACCAACTACCTGCTGGCCGGGATGATCGCCGAGAAGGCCGGCGGCGCGAGCTGGCAGGACCTGGTCGCCCACCGGATCATCGCGAAGCTCGGACTGCGCAACACCTCCATTCCCGGGCTCACCCCGTTTCTGCCCGACCCGCACGTGAACGCGTATCTGACGACCGCCGACGGCAAGCGTCTCGACATCACCGATCACAGCTTCCAGCACACCGCGGACTCCGGTGTGGTGAGCACCACCGCCGACCTGAACGCCTTCTTCCGGGCCCTGGCCGGCGGCAGGCTGCTCCCCGCCGCGCAGTGGCGCGAGATGCGGCAGACCGTGGAGCGGACCGACGACCCGGAGGACGTGGCCGAGATGCCCGAGGGCACCTACGGCCTCGGCCTGCGCAAGATCCCGCTCTCCTGCGGCGGTTTCTACTACATCCACGAGGGCGACGGAGCGGGCGTCAACACCCGCCCCGCGGTGAGCGCCGACGGTAGGCGCGCGGTGACCGTTTCCCTCACGACCACCACCGCACCGCCGGACCTCACCGCCCTCAACCGCGCGACAGACACCCTCGTCGACCACGCCCTGTGCGAGAGGTCGGCCAAGGGCTCACCGAAGAGCTAGGCCGTGTCCGACCCGGCCGGTCGTCGTCAGTCGGCGATCGGCAAGTAGACCCGGTTGCCCGCCGCCGCGAACTCCTTCGACTTCCGCGCCATGCCCTCCTCGACCTCCGCCTTGGTACCGCCGTGTTCGCGGCGAATGTCCTGGGAGATCTTCATCGAGCAGAACTTCGGCCCGCACATCGAGCAGAAGTGCGCCGTCTTGGCCGGCTCCGCCGGCAGTGTCTCGTCGTGGAACTCCCGTGCCGTGACCGGGTCGAGGGCCAGGTTGAACTGGTCCTCCCAGCGGAACTCGAAGCGGGCGTCGGACAGCGCGTCGTCCCACTCCTGTGCACCTGGGTGCCCCTTGGCGAGGTCGGCTGCGTGGGCGGCGATCTTGTAGGTGATGACGCCGGTCTTGACGTCGTCACGATTGGGCAGGCCCAAGTGCTCCTTGGGCGTGACATAGCAGAGCATGGCCGTGCCCCACCAGGCGATCATCGCGGCACCGATGCCGGAAGTGATGTGGTCGTACGCAGGCGCGACGTCCGTCGTCAGCGGGCCGAGCGTATAGAACGGAGCTTCATCACAGATCTCCTGCTGAAGGTCGATGTTCTCCTTGATCTTGTGCATCGGGACATGTCCCGGGCCCTCGATCATGGTCTGTACGTTGAAACGCTTCGCGATCGTGTTGAGTTCCCCGAGAGTCCTCAACTCGGCGAACTGCGCCTCGTCGTTGGCGTCCGCGATCGACCCGGGCCGCAGACCGTCGCCCAGCGAGTACGTGACGTCGTAGGCGGCGAGGATCTCGCAGAGTTCCTCGAAGTTCTCGTAGAGGAACGATTCCTTGTGGTGTGCCAGGCACCAGGCCGCCATGATCGAGCCGCCGCGCGAGACGATGCCCGTCTTGCGGTTCGCCGTCAGCGGTACGAACGGGAGCCGCACGCCCGCGTGGACGGTCATGTAGTCCACGCCCTGTTCGGCCTGTTCGACGACCGTGTCCTTGTAGATCTCCCAGGTCAGCTCCTCGGCACGGCCGTCGACCTTTTCGAGCGCCTGGTAGAGCGGCACCGTACCGATGGGGACGGGGGAGTTGCGCAGCACCCACTCGCGGGTGGTGTGGATGTTGCGGCCGGTGGACAGGTCCATGACCGTGTCGGCGCCCCAGCGGGTCGCCCAGGTCATCTTCTCGACCTCCTCCTCGATGGAGGAAGTGACCGCGGAATTGCCGATGTTGGCGTTGACCTTCACCAGGAACCGCTTGCCGATGATCATCGGCTCGATCTCGGGGTGGTTGACGTTGGCCGGCAGCACCGCACGTCCGGCCGCGATCTCCTCCCGGACCACCTCGGGCGAGACCTTCTCCCGTACGGCCACGAACTCCATCTCGGGCGTGATCTCGCCTCGTCGCGCGTAAGCGAGTTGAGTCACCGCCGTGCCCGCACGTCCTCGGCGCGGCTGCCGCGGGCGTCCTGGGAACACCGCGTCGAGGTTGCGGAGTCCACCGCGCGGTGACGTGTGCTTGATTCCGTCGTCCTCGGGGCGGACGGGACGGCCCGCGTACTCCTCGGTGTCGCCCCGGGCAATGATCCAGTTCTCCCGCAGCGGCGCCAGTCCCCTGCGGACGTCGGTGTCGACGAGCGGATCGGTGTACGGGCCGGAGGTGTCGTACAGCGTCACGGACTGCCCGTTGGTGAGGTGCACCTGCCGGACCGGCACCCGCAGATCGGGGCGCGAGCCCTCGACATACCCCTTGTGCCAGCCGGCGGACTTCCCGGCCTCAGGGGACTCCTCGGCCCCCGTCGGCTGCTCGGCCCGTGCGAACTCCTCGCCCGGAATGGGCTGTTCGTCCTGACTGAAGGCAGGCGTGCGTACGTCCTTGTTGGTCATGAGACCTACTCCCTACGCCGGCATTACCCGGTAACAGGTTCGGCGGTCGACGCAGCGGCTTCCGTCAGCCGATGTTTCATGTGAAACATCACTCGATACAGGTGACGTTTCCCGTGAAACATCGCAGAGACGAAGGTCAGCGCCCTCTCAGCCCGGTGCTCCGAGCTCCCGCGTGTGCAAAGGTGCCCCCACGCTAGCGTCATATGTGACGCGGTGAACAGTGGGCCTCCGGCGTTCTTGCGATGATCGGGCGGTGACCACGACGCAGCAGCCCCCGTACCCGCCGACCGGGCCGCCGCCTGGCCATGACCACGGCCACGGCCACGGTTCCGATGGCGACCATGGCTCCGGGTCCGGGGACGACCACAGGTCCGGTGGCGACGGCGGGCACGGCTCGGAGGCGGGCGGTGGGCACGGCCACTCGCACAGTCATGGCCCGGCCGCGCCCGTCTCCCGTCACCTCCGGAAGGTCATCGCGGCGATCCTGATCCCGTTCACGGTGGCGGTCGTGGTCGGCATGGTGGTGCTGTGGCCCGGCGGCGCACCGTCGCACAAGCGCACCGGCGTCGGCTTCGACCGGCAGACGCAGCAGGCGACGGTCACCAAGGTCGTCAGCGTGAGCTGCGCCTCGGTGAACGCCTCGGGCGGGGGCGCGACCGGAGACACCTCCACAGCCGAGGGCTCCTCGGCGCAGCAGGAGGCGGGCGGCACCTGCAAGAAGGCCACGGTCACGGTCAGTACGGGCAAGGACAAGGGCCGTACGTTCACGGAGATCGTGCAGCCCGACCAGTCACGGCAGTTGCATCAGGGCGAGAAGGTCGTGGTCGCCTACGAGCCCTCCGCGCCCAGGGATCTGCAGTACTCGGTCACCGATGTGAACCGTAAGTTCCCGATGGCGCTGCTCGCCGGCATCTTCGCGCTGGCCGTCGTGGTGGTGGGTCGGCTGCGCGGTGTCATGGCGCTGATCGCGCTGGCCATCAGCTTCATGATCCTCAACTTCTTCATCCTGCCCGCGATCCTGCACGGCTCGAACCCACTGATCGTGGCGGTGGTCGGATCGAGCGCCATCATGCTGATCGCCCTCTACATGTGCCACGGACTGTCTGCCCGTACGTCCGTGGCGGTGCTCGGCACGCTGATGTCGCTGGTGCTGATCGGCGTCCTGGGTTCGGTGTTCATCGGCTGGGCCGCGCTGACCGGCAACACGGACGACAACACGGGCCTGATCCACGGGCTGTATCCGTCGATCGACATGAGCGGCCTGCTGCTCGCCGGCGTCATCATCGGTTCGCTCGGTGTGCTCGACGATGTGACGGTCACGCAGACCTCGGCGGTCTGGGAGCTGCACGAGGCCAACCCGTCGATGGGCTGGCGCGGGCTGTACCGTGCCGGCATCCGGATCGGCCGCGACCACATCGCGTCCGTGGTCAACACGCTCGTCCTCGCCTACGCGGGCGCCGCCCTGCCGTTGCTGCTGCTCTTCTCCATCGCGCAGAGCAGCGTGGGGTCGGTGGCCAACAGCGAGTTGGTCGCCGAGGAGATCGTGCGCACGCTGGTGGGCTCGATCGGCCTGGTCGCCTCGGTACCGGTCACCACGGCGCTCGCGGCCCTGGTGGTCTCGGCAGATCGGCCGGGACGCGAAGCAGCTCCGGCGGGGGTTGCGGCAGCGGCTACGGCGGCGCCGGGTGCCGGACCCGCGACAGCCCCCGGTGCCAAGCCGGCGCCGGCGCGCGGTGGGAAAGGCCGACGCCGCAAGCACTGAGGGAGGCGAGGACCGCCGCACGGAGCCACGCAGAAGCGTTCCTGCGGCTCCAGGGCTCCTCCCGGGCTTCCCGGACCGCTCCCGGACCCTCCGGGGCCCGCAGGCCTTCCAGGGCTCCACAGATGCCTCCAGGGACTTCGGGCCCCGTGGCGAAGCGTTACGCCAACTCCCCCCGCCGCCATGGCAACACTTCAGCCGGCGCTCTGCTCCTCCGCCAGGATGCGGTCCAGGGCCTCGTCGAGGTGGGCGTCGAAATCCGCGAGCGCACCCTCCTGACCGAGCGGAACCAGTCGGTCGGTGCGGTCGAGGAACGCCACGAGCGGGGCCGCGCCGGTGCGGAACAGCGCCTGGTCGCCACCCACCTGAAGCCTGATCAGCACTTCACCCAGCGTCTCGGGATCGACGGGCTCGATCCGCACATCACCGTCCCCGGACGCCCGGCCCACCCCGTCGATCAGCAGCTCCCGGCCGAAAGCCCAGGTCACCGGGGCATCCCCCGGCAAATGGAAGGTCAGCCGTACGGCGTACGGATCGCACGTCTCGTAGCCCAGTTCGACCGGGATACGGAAGGAGAGCTCCTCGGAGACGAGGAAGCTCATCATGACCTCTGCCTGTACGGACTCGCGCATCGCCTATCCCGTCAATTGCCGCCGACTGGCTGGGAATGATCCCCGTGACACTGAAGGAATATTGCTGAAAGTACACAACAGATCACAAGGAGTAAGTTTTCAGATACTGATAGAGAGCGCGAGCGACCCCAGCAGCCTGCCGACCTCGGTCTGCAACTCCCGGGCAGCGGCCGGCAGACGGTCGGCCTGATGCGAGGGGAGAGAAATGGCCATCGTGGCGGCCGTGCTGCCGAGCGTGATCGGAATCGCCGCGCAGACGGTCCCCAGCGCGTACTCCTGACGCTCCACCACCAGCTCCATCCGCCGCATCCGCTCCAGCCGTCGCAGCAGGGCGTGACCGTCCCGCACGGTGTACGGCGTGAGGGACCGCGCGGGGTAGCGGTCGAGGTGGTCGCGCCTGGCATCTTCGTCCAACTGAGCCAGCAGGCACTGGCCGATCGCGTGCGCGTGCCCGGTCTCACGGAAGTCGGCCCACTCCTCGACCGCCGGGTTGCCGGGGCTGTCGGAGACGCACATGACCTCGATCTCGCCGTCGCGGTACATCGCGTAGTAGACCGGCACACCGATCGCATCCCGCCAGGCCGCCAGCGCGTCCACAAGCGTGCTGCGACGTTTCTCCTGCGCTCCGCTGCTGCTCAGTCTCTCGGCCGCTTCGCCGAGGAAGAACAGCCCTTTGTCACGGCGGAGATAGCCCTCGTGCACGAGGGTGCGCAGCAGGTGGTACGCCGTGGGAAGCGCGAGGCCGGTCTCGCGGGCCAACTGCTTCGCGGGGGCTCCGTGTTCGTGCGCGGCAACGGACTCCAGCAGCCGCATCGCCCGCTGGACGGAGCCGATGAGGGTGGCGGCGGGTTGGGGTTGCTGCTCGGGAGCTGTCGCGGAGCGCTGCCGCGGCGGGGCGGCCACGGGACGCAACTGTGCGGGGATCGCCACTGAACTCGGCCAGGTCGGCGGGCCGGGCTGGGTGGAAGGTGCGTGCGGTTCTACGGGTGCGGTGTCAACCGTGGCCAAGGGTCACTTCCGGAGCGCGAGGGGGCAGCCCGTGCGGGGAACACGGGGAGGGGGTGCGCCGCCCGCGGGGTTCGTCCCCGCGTCGAATTCCGGACTGTAACCGCCCGCCACCGCCCGCAGACGGCCTGTCCGGAAAACTTCCCTCGCCCGAGGGAACCGGTGATTCCTGTTACCGATCACCGGTTGCCCAGCAGGGCCTCACCAGTCGCTGCGTGAGGAGGAACCCGCCGTGAACTTCCGCACGACGTAGATCAGTCCGCCGACCAGCGCCACGAAGACCAGCGCCTTGAAGAGCAGTCCGATGACAAAGCCCACGACGGTGGCTATCAGCCCGCCGAACACGACCAGGGCGATGACCGGCACCGCGACCCACTTAACCCACCACGGCAGTCCGCCGAAGATCTCTCGCATCGCCCTCGTCCTTTACCTCTCCGCCCGTCGCTCGTACCGGGTCCTGTCGGTGTCCGGCACTGTTGTGCCGGACCTCTGATGTCCTGCACTCGATGCTAGGGCGGCCGAAGGCGGAACGGGGGCCTGGCATCCCTTGTCCTCCCCTGACCGTTCCCCTAGGGAACCCTGAGACGCGGCGTCAGGCTTACGGGGGAGACTCAGGCCTCCGGCGGCGAGAACACCACCAGCACCCGCAGGTCCTCGCTGATGTGGTGGAACTTGTGGGCCACCCCGGCCGGCACGTAGACCACGCTGCCGCGCGCCACCTGGGTGGTCTCCATGCCGACGGTGATCGCGGCACGGCCGCTCACGACGAAGTACACCTCGTCCTGGTTGTGCGGCTGCTGCCGGTCGTGATCGCCCGCGTCGAGCGCGTAGAGGCCGACCGACATGTTCTTCTCGCGCAGGAACTGCAGGTATGCGCCGTCGTTGGCGGCACGCTCCGCCTCCAGTTCATCCAACCGGAATGCCTTCATCGCCCTCGTCCACGTTCGGAGTCGATCTCTTCTGTCACGATCAGACACATGAAGAATTTCCTAGTCAAGACGATCGCCAACGCGGGTGCCCTGGCGGTCGCCGTATGGCTCCTCGACAAGATCACCCTGACCGGCGACAGCACCTTCAAGAAGGTCTGGACCCTGATCCTCGTCGCCCTGGTCTTCGGCCTGGTGAACTTCCTGGTCAAGCCGATCGTCAAGGTACTGACCTTCCCGCTGTTCATCCTGACGCTCGGTCTGATCACCCTGGTGGTCAACGCGCTGATGCTGCTGCTCACCTCGTGGCTGGCGGACAAGTTCGACCTGAGTTTCCATGTCGACGGCTTCTGGACCGCCGTCCTGGGCGGCCTGATCATCTCGGTCGTCTCCTGGGCGCTCAACCTCGCCCTCCCCGACGGGGACTGAGCGCGCGATGACCTACCGCGTCAGCTTCGTCTGCACCGGCAATATCTGCCGCTCCCCGATGGCCGAATCGGTCTTCCGCGCGCGGGTGGAGGAGGCTGGGCTCGGCGATCGGGTCGAGGTCGAGAGCGCGGGCACCGGCGGCTGGCACGAGGGCGACGGCGCCGACCCGCGCGCCGTCGCCGTCCTGGCGGAGCACGGCTACGGGACCGACCATGTCGCACGGCGGTTCCAGGCCTCCTGGTTCGCCCGCCTGGACCTCGTCATCGCCCTCGACTCCGGCCACCGCAAGACCCTGCGCCGCCTCGCCCCGACCGAACAGGACGCCCAGAAGGTCCACCTGCTCCGCTCCTACGCCCGCCCGTCGCCCGACGACCATCCCTCAACGAGTGCTTCGCACGCCCCTTCTGATTCCGCCGGCGACGACCTCGACGTACCGGACCCGTACTACGGGGGTCTGGACGGCTTCGAGGAGTGTCTTGAGATGGTGGAGGCGGCGAGCGAGGGCCTGCTCGCCGCCGTACGCGAGGAATTGGAAGGACGAGCGATATGAGTGATTCCGCCGCAGACGGAGGCGTCAGAGACGGCGCCGGGGACGGCACGCGCGCAGTGCGGGCCGGTCTGCCCGAGCCGGTCAAATACGAACCGACGCTCCCCGGACCGGTGTTCGCCGCGCACTTCCACCTCCCGGGCGAGGTGACGGGCCCGTACAGCTACGGCCGTGACGACAACCCGACCTGGACCCACCTGGAGCGCGCCATCGGCGAGCTCGAGGCGCCCGGGCGGAGCGATGTCGAGACGCTCGTGTTCGCCTCCGGCATGGCCGCCATCTCGGCGGTGCTCCTCTCCCAGCTGCGCGCCGGCGACACGGTCGTACTACCGAACGACGGCTACCAGGTACTGCCCCTGGTACGCGCCCAGTTGGAGGCGTACGGCATCGAGGTGCGGACCGCACCGACCGGCGGGGACGCCCAGCTCGACCTGCTCGACGGCGCGAAACTGCTGTGGCTCGAGACCCCCTCGAACCCCGGACTCGACGTGTGCGACATCCGTCGGCTCGTCGAGGCGGCACACGCGCGTGGCGCCCTCGTGGCCGTCGACAACACCCTCGCCACGCCACTGGGACAGCGGCCGCTGGAACTCGGCGCCGACTTCTCCGTGGCGAGCGGCACCAAGCAGCTCACCGGGCACGGGGACCTCCTTCTCGGCTACGTCGCCGGAACCGACGGCTCCGCGATGACCGCCGTACGCCGTTGGCGCAAGGTCGTCGGCGCGATTCCCGGGCCCATGGAGGCCTGGCTCGCGCACCGCTCGATCGCCACGCTCCAGCTGCGCGTGGACCGGCAGGACGCCACCGCGCTGATCCTCGCCGAGGCCCTGCGGGGGCGGGGCGAGGTGACGGAGCTGCGTTATCCGGGGCTGCCCGACGATCCCTCGCACAGGGTCGCCTCGCGGCAGATGCGGCGCTACGGGTGTGTGGTTTCGTTCACGTTGCCTACGCGCGCGCGTGCCGAGCGTTTCCTCGACGCGCTGCGCCTCGTGGACGACGCGACGAGTTTCGGCGGGGTGCGGTCGACCGCCGAACGCCGGGGACGTTGGGGAGGAGACGCGGTGTCGGAGGGCTTCGTTCGCTTCTCGGTCGGTGCCGAGGATCCCGAGGATCTGGTGGCCGACGTGCTGCGTGCGCTGGACGAGTCGGCGCGGTGACCGCTTTACGTACCGCCGGTCGGTGTCCGGCTACGCACAACGGACGGTCCGAGCCTCCCCCCTCGTGGCTCGGACCGTCCTCGGTTCTGCGCGCGAAGAACCGCGCGCACAAGGCTAGTTGACTCTGTGTCAGTGTCCAATCACAGTAGCGACAGAGACCTATCGACTTATTTATAGTTGGGCCCTGCCCGGGGCCGGAGGAAGGGCGGGGAAAGGAGAGTGCGTGCCATGGATCTGGCCTTGCTGCGCACCTTTGTGACCGTGCACCGGGCCGGCTCCTTCACCCGCGCCGCAGCCCTGCTCGGTCTCTCCCAGCCCGCGGTGACGTCCCAGATCCGCACCCTGGAACGGCAGTTGGGCCGCCCCTTGTTCCTGCGCCAGGCCCGTGGAGTCACCCCCACGACCATGGGCGACGAACTCGCGCACAAGGCCGCGCCGCATCTCGACGCCCTCGTGGAGATAGCCGAGACCGGACCCGACAACGACTCCTCCTTGCGCACCCTGCATCTCGCCGGGCCCCCCGAGTTCACCGCCGAGCGTGCCCTGCCCGCGCTCACGGAGCTGACCGGCGACGACGGCCAGCCCTTCGCACTGCGCGCGTCCTTCGGGAACGCCGAGGAAACCCTGGAGGGGCTGGCCGCCGGACATCACGATCTGGCCATCAGCACGGCCCGTCCGCGAGGCGCCCTGCTCACGGCGACAACGCTCTGCGACGAGGAGCACGTCCTCGTCGCCGCTCCGCACCGGGCCGAGCAGATCCGCTCCGGCTCGGGCACCGGCTCCGCGAACCTCGATCCCAAGGACGCGCCCGCCCTGGACGACCTCCCCCTGATCGAGGTCCACGAGTCGCTGCCCTTCGTCTCCCGGTACTGGGCGTCCGTCTTCGACTCCCGCCCGGCCGCCTCGGGCACGGTCATCGTGCCGGACCTGCGCGCGGTCCTCGCCTGCGCGAGCGCGGGCGCCGGACTCGCGGTGCTGCCCCGCTATCTGTGCGCCCCCGCGCTGGAGCGCGGCGAGATCGTTCCGCTCCACGAACCGGCGGTACCACCACTGCGGACGTATTTCCTGGTCGTGCGCACCGGAACTCTTGCGATGCCGCACATCGCACGGGCTCACGAGTGGTTGCACCGTGCGGCCACGGGATGGGGCTGACCAGGCACTTTTCCGTCGCTTCGCGTCGACGGCGCCGAATGTCACGCTCTGAACCACCAAGGTGACGTTTCGCGATGTTTCACGTGGAACCAGCCGGGCCACATTTCTCCCATGACCGTCCGACCCGTGGTCAAGCGCACCGCACGTGCCGTCCTCCTCGACGGCGACGACCTGATCCTGATCAAGCGCACCAAGCCCGGTGTAGATCCCTACTGGGTCACGCCCGGTGGCGGGGTCGAGCCCGAGGACACCACCGTCGTCGATGCCCTGCACCGCGAGGTGCACGAGGAACTCGGCGCCAAGATCACTGACGTGGTTCCCTGCTTCGTGGACACCGTCGAGCACATCGGCGCGGACGCCACGGCGACCGGCGTGAAGGTCCAGCACTTCTTCGTCTGCCACCTGGAGTCCATGGACCCGGCGCTGCGCCACGGCCCCGAAGTGGACGCTCCCCTCGGCGAGTACGAGATCGTCAGAGTCCCGTTCACCCGGGTGGGCATCGCGTCCGTCCACCTTGTGCCCCTGTCCCTGCGGCACTATCTGGACGGCAACATCGAAGGCGTCCGCGCGATGCACGCCCCGGACCTCGGCTGACCTCTCCGGCGCCGGGTCAGTCCCCGGCGGCCACCAGTTCCTCGACCGAGTCGTGCCGTATGCGCTCCGCCGGGATACCGACGTCCTTCAGAGCGTCGACACCGCTGCGGATCATTCCGGGCGGGCCCGAGACATAGGCGTCGTATCCACTCCACGGCCCGTACGTCCGTATGGCGTCCGGGAGTTGGAGATGCGCCTGCTGGTCGACGACCGTCCGGACCGTGAGCCACGGATACGACTGCTGGAGCCGGAGCATCGTGTCGATGTCATAGAGGTCGTGGTCGGTACGGGCCCCGTAGAACACCTCCACCGGACGCCGCTCGCCGTGCTCGGCGACGTCCTCGACCAGTGCCTTGATCGGCGCTATGCCGGTGCCGCCGCCCAGGCAGAGCAGTCCGCTGCCGGTGCTGTGGTTCACGGTCATCGAGCCGGCCGGCGGACCGAGCCGGATGACGTCGCCGGGCCGGGCCCGGTGCACCAGCGCGTTCGAGACCCAGCCCGCCGGGACGGCCTTCACATGGAAGGTCAGGAGTCCGTCCGAGCGGGGCGCCGAAGCGAACGAGTAGTGCCGCCAGATCCGCGGCCACCAGGGCGTCTCCAGGCTCGTGTACTGCCCGGCCAGGAAGGGGTAGGGCTGGTCGGGGCGGACGGTGACGACCGCGATGTCCCGGGTCCTGAGATCGTGGGCGACGACCTCCGCGTTCCACCAGGCCGGGGCACGCAGTTCGTCCGCGGCAGCCGCGTCGATCATGACCTGCGAGATCGTCGTGTACGCCCGGACCCAGGCCGCCTCCGTCTCAGCGCCCCAGACGGCCGAGGCGTACTTGTTCAGTGCGCCGATGAGGCACTCGCCGACGGCCGGGTAGTGCTCGGGCCGGGTGCCGTACTTGCGGTGCCCGCGGCCGAGGTTCTGCAGATACGCGACGAGCACCTCGGTGTTGTCGATGTGCTCGGCCGCGGTCAGCAGCGCCTTGAGCAACCGGTCCCGCTGGGTGTCCATCGCTGCCGGGAACAGCGACCGCAGCTCCGGGTGGCGTACGAAGAGCAGCGCGTAGAAGTACGAGGTGACCTTGTCGGCCACCGGGGCGACTTCGGCCATGGTCCGGCGGATGAGCACGGCGTCCGGGGACGCGTTCTCGGTGACGGTGCCGGAAGAACGCTGGGCGGGTACCCGCACGACGGCCGAACCGGTCGCGGCGACAGCCGGGACGGGTGCGGGAGCCGACTGCTCGGGAGGCAGAACCTGCGCGGGCGTGAAGGGCGACGAGGGCGCGGGAGAAAGGCCCTGGGCCTGCATGGCGGGTGCCTGAGGCGTGGGAGACGGAGCCTGGGCAGACGAGGCGGGTGGCGGGGGTGTGAAAGGCGGAGTTTGAGCAGGCACGAAGGGCTGCGGAGGGGTCGTAGACGAGGCTTGAGCGGGAACGAAGGGCTGCGGAGGCGCGGGAGACAGAGGCTGGGCCGGGGTGAAGGGCTGGGGGGTGGTCACAGCCGGCGGTATTCGCTCCTTGCCGGGCGCAACGCCCTGCGGCGCACCGTAGCTGTCCGGCTCTGGTGCGGCGCTCTGGGCGGACCGCTCCGAACTCTCCGTGGGCGGGCGCTCGTTGGCACCAGCTGCGGACCTACGGACCGGTCGCATCACAGCCGGACGCCGTACTCCGGTCGTCTCACGCTCTTCGCCCGGAGACGCCTCCGGCTGCTTGCGGGGCGTGAACCAGCCCCCTCCGCCGCTGCCTCCGCCGCCGGACGGGCCGTTGTCGGCCGACGTGGTGGTCGGAGCGTCCATGGTGTGCCTCGCCTCGAACATCTTTCGGTCGGTCGGCGTGCTTCCCCCATCGGAAGCTGCCTGTTTTCCGCGCGGACTGCTTGCTCTTCCCCGTTCGTTCAAGCGGCCTATACAGCCGTATCCAACCCACATTCCCACCGCGTACGGACAAGTAAGGCGAGATGTGACATTGCCCGCAGTACTCGCCTGCGGCGCCCCGCTGCGGACAGGAACCGGAGTCGACCATACCGGCCCGTGATGCGCGCACGAGTCCGGCCCGGCTCCCCCACGAACAGGGGGAGGTGCTAACCATCAATTCCCTCAACTACCGGGCGCCGCAGACCAATTCGTAGGCATCCCACAGATCCCGCCCCGCATAGGAGTGGGTGGCAAGGCCTGCCAGATGTCGATCGGCGTTCACCGCGACGGAGACGGGCACGGCGCCGAACAGATCCTTGTCCGACATCGAGTCGCCATAGGCGACACAGTCCGCCCTCGTCACCCTGAACTCCTCACAGAGCCGATCCGCGATCACCACCTTGGCAGGGGCACTGAGGACTCCAGCCAGGTCCATCGAAGGCTCGGTGAAGGGCACAGCGGGGAAAAGGGAACCGTGTGCCGCGTGTGCGCCCCACCCCGTGAGCCGTTCCACAAAAAAGGACGGCGAGAGCGATACGACAGCGCAGTACTCGCCGGCGCTCCTGATCTCGGCCCAGACCTCACGAATCCGCGCCAGCCAAGGGGCCTCTTCAAAGGCAGCCGCAACATGCGCCTCCGTGAGATCCGCCCATAGCGCATACACACGGGTCGCATACTCCGGCGGACCGATCAGCCCGGCCGAGATCTCCTGTTCAAGCTCCACCGTCTCGGCTTCCAGACCGAGCTGACGTGAGATCTCCAGGGGCGCGCTGGTTCCGTGCAGCAAAGTGCCATCGAGGTCGAAGAGATGAAGTCTCGCCATGGGCCACGAGGTTAGTCGGCGGAACTGTGGCACCTTCCGCGAGCCTGCCCGACGCTCGCCGTTCGCCGGTGTTTCACGTGAAACATCCGGCTTCGGCCGAGGTGTTGTGCCGCCGGCCATGACATGGCCAAAAGCAGGTACGTCTCCCCGGAAACCGGTGGACGCCGACAACGCAGTCAGACAGCCTGACCTGCGTGCCGACTCATTCCCTCGCCGCTCTGCCCATCCGCCGGCTGACGCTCCACGATCGCATCGCCTGCGCCGACCTTTCCGAGGATCGGGGGTGGCCACGCGAGGAACACAAGTGGGGCTTCCTCCTGAGCGCGGGAACGGGGTACGGCATCGACAGCCCGGAAGGTGGCCTCGTCGCGGCGTGCGTCGTCACGGAGTACGGCCCGCAGGACCGCCCGGATCTGAGCGCCATCGGCATGGTTCTGGTCGCCGAACGCCATGCCCGCCAGGGCGTGGGACGCCGACTGATGCGCCACCTGCTGTCAGTGCTGAGCCCCACGCCACTGACCTTGTACGCGACCCCGAACGGTCGCCCGCTCTACGAAGAACTCGGCTTCAAGGTGACCGGCCGAGCCGAGATGCTGCGCGGCCGTTTCACGCCGGATGGATCTGACGGACCCGAGGCACGGATCACCACCCGCGCGGCCACGGCCGAGGATCTCACCGGCATCCTCCGGCTCGACGAGGAGGTGTTCGGCACCGATCGCACGCCCCTCATCACCCGCCTGCCCGCCTTCGCCGACCAGTTGCGGGTGGCGGAGGACAACGGCCGGATCATCGGGTACGCGGCGGCCTGGCCCAACATGGACACACACGTCGTGGGTCCACTGATCGCACAGGACTCGGAGACGGCGAAGGCTCTCCTCGCCTCACTCGCCGCCCGCACCGACCGTCCCCTGCGCACCGACATCGACGCACGCCACGAAGACCTGCTGTCCTGGGCGAAGGAACGCGGTCTGGAGTACTGCGCCTCCAACTCCGTCATGACGTACGGGATCGCGGAGCTCCCCGGCGACTGGACACGGCGGTTCGCGCCCCTGACGGTCGCGGCCGGCTGACACCTCCGGGCATGGAAAACGCCGGTTCCCGACATGATCGAGAACCGGCGTTTCGGCCGTCTTCAGACGTCAGACGAGTGCCTCCACGGCGGCCTGGGCGAAACCGTGGTCCTGCGACGGCGCGCCGCCACCGACCCCGATCGCTCCGATCAGCCGGCCGTCGCGGTGCACCGGGAGACCGCCCGCGATGAACAGCAGCGGCCGGTCGAGCGCGGTCGGCAGGGTGTGGAAGAGGCCTCCCGGCTGGACCGCGTCGACGAGGTCGGCGGTGGCCGCGTTCAGCTGAAGCGCGGTGTACGCCTTGCGGGTGCTGGTCTCGCCGGAGATCAGCACGGCCCGGTCGTCGCGCCGGAAGGCGAGCAGATGACCGCCCGCGTCCAGCACGGTGACGCTGACCGTGACTCCGGCGGCCTCTGCGGCACGGCGGGCCTGTTCGACGAGCGCTTCGGCGTCCTGGATGGTCAGCGGGACTACGGCGGTGGTGGTGCTCATCAGGGTTTCTCCTTGCGGGTGTTGCTGTTGCTGGTGTCAGAAGGACGGATCGGACGGGCAGGTGCGGTCGGGAGTCACGGGAACGGCCCTGGCCCCGCGGCTCCCCGCTCCGGCCCTACCGGGTCAGTGGTGGACGACTGTCCGCTGCTCGCTCGGCAGACCGCCCGCCACGACCGTGCGGCCGGCGCCGGTGCGGCGCTCCAGAGCGGCCGAGAGGATCGCGAGGACCAGGGCGGCCGCGGCGAGGACGGCGCCGACCCAGTTGGGGGCGGTGTAGCCGAGGCCGGCCGCGATGACGATGCCGCCGAGCCAGGCGGACAGCGCGTTGCCGAGGTTGAAGGCGCCGATGTTCACCGCGGAGGCCAGCGTCGGGGCGCCGTGCGCCTGGTCCAGGACCCGCTTCTGCAACGGCGGCACGGTGGCGAAACCCAGGGCGCCGATGAGGGCGATGGTGACGGCCGCCGCGATCTTGTTGTGCGCGGTGACCGTGAAGAGCGCGAGCACTACGGCCAGGGCGCCGAGTGAGACGTACAGCATGGGCATCAGGGCGCGGTCGGCGAACTTGCCGCCGATGAGGTTGCCGCCGACCATGCCGAGGCCGAAGAGGACGAGCAGCCAGGTCACGGAACCGTCGGCGAAGCCCGTGACATGGGTCATCATCGGCGCGATGTAGGTGATGGCCGCGAAGACGCCGCCGAAGCCGAGGACGGTCATCGCCATGGCGAGCAGGACCTGAGTGTTCTTGAACGCGGCCAGTTCGTGCCGCAGTTGTACGCCCTCGGGCTTGGGCAGGTCGGGCACGAGCTTGGCGATGCCGGCCAGGCCGATCACGCCGAGGCCCGCGACGATGGCGAAGGTGACGCGCCAGCCGACGGACTGCCCGACGAGGGTGCCCAGCGGGACGCCGACGACATTGGCGACGGTCAGCCCGGTGAACATCATCGCGATTGCTCCGGCCTTCTTGTCCGGAGCGACGAGCTCGGCCGCGACGACCGAGCCGATGCCGAAGAAGGCGCCGTGGGCGAGCGAGGCGACCACACGGCCGATCAGCATCACCGAGAAGCTGGGGGCGACGGCGGAGAGCAGGTTGCCGACGATGAACAGGCCCATCAGCAGCATCAGCATCCGCTTGCGGGGGATCTTGGTGCCGATCACGGTCATCAGCGGGGCGCCGATCACCACGCCCAGCGCATAACCGGTGACCAGCAGGCCGGCGGTGGGGATGGAGACCCCGAAGTCGCCCGCGACCTGGGGCAGCAGGCCCATGATCACGAACTCGGTCGTTCCGATTCCGAAGGCCCCGATCGCGAGGGCCAGAAGCGCGAGAGGCATGGGGATGTACCCTTCCCAGAAGATTGCAGGAGCGCTTTGCGTGCGTTCACAATAGTTGCAGACGCGGGTTACATGCAAGCGCGGACTATTTCACCTGTGCTCTATCCTGGGTTCAGCCGCTCCGGGACGGAGGAAACGCCAATGACAGCGACAGACCCCGCACTCACCGCCCTTGCCCAGGGCTGGTGCGCCCTCTCCCTGCTGCACGGGAGGATCGAGGCGCACATCGAGCGCGCCCTGCAGGCCAAGCACGACCTGAGCATGCGGGAGTACTCCCTGCTCGACGTCCTCAGCCGGCAGCACGACGGTGACGGAGGCCATCTGCAGATGCGGCAGGTCGCCGACGCGGTCGTCCTCAGCCAGAGCGCCACCACCCGGCTGGTCACCCGGCTCGAGGACCGAGGTCTGCTCGCCCGGTATTTGTGCCCGACCGACCGCAGGGGCATCTACACGAACGTCTCCGAGGCCGGCCTCGCCCTGCTCGAACAGGCCCGACCCACGAACGACACCGCCCTGCGGGAGGCGCTCGACGCAGCGGCCGGAAACCCCGAGCTGGCGCCGCTGGTCCGTGTCGTGGAGTCGATGCACGCGCCCGCGTAGCCCGTCCCCCGCCGCTGCCTAAGGTGTGTCCATGGGAGATCTTGAGATACGAGCCGCGGTCACCGAAGACGTCCCCGCCATCGTCGACATGCTCGCCGACGACCCTTTGGGCTCCCAGCGCGAGTCGCCTGACGACCTGACGCCCTATCTGGCCGCGCTGGAACGCCTGACCGCCGACCCCAACCAGCACCTGGTCGTCGCCGTGCGCGAGGGCCGCGTCGTCGGCACCCTCCAGCTCACGGTCATTCCCGGCTTGTCCCGCAGAGGCGCCACGCGCTCGGTCATCGAGGCCGTACGCATCCACGCGGACGAGCGGGGCAGCGGCCTCGGCACCGAACTCATCGAGTGGGCGATCGCCGAATCGCGCCGCCAGGGCTGCCAGTTGGTCCAGCTGACCTCCGATGCCACCCGCTCCGACGCCCACCGGTTCTACGAACGGCTCGGCTTCACGGCCTCACATGTGGGCTTCAAGCTCCCTCTCTGAAGTGCGAGTGGGGCACCCGACCGGCGTCGGGAGGCGTCGGGTTTCACGTGAAACACGACGCCTCCTGGACCATCACGGCTAGCGGATCCCCCGCCACCCCTCCGGGTCCACCCCACCCGGCACAGAAGCGCTCTCGCCGTACGGCTGACGCGTGAAGACGAACGATCCGAGGTCCAGGTGGCTGACGGACCCGTCCGGGCGCCGTACGGGCCGTAGGAGCTCTCCGGCGTAGTAGCCCTCGAGGCCGGTCCAGGTGCCGTCGCCGTTGGCCCGGAAACGTGAGCGGCGGCCCTTGCCTGCGAATGGCTCCAGCGAGGCCATTCCATCTGCCGTCAGCCGCAGGGCGAACCCGTGCGTACCCCAGTACCACTGCCCGGCCAACTCCAGTGCGGCGGCGTCGACTTCGGGCATCGGGCGCCAGGGCTCGGGAATCCTCGGTTCGGCCTCGGCGACGATACGGACGAGGTCGGCGCCCACCGATGACAGCGGCGGTCCAGAGGTGCAGTTGGCCAGCACCACCGCCGAGACGTCGTCCTCCAGGCTGATGGTGAGGTTCGCCAGAAAGCCGGGCAGCGATCCGGAGTGGCCGATGAGCAGGCGGCCGTCGCGGTGCTGAATCTGCAGGCCGAGACCGTAGGCGGCGCCGTCCACGACATCGGCCGCCTCGGCCGGTGCCGCGGGAGTTCGCATCTCCCGCACGGACTCCGTGCTCAGGACCTGGTCGTCACCGTTGGCCAGGAAGACGGCGAACCGCGCCAAGTCGCCTGTGGTAGACCAGAGTTGACCGGCCGGCGCCATGAGCCCGAGGTCCTCGGCGGGTTCCGGCAGCAGCGCGTCGGCCCACGGATGCACCGCCCAGCCACCCGCGTGGGGTGCCTGGGGCTGAGCACTCGTGCGATGGAGGCCCAGGGGTTCGAGCACTTCCCGCCGGAGTACGTCCTCCCAGGGCGCACCGCGCAACTCCCCGACGAGCGCGCCCAACAGCGTGTATCCGGGGTTCGAATAGTGGAACCGGCGGCCGACCGGATGCAGCAGGGGCTGCTCGCCCAGCACATCGCGGAGTTCTGGGCGCAGGGAACCGGGCGTCCGTTCCCACCAGGGCGCCGGTGACTCGGCCGCCAACCCGCTTGTGTGCGCGAGCAGTTGGGCGATGGTGGCCTCCCCCGCGCCGGTGCCCGGCAGATGCTTCTCCAGGGGGTCACCGAGATCGAGGACGCCTTCGTCGCGGAGCCGCAGCACCAGGACGGCGGTGAACGTCTTGGTGATCGAGCCGATCCGGTACTGCACGTTCTCGTCCGGCCCGTGCCCGTCCACCGAGGTCCGCGCACCGCGCCACACCGCCCGCCCGTTCCGCACCACCATCGCGACCAACGACGGTGCCCGCCCCTCGGCCTGGGCCACGGCGATCCGATGCAGCAACGCCCGGCGGGTAGCGGGAAGCAAGTCGTCCTGAGGTGTCGTCATGCCCCCAGTCCATCCGGCGGGACTGCCATACGTCGAGCACATTTCCCCGGACACGACACCGGGTCGGCCGCCCACGGCCGTGGAGGGTCTCGCCGCCGATGACATACCGATGAGCTTCCCGCGCCGCGCCGGTCTGTACTCGTGAGACCGACTCACGGAAGGCTGGCGCCATGCGGAAACTGATCTACGGCATGAACCTGACCCTGGACGGCTACATCGCCGCGCCCGGCGACGACATCGGCTGGAGCGTGCCGAGCGACGAGCTGTTCCACTTCTGGTCCGACCAGTTGCAGGCGACCGAGCTGTCGCTGTACGGGCGCAAGCTGTGGCAGACGATGAGTTCCTACTGGCCGACCGGCGACCAGCAGCCTGGCGCCACCGCGGCGGAGATCGAGTTCGCGCGCCGCTGGCGGGACATGTCGAAGGTGGTGTTCTCCTCGACGACCGACAAGGTCGACTGGAACACCCGCCTGGTCACCGGCGACGCGGTCGCCGAGATCACCCGGCTCAAGGCCGATGACGGCGGCCCGATGGACATCGGCGGCGCGACGCTCGCCGGGGCGGCCATGCGGGCCGGGCTGATCGACGAGTACGTGCTGGCCACCGCGCCGGTCCTGGCGGGCGGCGGCACGCCGTTCTTCACCGCGCTGGACAACTGGGTGAACCTGAACCTGGTGGAAACGCGGACGCTTCCCGGCGGCGTAATCCTGACCAGGTACGAGACGAGGCGCTGAACAGCAGCACCCACCCATATCGCCCGGTCAGGTCTGTGCCATGTCCACGAAGCGTGAGTAGTGGCCCTGGAAGGCGACGGTGATCGTCGCCGTCGGGCCGTTACGGTGCTTGCCCACGATGATGTCGGCCTCGCCGGCGCGCGGAGACTCCTTCTCGTAGGCGTCCTCGCGGTGCAGCAGGATCACCATGTCGGCGTCCTGCTCGATGGAGCCGGACTCACGCAGGTCGGACACCATCGGCTTCTTGTCCGTGCGCTGCTCGGGACCACGGTTGAGCTGTGAGAGCGCGATCACCGGGACCTCCAGCTCCTTCGCCAGGAGCTTGAGGTTTCGGGACATGTCCGAGACCTCCTGCTGACGGCTCTCTTGGCGCTTGGAGCCACCGGCCTGCATCAGCTGCAGATAGTCGATGATCACCAGCTTGATGTCGCTGCGCTGCTTGAGCCGACGGCACTTCGCGCGGATCTCCATCATCGACAGGTTCGGGGAGTCGTCGATGTAGAGCGGCGCGGACGACACCTCGGGCATCCGGCGCGCCAGCCGCGTCCAGTCCTCGTCGGTCATGGTGCCGGAGCGCATGTGGTGCAGGGCGACTCGGGCCTCGGCGGACAGCAGACGCATCGCGATCTCGTTGCGCCCCATTTCGAGGGAGAAGATGACGCTCGGCAGGTTGTGCTTGATCGATGCCGCGCGCGCGAAGTCCAGCGCGAGCGTGGACTTGCCCATGGCGGGACGGGCCGCGATGACGATCATCTGACCCGGGTGCAGACCGTTGGTGAGCGAGTCGAGGTCCGTGAACCCGGTGGGCACACCCGTCATCTCGCCGCTGCGCGAGCCGATCGCCTCGATCTCGTCGAGCGCGCCCTCCATGATGTCGCCGAGCGGAAGGTAGTCCTCGCTGGTCCGCTGCTCGGTGACCGCGTAGATCTCGGCCTGGGCCCGGTTGACGATCTCGTCGACGTCGTCGTCGGCCGCGTATCCCATCTGCGTGATGCGCGTACCGGCCTCGACCAGGCGGCGCAGGACGGCGCGCTCGTGGACGATCTCGGCGTAGTACTCCGCGTTCGCCGCCGTCGGCACGGTCTGGACGAGCGTGTGCAGATACGATGCGCCGCCGACCTTGTTGATCTCGCCGCGCTTGGTGAGTTCGGCGGCGATGGTGATCGGGTCGGCCGGCTCGCCCTTGGCGTAGACGTCGAGGATCGCCTGGTAGATCGTCTCGTGCGCGGGCTTGTAGAAGTCGTGGCCCTTGAGGACCTCGACGACGTCGGCGATGGCGTCCTTGGACAGGAGCATGCCGCCGAGTACGGACTGCTCGGCATCGAGGTCCTGCGGCGGCACGCGTTCGAAGGCCGAGCCCGCGCCCTCCCACTCGCCGCCTTCCCGGCCGCGGTCGTGCTGTTCGTCGCGACCCCGGCCTCCGTCGCCGCGCCGTCGGGAAGCGGGCAGACGATCACTTGGACCGCTCTCGGCCCACGGGTCGTCCAAGGGCTCGGAAATACTCAACCGAGCCACCTCCTCCCGTCCGCCGAGCGGACCTCGCCGTGCCCCTCATTTCTACGGCACGGCACTGACAAATGAGACGCCCAACTCCGGTACGGGCGCGTCGGTTTTGTGTTGGTTCTCAGTCCGACTGACGGGGCGGGTGCCGGTCCACCGTAGGCCCGCGGGCACCGTCAGCCAATCTGGTTATCCACAGGCCATGTGGACGACGGCCCGGATGCTGTGGAGAACCCGCCAAAACCTGTGCACGACCCGGTGGACAGCCCTGTGAACAAGACCTCCGCATTCCGAGCGCGACCCATCTGACCTGCCCTTTCCCCATCCACCGGCTGTGCAGAAGAAAAACTTCTCCAGTCGGACCAAGATCGCTTCGAACAGTGCGCGAGGGGACACGAGGCGAGATCAGAGGTAAGGGTCACAATGCAATTGCATCTCTTACCTGTGGACGATTAGATTAGTGCTCATGACACAGGCTCCCGCGACCACCAGGGCCACCCGACGCCGGCACGACCGCGAGATCGTCATGCTGACCGTCCCGGCCTTCGGCGCACTCGTCGCCGAGCCCCTCTTCGTCATGGCCGACAGTGCGATCGTGGGCCATCTCGGCACGGCACAACTCGCCGGACTCGGCGTGGCTTCCGCCCTCCTGACGACAGCCGTGAGCGTCTTCGTCTTCCTCGCCTACGCCACCACGGCGGCCGTCGCCCGACGGGTCGGCGCGGGTGATCTCCAGGCGGCCATCCGCCAGGGCATGGACGGCATCTGGCTCGCCCTGCTGATCGGTGCCACCGTCATCGCCGTCGTCCTCCCCGCAGCACCCTCCCTCGTCGGCCTCTTCGGCGCCTCGGACACTGCGGCCCCCTATGCGACGACCTATCTGCGGATCTCCTCCCTCGGCATCCCGGCCATGCTGGTCGTCCTCGCCGCCACCGGAGTCCTGCGCGGACTGCAGAACACAAAGACACCGCTGTACGTCGCCATCACCGGCTTCGTCGCCAACGGTGTCCTCAACCTGGGACTCGTCTACGGCGCCGATCTCGGCATCGCCGGCTCCGCATGGGGCACCGTCATCGCCCAATGGGGGATGGCTGCCGTCTATCTCGTCGTGGTCGTCCGCGGAGCTCACCGGCACGGTGCCTCGCTCCGCCCCGACGCGACAGGAATCCGAGCCTCGGCTCAGGCGGGTGCACCTCTCCTTGTGCGCACGCTCTCCCTGAGAGCGATCCTTCTGATCGCGACGGCGGTCGCCGCCCACCTCGGGGATGCCGACATCGCCGCCCACCAGATCATCCTGTCGCTGTGGTCTCTGCTGGCCTTCGCACTCGACGCCATCGCCATCGCGGGCCAGGCCATCATCGGCCGCTATCTCGGTGCGGACGACCCACAAGGCGCCCAAGCCGCCTGCCGCCGCATGGTGCAGTGGGGCATCGCCGTCGGAGTGGTGCTCGGCCTCCTGGTGATCGTGTCCCGCCCGCTGTTCCTCCCTCTGTTCACCAGCGACTCCACCGTCAAGAACACCGCGCTGCCCGCCCTGATCATGGTGGCGCTCTCGCAGCCGATCTGCGGTGTCGTCTTCGTCCTGGACGGAGTACTGATGGGTGCAGGAGACGGACCGTATCTCGCAGGAGCGATGTTGGTGACCCTGGCGGTCTTCGCCCCGGTGGCCCTACTCGTACCGGCCTTCGGCGCCGGACTGACCGCTCTCTGGGGAGCGATGACCCTGATGATGACAGTGCGCATGCTGACGCTCCTGCTGCGCACCCGCTCGGGCCGCTGGGTCGTCACGGGCGCGACCCGCTGACCGTTTCACGTGAAACACCGCGTGTGGCTACGTTTCACGTGAAACATGCGCGCCGTAGCACCGCCCGAACCGACACACCAGCTATGCCCTGCACACCACGGACTCCCTACGCGGGCCATGGCCACCCATCCCCAAGCACGACAGAAGGGCCGCACCCCAACGGGTGCAGCCCCTCTCTCAGCTGTGCCAAGCGCAGCGGTCAGGCCGCGATGACCTCGATGTTGACCTTGGCGGCAACCTCGGGGTGCAGACGCACGGACGTCTGGTGGGCGCCCAGCGTCTTGATCGGGGCAGACAGCTCGATACGACGCTTGTCGACCTCGGGGCCACCGGAAGCCTTGATCGCCGAAGCGATGTCGGCCGGAGTGACGGAACCGAAGAGACGACCGGCGTCGCCGGAGCGGACGGCCAGACGAACCTTGACGCCTTCGAGCTGGGCCTTCACGGAGTTGGCCTGCTCGATGGTCTGGATCTCGTGGATCTTACGAGCACGACGGATCTGCTCGACGTCCTTCTCGCCACCCTTGGTCCAGCGGATAGCGAACTTCCGCGGGATCAGGTAGTTGCGAGCGTAACCGTCCTTGACGTCGACGACGTCGCCCGCGGCACCGAGGCCGGAGACCTCGTGGGTGAGGATGATCTTCATTGGTCGGTCACCCTTCCCTTATCGCGCGGTGGAGGTGTAGGGCAGCAGCGCCATCTCACGGCTGTTCTTCACTGCCGTGGCGACGTCACGCTGGTGCTGCGTGCAGTTGCCGGTCACGCGGCGGGCACGGATCTTGCCGCGGTCGGAAATGAACTTCCGCAGCATGTTCGTGTCCTTGTAGTCCACGTACTGGACCTTGTCCTTGCAGAATGCGCAGACCTTCTTCTTCGGCTTGCGCACAGGCGGCTTCGCCATGGTGTATCTCCTGTGTGATCAAGAAGTGTGGGTACGACCCACCCTCGGCCCGAAGGCCTAGAAGGGGGGTTCGTCCGAGTAGCCGCCGCCACCGCCACCGCTGGCGCCGCCGGAGTTTCCACCCCAGCCGCCACCGCCGCCGCCCTGGTTGCCACCGGCGGGAGCGCCGGTTGCCCACGGGTCGTCGGCGGGAGCGCCGCCGGCCGGCTGACCGCCGCCGGAGTTTCCACCCCAGCCGCCGCCACCCTGGCCGCCACCACCACCGCCGCCGCCGAAGCCGCCGCCCTGGCCACCGCGAGCGCCACCGGCGGTCTTGGTGACCTTGGCCGTGGCACTGCGCAGGCTGGCGCCGACTTCTTCGACGTCCAGTTCGTAGACCGTGCGCTTGACGCCCTCACGGTCCTCGTAGGACCGCTGCTTCAACCGGCCCTGCACGATGACGCGCATGCCTCGCTGGAGCGATTCGGCGACGTTCTCCGCCGCCTGACGCCAGACCGAGCAGGTGAGGAAGAGGCTTTCGCCGTCCTTCCACTCGTTCGTCTGGCGGTCGAAGGTGCGGGGAGTGGACGCGACACGGAACTTCGCGACCGCCGCACCGGAAGGGGTGAAGCGCAGCTCGGGGTCGTCGACAAGATTGCCGACGACCGTGATGACGGTCTCGCCTGCCATGGGGGAACCTCTCGGCGGGTTTGCTGCTGGCTGCTTGGTGCTGCTGCTACTCGGATCCCGAGATCAGCTGAGCAGGATGCTCAGTGGGTCTCGGGGCGGAGGACCTTGGTCCGGAGGACCGACTCGTTCAGGTTCATCTGGCGGTCGAGCTCCTTGACGACCGCAGGCTCGGCCTGCAGGTCGATGACCGAGTAGATGCCCTCGGGCTTCTTCTTGATCTCGTACGAGAGACGACGACGGCCCCAGGTGTCGACCTTCTCGACCTTTCCGTTGCCCTCACGGACGACGGAGAGGAAGTTCTCGATCAGGGGGGAGACAGCGCGCTCCTCCAGATCGGGGTCGAGGATGACCATCACCTCGTAGTGACGCATGTGGAACCCACCTCCTTTGGACTCAGCGGCCACGGTCGATCCGTGGCAGGAGGGTTGTGATGCGTAAGCAACAGTGTGTGCCAGTAAAACAGCCGCCACTGACATCGGGTGCCCCTTGCGGGGATTCCGATCCGTGACGACGTGGGCAGACACCGGTGCAGAGGGTACAGAGTACCCGCACACCGGCTTCCGGTTGAAATCCGGTGGCGGAGAGCGTCAATCTGTACACATCGGGTGTGTCCGGCGCGACGACGCGCCGCCTTCCGCAGGAGGTGCCACATGGCACAGGCATTGCGACCCAACACCGCCGGTTCCCTTTTCGCCACGGACGGCAAGCCCCATCCGCTCCAGGACACGCTGCTCGCGGTGACCGTGGTGCTCGGGCTGACCGCGTTCGTCACGGGCTTCTTCCACCACCTGCATCTGCTCAGCTCATGGACCGGCCTGGTGGGGATCCTCACCGGCGCCTACGGCCAGTGGATCTCGGAGACGACGAGGGAACGCTTCGGCCTGATCCTGGGTCTCGGTGCCGCGGGCGTCGGATTCTTCCTCGGCATGGCGCACGGCGGCCTGTTCGGCGGCGTCATCAACTGACGGGGCGGACTCCGCAGTCCGAACTCCGCGTAAAACAGCACGGAACGCCTTGGCGGCCAACAGGCCGAGGCGAAGGTTGCATATGCCCAGTCGGGGCGCTCGCAAGGCGCAGTAGGCTTCGGCGCGAGAGCCGGAGCCCCTGTACCCATGGGGACACACCAGCCCGAGGAGCGCCCCGAATGAGCCTGACCCTGAGGACCATCAGCCGAGAGCAGCATCTGGCATTCATCCAGAGCCTGCCGTCGGCTAGCCACATGCAGGTCCCGGCATGGGCTGATGTGAAGGCGGAGTGGCGCTCCGAGAACCTCGGCTGGTTCGACGAGAAGACCGGCGAGCTGGTCGGTGTGGGCCTGGTTCTCTACCGCCAACTCCCCAAGATCAAGCGCTACTTGGCCTATCTGCCCGAGGGCCCGGTCATCAACTGGTTCGCGCCGAATCTGGACGACTGGATCCAGCCGATGCTGGCCCACCTCAAGCAGCAGGGCGCCTTCTCGGTGAAGATGGGCCCGCCGGTCATCATCCGGCGCTGGGAGGCCACCTCCATCAAGGCGGGCATCCAGAACCCGGACGTGAAGCGGCTGCGTGACATCGAGGCCGACTACATCGAACCGCGCGCCTTCGAGGTGGCCGACAAGCTGCGCCGTATGGGCTGGCAGCAGGGCGAGGACGGCGGCGCCGGCTTCGGCGACGTCCAGCCGCGCTACGTCTACCAGGTGCCGCTGGCGAACCGCTCGCTCGAAGAGGTCCACAAGAACTTCAACCAGCTGTGGCGCCGCAACATCAAAAAGGCCGAGAAGGCCGGTGTCGAGGTCGTCCAGGGCGGTTACCACGACCTCGAGGAATGGCAGCGGCTGTACGAGATCACGGCCGTGCGCGACCACTTCCGGCCCCGCCCGCTGTCGTATTTCCAGCGCATGTGGACGGCCCTCAACACCGAGGACCCCAACCGGATGCGGCTGTACTTCGCCCGGCACAACGGGGTGAACCTGTCGGCGGCGACGATGCTCGTGGTCGGCGGACACGTCTGGTACTCCTACGGCGCCTCCGACAACATCGGGCGTGAGGTCCGGCCCTCGAACGCGATGCAGTGGCGGATGCTGCGCGACGCCTACGCGCTCGGCGCCACCGTCTACGACCTGCGCGGCATCTCCGACTCGCTGGACGAGACCGACCATCTCTTCGGTCTGATCCAGTTCAAGGTGGGCACCGGCGGACAGGCCGCCGAATACCTCGGCGAGTGGGACTTCCCGCTGAACAAGCTGCTCCACAAGGCGCTCGACATCTACATGTCGCGCCGCTGACCTGACGGTCCTCGCTTCGATAACGTCGACAGTTCTCATACTTCTGGTACACCGCAGCCACCCGAAAGGTTCCAGGTCCGGCCATGGCGCTCACGCTCTCCGTCGACACCGCGCGCTGGCGGGCGCATCACAAGCACGTCGCCGAGCAGTTCCCGGGGCTCGTCCCGGTCTGCAAGGGCAACGGCTACGGCTTCGGGCACGAGCGGCTGGCGGAGGAGGCGACGCGTCTCGGCGCGGACGTCCTCGCCGTCGGCACGACGTACGAGGCCGCCCGGATCAAGGACTGGTTCGGGGGCGACCTGCTGGTGCTGACGCCCTACCGCCGCGGCGAGGAGCCCGTTCCACTGCCGGACCGGGTGATCCGTTCGGTGTCGTCCATCGACGGTGTGTACGGCCTCGTGGGCGCCCGTGTGGTCATCGAGGTGATGTCCTCGATGAAGCGGCACGGCGTCAGCGAGCAGGAACTGCCGCAGCTGCACTCGGCCATAGAGAACGTCCGCCTGGAGGGCTTCGCCATCCACCTCCCGCTGGACCGCACCGACGGCTCGGACGCCGTCGAGGAGGTCATCGGCTGGATGGACCGGCTGCGTGCCGCGCGGCTGCCGTTGCACACGATGTTCGTCAGCCACCTCAAGGCCGAGGAACTCGCCCGGCTGCAGCAGCAGTTCCCGCAGACCCGCTTCCGGGCCCGTATCGGCACCCGGCTGTGGCTGGGGGACCACGAGGCCACCGAGTACCGCGGGGCGGTGCTGGACGTCACCCGGGTCTCCAAGGGCGACCGCTTCGGCTACCGGCAGCAGAAGGCGGCCTCGGACGGCTATCTGGTGGTCGTGGCGGGCGGTACGTCGCACGGGGTGGGCCTGGAGGCGCCCAAGGCGCTGCACGGCGTCATGCCGCGTGCCAAGGGCGTCGCCCGCGCCGGCCTGGCCACGGTGAACCGGAACCTTTCTCCGTTCGTCTGGGACGGCAAGCAGCGCTGGTTCGCCGAGCCCCCGCACATGCAGGTCTCGATCCTGTTCGTGCCGGTGGAAGCGGCCGAGCCGAAGGTCGGCGAGGAGCTGGTGGCCCATCTGCGGCACACCACAACCCAGTTCGACCGCATCGTTGATCGCTGAGCCTCTCCTGAACAGCCGAAAGGCCGTACACGGAACCTCCCGTGTACGGCCTTTCGCGTGGTCTCACCAGGAACCGTTCGCTCAGAGCGAACGGTCTGCCGCCCCCTCGCCGCCCCACTCCACCTGAGGTCCGTCGAAGGGGGCCGCGTGCCGTCCGGGACGGGCCGCGGCCCCGAACACGAACACGTCCTCCGCGCGGTCCAGCACCCCGCCCGAGGGGTCGTCGTCACCCGCCAGGCGCACCACGTCCCGCTCCGGCATGAGGATGTCGCGCACGATCACGGCACACAGGTAGAGCGTGCCCAGGAGGTGCAGGCCGATGGCCCAGTGATAGCCGTCGGTCGGCAGGCCCTTGTGGGCGTTACCGCTGGTCGTGTACGCGAGGTACATCCAGATCCCCAGGAAGTACGCCACCTCGCACGCCTGCCAGATCAGGAAGTCCCGCCACTTCGGCCGGGCCAGCACGGCCAGGGGGACCAGCCACAGTACGTACTGCGGCGAGTAGACCTTGTTGGTCAGGATGAACGCCGCAACGATCAAGAAGGCCAGCTGGGCGAAGCGCGGCCGGCGCGGAGCGGTCAGCGTGAGTGCCGCGATGGCTCCGCAGCACAGGAGCACCAACAGCGTGGCGAAGGTGTTGACGGTGTCGGTGCTGAGCGGGTCGGAGGAGTTCTGGGCCAGGATCAGCCAGAAGGACCCGAAGTCGACGCCCCGCTCCTGGCTGAACGTATAGAACTTGGACCAGCCGTCGAAGGCGAAGAGCATCACCGGCAGGTTCACCGCCAGCCAGGCCACGGCGGTTCCGCCGAACGCCTTCCCGAAGTCCCGCCACTTGCCCGCGCGCCAGCACAGCAGGAACAGCGGGCCGAGGAGAAAGACGGGATACAGCTTGGCGGCCGTGGCAAGGCCCAACAGGACGCCGAAAGCGAGGGAACGGCCCCGGGACCACATCAGCATCGCCGAGGCCGTCAGAGCGACCGCCAGCAGGTCCCAGTTGATGGTGGCGGTCAGCGCGAAGGCGGGCGCCAGGGCGACCAGCAGTCCGTCCCAGGGGCGGCGGGCGTGCGTGCGGCTGACGCATACGACGATGACGGCCGCGCACACCATCAGCATCCCGGCGTTGACCATCCAGTACCACTGTTCCTGGTGCTGGATGCTGCCGCTGCCCGGTGTGAGCCAGGCGGCCACCTCCATGAACACGCCGGTCAGCACCGGGTATTCGAGGTACTGCATGTCGCCGGGGAGCTTGTCGAAGTACGGGACCAGCCCGTCGGCGAAGCCCCGCCCCTGGTAGAGGTGCGGGATGTCCGAGTAGCACGCGTGCGTGTACTGCGAACTCGCGCCGAAGAACCAACCGCTGTTGTAGCAGGGCGCCTTCTGGACCAGGCCGAGGGCGAACATACCGATCGCCACCAGCGCGACGACCCGTACGGGAGTCCACCAGGACGCCCCGAGAAGGGCGCGCCGGCCGATGGGGCCACCGATCAGTTCGCTACCGGCGGCTGCGACCTGGTCAACCTTGGTCGGCTTCACCGGATCCGGCTCGTGCACGCTCGTGGGCGTCAGTTCTGCACTGGGCATGGGGGACATCCTGCCGCATGTACCTGAGAGCGACATGCCGTCGTGACAGCTTGCATATTGTTTTGAATTGATACACCCCAATTACGAAGATTATTAATCTTGCAGGGCTCAACCAACCATAACTACGATCACGCCGAGGGGAAGATTCACTCAACAACTGGGGGATGAATGAAGAAATTCGCAAGATTCGGCCTGGTCGGCGTCACTTCTGCGCTGTTCGTGGGTTTCGCGGCCACCCCTTCGCAGGCGCTCGTGGTGCACACCGCCGAATGTGCTGCCACCGGCTCCCAAGGGTCTCTCATCACCACCGGGTGGGACTACAACGACTTCGGCATCCCCAATCTCACCATGACGGTGCGGGACACCAGCTCTGACGGGCATCACGTGCAGATTCGGCTGCTGGTGGGCTACGCGGACACCACCGACTATCTCAAGTGGCACTACGACTACGACGGAGCCGGCACCTCCACAGTGGTCAACTCCTACGTGCCAGCCGGCGGCGGCCAGATTGCCGATGTCGGAATCGAAGTGGCGACATACGAGGGAAGTTCTCTGGTTTCCCACTGCATTAGCTGGGTCTGACCCACGAAAGGTCCCGGCTGCTCAGTCTTCATGCTGAGGGCCGGTACGCATAAAGGCCGGTGTTCGGCGCCTTTCCATGGCGCCGAACACCGGCCTTCTGTTTATCGGTCAGCCCGTTGCGCCGCCGAAGATGCCCCCATTGCCGTTGCCATTGTTGGTGCCGCTGGACTCCGTCGCGGTGGCCGTGTCCGTCGGCGTGGACGTCGTGCCTCCGTCGGTGCCGCCGTTGTCACTGCACTGCCAGCTGAACCGGCAGGACTCGGTTGCCGACGGCGTCGAACTCGGCGTCTCACTGGGCGTCTCGCTCGGCGTCTCACTGGGCGTCTCGCTCGGCGTCACCACGGGCGTCGGAGTGGGAGACGGTGCGCCGTCCTCGTTCTGGACCTTGTCGATCTTGGTGGCGTCCGGGAAGCCCGGGTCGGAGGCCCCCTTGAGTGCGGCCTCCATGTACTCGGTCCAGATCGACGTCGGAATGTCACCACCGTGGATGGACGGCACGCCTGCCGTGCCGTTCATCGAAAGCAGCTCGGCGTCCTTGGGGTTCTCCCTGAACATCGCGATCGACGTCGAGAGCTGCTGGGTGTAGCCGACGAACCAGGCCGACTTGTTGCTGTCGGTGGTACCGGTCTTGCCGGCCGCCGAACGGCCCAGAGCCTTCGCGTTCTTCGCCGTACCGTTCTGGATGACGTTCTCCAGGGTGTCCGTGACGTTGTTCGCCACGTTCTCCGGCATCGCCTGCTTCACAGCGGGCTTGTCGAAGCCGGGCACCGGCTGTCCGCCTTGCTTGACGGACGTCACCGAGTACGGGTCCGCCTGCTTGCCCGAGGCGGCGAACGTCGCATAGGCGTCGGCCATCCGGATCGCGCTGGGTGTCGACGTACCGATGGCGAAGGATGCGTTGAGATCCTTCGTCATACTGGCGTCCAGGATGCCCGCCGACTTGGCGACGGCCTTCACCTTCGTCATCCCTACGTCCATGCCGAGCTGCACGTACGGCGTGTTGATGGACTGCTCCATCGCCTTGCGCAGCGTGATGTAGCCCCAGGGATACTTGCTCTCGTTGTTCTGGTAGAAGATCGAGTTGTCCTTGTTCAGGACGTACGTGCCGTCCTGGTTTCTGACCTTGAGATGGTCGTCTCCGTTGTACTTGCTGAGCGGTGAGATACCGACGCCATCGGTTTTGTACGTGCCGTACTCCATGGCCGCGGCGAGCACGAACGGCTTCCAGGTCGAACCCACGGGGACACCCGAGGTGTCGGCGTTGTTGGTGAAGTGGCCGTTCTCGTAACCGTCACCCCCGTAGAGGGCGACGATCGCTCCGTCCTTGGGCCTCACCGACGCCGCGCCGAACTGGACGTACTTGTCCAGACTGCGCTTCTTCGGGTCGATGCGGTCCTTCTGGACCTTCTTCACGGCCGCGCTCAGTTCGTTGACCTTGGCCTTCTCGAAGGTCGTGTAGATCTGGAAGCCGCCCTTGTCGAACTCGGTCTGCGAGATGTTCGAGTGGTTCAGGACGTACTTCTTGGCCGTGTCGACCAGGTAACTGATCTGGCCGGTCATGCCCTTGGTCGCCTTCAGGCCCTGGGGCATGGGGTACTTCTTGATGGCCGTCTGGTACTCGGCGTCCGTGATGTGCTTGTCGTTGTGCATCTGCTCGAGGATCCAGCTCCAGCGGGCCTCGGAGCGCTTGCGGTTGGCGTCGGCGGTCGCCGCGGGGTCGATGTTCGTGGCGCCGATCGGGTCGTAGTACGTCGGACCCTTCAACAGCGCCGCGAGGAATGCGCACTGACTCGGCGTCAGCTTGACCGCGTCCACGCCGTAGTAGGTCTGCGCGGCGGCCTGTATGCCGTAGGCGCCGCGGCCGTAGTACGAGGTGTTCAGGTAGCCCTGGAGGACCTGCTCCTTGCTGAGCGACGTCCCCACCTTGATGGAGATGAACATCTCCTTGAACTTACGGGTGACCGTCTGTTCCTGGCTCAGGTAGGTGTTCTTGACGAACTGCTGGGTGATCGTCGAACCACCCTGCGTCTGACCGCCCTTGGCCATGTTGACCAGGGCCCGGGCGATACCCATGGGGTCGACGCCCGAGTCCGTGTAGAAGCTCTTGTTCTCGGCCGAGATCACCGACCACTGCATGGCCTTCGGGATGTCGGCGATGGTGATGTTCTGACGGTTGGCGCCGGTGCCCGTGGCGACCATCTGATCGCCGTTGGACCAGTAGTAGACGTTGTTCTGCGACTTGGCCGCGGTGTTCTCGCTGGGGATGCTGACCATCGCGTAGCCGACACCGACCGCGGCAACGATGCTGCCGAAGAACAACACGCACAGGCTGGAGACAAGCCGCCAGGAGGGCACCCAGCGGCGCCATCCGTACTTGTCGAAGCGCGGATAGTCGATGAACCTCTTCTTGCCGGGCGCGGGACCGCGTCCTCTGCCCCGACCGGGCCCGTTCGGGCCACCGGGACCGCGGCCCGCCGGCTCGGCCCCTCTACGACGGCCGCCGCCTCTCTGTGCGGCCCGACGGGCTTCGGCACGGCTGCCGTACTGGCGGTCGTCGCCCCCCGAATCGGCGGGGTTCGACCCATAGGAATCGGATGGAGACCCGGTGGTGGCGCCTCGCGGTGCCGCGCGGCGGCCGGAGGTCGGTCCGGACTGGCCGCGTCGGTCCGCGGCACGTCCGCCTCCCTGCGGCTGCGGCGGTTTGCGACGGTGCTCGCTCATCGAACGATTACTCCTCGGGCAGGCGCACCCGTGCGCGCCTGGAAACGGCGGCTGGTTTCCGGTCCCCCCGAAGTACGGATGTGGTCGGTTCTGCATTCATCCGTACCGCACCGGGGACGTTGACGCCCCCACGCGTCACTTGGTTCCCGGTGGTGTGCATGCCGCACAGACTACGCACCGTCAAAACCTGCTTAGCCCCGAAGTTCACCCCAAATCAGGCAACTTGCATCCGACGAATCAGTGATGTGACGTCGCTCACCATCGCCCCACTTGTCGCATCCGGAAGGCCGTTCTATCGTCTGGATGTATCGAGTCGATACATCAGCTCGGCATAAAGACCGTCACGTTCGGACCGCGGACAGAGAGGAGGCGACGATGAGCCGACGTTCCGGCATCCTCGAGTTCGCCATCCTCGGCCTGCTCCGCGAATCCCCGATGCACGGCTATGAGCTGCGCAAACGACTCAATACGTCACTGGGTGTGTTCCGTGCGTTCAGCTACGGGACGCTCTACCCCTGCCTCAAGACGCTGGTCGCCAACGGCTGGTTGATCGAGGAGTCGGGGAACACTCCAGAGGACGCCCTCACGGCCACACTCGCGGGGCGTCGCGCCAAGATCGTCTACCGGTTGACGGCGGAAGGTAAGGAGCACTTCGAGGAGCTGCTCTCGCAGACGGGACCCGACGCGTACGAGGACGAACATTTCGCCGCTCGTTTCGCCTTCTTCGGGCAGACGTCACGCGACGTACGCATGCGCGTACTGGAGGGCCGCCGCAGCCGGCTGGAGGAGCGTCTGGAGAAGATGCGTGCCTCCCTGGCGCGGACCCGGGAGCGCCTCGACGACTACACCCTTGAGCTCCAGCGCCACGGAATGGAGTCCGTGGAGCGCGAAGTGCGCTGGCTGAACGAGCTCATCGAGAGCGAGCGGGCCGGACGTGACCTGAAGGGTCCCGTTCCGGACGGCACCGCTCGGCAGGACAGCACATCCGGGGAGTCGGGCGGCCTGCCCCGGCTCGGGGGTGCCACCCCCGGGCCGGATCCGTCCGATGAAACCACCACATGAGGTCCAGTCAGGGCCTCACCTCGCACACACAGGGAGCAACCGGAATGGGTTCGGTTCGCGTAGCCATCGTCGGCGTGGGCAACTGCGCCGCCTCACTGGTACAGGGCGTCGAGTACTACAAGGACGCCGACCCGGCGGCCAAGGTGCCGGGTCTGATGCACGTCCAGTTCGGCGACTACCACGTCGGTGACGTCGAGTTCGTCGCCGCGTTCGACGTCGACGCGAAGAAGGTCGGCCTCGACCTCGCCGACGCCATCGGTGCCAGCGAGAACAACACCATCAAGATCTGCGACGTCCCGAACAAGGGCGTCACGGTCCAGCGCGGCCACACCCTCGACGGCCTGGGCAAGTACTACCGCATGACGATCGAGGAGTCCGACGAGACCCCGGTCGACGTGGTCCAGATCCTCAAGGACAAGCAGGTCGACGTCCTGATCTGCTACCTGCCCGTCGGCTCCGAGGACGCGGCGAAGTTCTACGCCCAGTGCGCCATCGACGCCAAGGTCGCCTTCGTCAACGCCCTCCCGGTCTTCATCGCCGGCACCAAGGAGTGGGCGGACAAGTTCACCGAGGCCGGTGTCCCGATCGTCGGCGACGACATCAAGTCGCAGGTCGGCGCCACCATCACGCACCGTGTGATGGCGAAGCTGTTCGAGGACCGCGGTGTCCGTCTCGAGCGCACGATGCAGCTCAACGTCGGCGGCAACATGGACTTCAAGAACATGCTGGAGCGCGACCGCCTGGAGTCCAAGAAGATCTCGAAGACGCAGGCCGTCACCTCGCAGATCCCGGACCGCGACCTGGGCGAGAAGAACGTCCACATCGGCCCGTCGGACTACGTCCAGTGGCTCGACGACCGCAAGTGGGCCTACGTCCGCCTCGAAGGCCGTGCCTTCGGCGATGTCCCGCTGAACCTCGAGTACAAGCTCGAGGTCTGGGACTCCCCGAACTCCGCGGGTGTCATCATCGACGCGCTGCGCGCCGCGAAGATCGCCAAGGACCGCGGCATCGGCGGCCCGATCCTCTCCGCGTCGAGCTACTTCATGAAGTCCCCGCCGGTCCAGTACTTCGACGACGAGGCCTTCGCCAACGTCGAGAAGTTCATCAAGGGCGAGGTCGAGCGCTAGGACCCGCCACCGGTTCGGTCGTCGAGGGTCCCCGGGCATTCCGCCCGGGGACCCTCCTCGTATGTGAGGCTGTGCCCATGGCCGTCGTCCGTGACCTGCGCGTCCTTCTGCGCTTCGAGGGCTTCCGACGCCTGCTCACCGTACGCCTGCTCTCCCAGGGCGCGGACGGCGTCTACCAGGTCGCACTCGCCACCTACGTCGTCTTCTCCCCAGAGAAACAGACCTCGGCCGCCGCGATCGCCTCCGCGATGGCGGTCCTACTCCTCCCGTACTCCCTCATCGGCCCCTTCGCCGGCGTCCTCCTGGACCGCTGGCGCCGCCGCCAGGTCTTCCTCTACGGCAACCTGCTGCGCGCCCTGCTGGCCGCCGCCACCGCCGTCCTGATGGTGAGCCATGTCCCGGACTGGCTCTTCTACGTCTCCGCGTTGTGCGTCACCGCCGTCAACCGCTTCGTCCTCGCCGGCCTGTCCGCCGCACTCCCTCGCGTGGTCGACGACGAACGGCTCGTCCTCGCCAACTCCCTTTCCCCCACGGCCGGAACACTGGCGGCGACCGCGGGCGGGGGCCTCGCCTTCGTCGTCCGGCTGCTGGTCGCGGACACCGACGCCACGGTGGTCCTGCTGGGCGCCGCCCTTTACCTGTGCGCGGCCCTCGCCTCCTTGCGCATGGCCCCCGAACTCCTCGGCCCCGACCTCGCGTCGACCCGGTCCCGACTGGCAACAGCCCTCGCCGGCACCGCCCGGGACCTGAGAGCGGCCCTACGGCATCTCGCCGCGCCGCAGCGCCGGAAGGCGGTCCGGGCTCTCCTCGCGATGACACTGATGCGCTTCTGCTACGGCGCCCTGACGGTCCTGCTGCTGATGCTCTGCCGGTACGCCCTGTCATCGACCCCGGACGACGGACTGCGCCTGCTGGGGCTGGCGTTGGGAGTTTCCGGCGCCGGCTTCTTCGTGGCGGCCGTGGTGACACCCTGGGCCGCCGGACGACTGGGCCCCGGCCACTGGATCGCCGTGTGCGCCGCGGCCGCCGCGGTCCTGGAACCGGCCCTCGGCCTCTCGTTCACCACCGCCCCGATGATGGCGGCGGCCTTCGTCCTGGGCCTGACCACACAGGGCGCGAAGATCGCCACGGACACGATCGTGCAGTTCTCGGTCGACGACGGCTTCCGCGGCCGGATCTTCTCCGTCTACGACGTCCTGTTCAACGTCGCCTTCGTCGGCGCGGCGGCGATGGCCGCCCTGGTACTGCCGCCGGACGGCCGCTCGGTGACGCTGGTGGTCACGGTCGCCGTTATCTACTCGGCGGTTGCTGCGGCTATGGCCCACTTTGAGCGCCGGAAAGTGTCACATCACTGACACGGACTCGATCCGGGTCACAGCGGTGTCAGTGGGTGCCGGTAACTTACGTGCGTCTTACTTCGCACCATGCCGCGTGCCATGCCGCGTCATGCGCCCACGTTCCAGGGGGGACCCCAAATGACAACTCCGCCGCCTCAGAGCCCGAACCCATACGCCCAGGGCCAGCAGCCCTACGGCGAGCCTCAGGCGCAGGCCCCGTACCCGCCGCAGGGTCAGGCCCCGTATCCGCCCCAGGGCGGCTACCCGCAGCAGCCCGGCCAGCCCGGATTCCCGCCGCAGGGCGCGGCTCCGTTCGCCCCGGTCCCTGCGCAGCCCAGGCGCCGGTTCAGCCCCAAGCTGATCCGGCTCGCCATCATCATCGTGATCGGCATCGGCGCAGCCATCTACGGCGTCATATCGAGTCAGCACGACGCCGACACGGCAAAGGTCGGCGACTGCATGCACCGCGGCAGCACCAGCGACACCAACCCGGACCTCAAGGTCGTGAAGTGCAGCGACGCGAAGGCCCAGTACACGGTGCTGGCCAAGATCAGCGGCAACTACTCCGAGGCCGAGGCGGAGACCAAGTGCACTGCGGCCGCGAAGGACTTCCAGTACTCGTACACCGAGAGCGGTGACGGCAGCGACTTCCTGCTCTGCCTGAAGGACTACAAGAAGTAAGGCAGTTGCGACGCGGGGCGGTGTCTCATGTTTCACGTGAAACACCGCCCCTGATGCTGTCCGGGGTCATGTTTCACGTGAAACATGACCCTGTTTCACGGCCTCAGCTCTCCGAGGCCCACCACTCCTTGAGCGCGGCCACCGCCGCCTCATGCTCCATCGGCCCGTTCTCCAGCCGCAGTTCCAGCAGGAACTTGTAGGCGCGACCGATGACCGGCCCTGGCCTGACGCCCAGGATCTCCATGATCTGGTTGCCGTCGAGGTCGGGACGGATCGAGTCCAGCTCCTCCTGTTCCTGAAGCTGCGCGATGCGTTCTTCCAGCCCGTCATAAGCGCGGGACAGCGCGGCAGCCCTGCGCTTGTTCCGTGTGGTGCAGTCCGAGCGGGTCAGCTTGTGGAGTCGGTCCAGGAGCGGGCCGGCGTCACGGACGTAGCGCCGGACCGCCGAGTCGGTCCACTCGCCGGTGCCGTAGCCGTGGAAACGCAGGTGGAGTTCGACGAGCCGCGAGACGTCCTTCACCAGCTCGTTGGAGTACTTGAGCGCGAGCATGCGCTTCTTGGTCATCTTCGCGCCGACCACCTCGTGGTGGTGGAAGGAGACCCGGCCGTCGTTCTCGAAGCGGCGGGTGCGCGGCTTGCCGATGTCGTGCAGCAGTGCGGCCAGCCGGAGGGTCAGGTCGGGACCGTTCTCCTCCAGTTCGATCGCCTGCTCCAACACGATCAGCGTGTGTTCGTAGACGTCCTTGTGCCGGTGGTGCTCGTCGCTCTCCAGGCGCAGGGCGGGCAGCTCGGGCAGGACATGGTCGGCGAGCCCGGTGTCGACGAGCAGCGCCAGGCCCTTGCGGGGGTGCGCGGAGAGGATCAGCTTGTTCAGCTCGTCCCGCACCCGCTCAGCCGAGACGATCTCGATCCGCCCGGACATCTCCGTCATCGCCGTGACGACCTCGGGAGCGACCTCGAAGTCGAGCTGCGCGGCAAAGCGGGCCGCTCGCATCATCCGCAGGGGATCGTCCGAGAAGGACGCCTCGGGAGTACCCGGGGTACGCAGCACCCGGGCCGCGAGGTCACCGAGACCGCCGTACGGGTCGATGAACTCCTTCTCCGGGAGGGCGACAGCCATCGCGTTCACCGTGAAGTCGCGCCGGACGAGGTCCTCCTCGATGGAGTCGCCGTACGACACCTCGGGCTTGCGCGAGGTCCGGTCGTACGCCTCCGACCGATAGGTGGTCACCTCGATCTGGAAGCTCCGGTCGACATCTTCGACGCGGGCGTCCTTCTGCGCGCCCACCGTGCCGAAGGCGATCCCGACCTCCCAGACGGCGTCCGCCCACGGCCGGACGATCTTCAGTACGTCCTCGGGCCGCGCGTCTGTCGTGAAGTCCAGGTCATTGCCGAGCCGGCCGAGCAGCGCGTCGCGGACCGACCCGCCGACCAGGGCGAGGGAGAACCCGGCCTCCTGGAAGCGGCGGGCGAGCTCGTCGGCGACGGGAGCCACCCGCAGCAGTTCGCTCACCGCGCGATGCTGCACCTGGCTCAGGGCACTGAGGTTGTCTTCGTTGGCGTTCGGCACAAGAAAAAAGGGTACGTGGCCTGGGCGACCCCGAGCGCCTCCATTAAACGTCCACGGACACGTTCCACGATATCGGTGCAAGAACAGCCCTTGCGATTTTCCGGGCTACTTCTCCTTATACGCGCACATACGGGACGCGCCGATATCGATCTGCGATCTTGTGGAGCAGTCCGCGGCACTTCCCCTCAGCGCGCATCGTTACCATGCGTGGACGCACATTGCGACGACCACTGACGACGACGAGGGACGGGCGAGCGCGTGGCCGAGGCGGCAGACTTCCAGGGGACGTGTCCCTCACCTGCCCGCCGGTGGCTGCGGCGCACCGGCGCACTGCTCGCCGGGGCGCCTCTGCTGGCCGGCCTCCTCCAGCTGTCCGTCGCCGCGCCCGCCGGCGCTGCCGAGCAGATCTCCGCACAGGCCGCCTCCGGCTCGCAGACGGTGTCCGTCTCCGTGGACACACTCACCCCCGGCGTCCCCACGGACGGGGACACGCTGACCGTCTCCGGGACGGTGACGAACAACGGCAAGCAGGCGGTCACCGACGCCCATGTGGGCCTGCGGCTGGGACAGGCGCTGAGCACCCGCTCGGCGATCGACAGCGTCGCCGAGCGCACCGATTACGTCCAGGGTGTCGACGGCCCGGAGATCGACGACAAGTACACGCAGAAGTTCTCCAAGCTCACTCCGGGCGTCGCCGAGCCCTTCACGCTCTCCGTGCCGGTCGACAAGCTGGATCTCGGCGACCACGGCGTCTACCCGCTCGGTATCTCGCTCTCCGGCCAGACCTCCGCCCAGCCGTGGGACCAGGTGCTGGGCATCCAGCGGACGTTCCTGCCGTGGCAGCCCGACGACCCGGACACCAAGACGAAGACGACGTTTCTGTGGCCACTCGTCTCCACCGTCCACATGACGGCCCAGACGGGTTCCAACGAACAGCAGACGCCGGTCTTCCGCAACGACGACCTCGCCAAGGAGATCGCCCCGGGCGGCCGGCTCGAGCAGATGCTCTCCCTGGGCAAGGACCTCGACGTCACCTGGGTGATCGACCCGGACCTGCTGGCCTCCGTCGACGCGATGACCCGCAGTTACAAGATCCAGGGCGACGGCGGCACCACCACGACCGGCACCCACCAGGCGGTCGCCAAGGCGTGGCTGGCCGAGCTGCAGTCGGCGGTGGCGGACAAAGAGGTCGTCGCCCTCCCCTTCGCCGACCCGGACCTGGCGTCCCTCGCCCACAACGGCACCAGCGTCACCGGTTCGCTGAGCCACCTCAAGGACGCCACGGACGTCGCCGCGACCACAGTGGAAACCGTGCTCCACGTGACACCGAACACCGACTTCGCCTGGCCGGTGAGCGGCGCCGTGGACCCGTCGATCATCAAGGTCGCCACCTCGGCCGGCGCCGACAAGGTGATCGCCCGCAGCGACAGCCTCCAGGAGACCGGCGGCCTGCCGTACACGCCCTCCGCGGCCCGCCCCATCGGTGGCGGTACGACGGCGGTGGTCGCCGACGCGCGCCTCTCCACAGCGTTCGAGGGCGATCTGACGAAGGCCGGAGCGGCCACGCTCGCCGAGCAGCGGTTCCTGGCCCAGAGCCTGGCGCTGGTTCTGCAGACGGACAAGCAGCGCAGCATCGTCGTCGCCCCGCAGCGCATGCCGACCGCCAGCCAGGCCCAGGCGATGGCCGAGGCACTGACGGCCCTTCAGGGCAGCACCTGGACCGAGTCTCAGGATCTCGCCGCGGCGGCCAAGGCCAAGCCGGACCCGGGCGCCACCACGAAGATCCCGTCGTCCTCCAGGTACCCCTCCTCGCTGCGCAAGCAGGAGCTGCCGAGGTCGGCCTTCGAGGAGATCGCGACCACTCAGGACAAGCTCGACAACTTCCAGGTGATCCTCAGCAACGAGGCCCGCGTGGTGACCCCCTTCGGGCGGGCCATGAACCGCGAGATGTCCACGTCGTGGCGCGGCCGGGCGGGAGAGGCGGAGAACTTCCGCCAGGGTGTGCTGGGTTATCTCGACGACCTCATCGACCAGGTCAAACTGATCGACAAGTCCGAGACCAAGCTCTCGGGCCGCAGCGCCACCATCCCCGTGACCGTGCAGAACAACCTGGTGCAGGGCGTCGACCACCTGATCCTGCGCCTCACCTCGACGAACCCGACGCGCCTCAAGATCGGCGGCAAGGCCTACACGGAGCAGCGGGTCACGGTCAACGGCGGGCACAGCCAGTCGGTGAAGTTCACCACGACGGCCAACGCCAACGGCAAGGTGGGCGTGGTCGCCCAGCTGTACACGGAGGACGGCCAGGAGTACGGGCAGGCCGTCAACTTCGACGTCAAGGTCACCGAGGTCACCGCCACGGTGATGCTGGTCATCGGCGGCGGCGTCCTGCTGCTCGTCCTGGCCGGCTTCCGGATGTACACCCACCGCAAGCGCGCCGCCGCCCGCCAGGCCGAGGAGGAGGGTCCCGACGGGCCCGAAGACGCGGCGGGCGAAGCATCGGAGGGCCCGGAGAACCCCGAGAGCCCTCAGGACCGTCTCAAGGAGGAGTCCGGCACTCCGTCCCGGGCAGACGACCCGGAGCACCCGAGTGACCCGACACCGGACACCGCACCGGAAAGCGCCGACCCGTCCGGCACGGGTGAGAGAGTGGACCGTTGAGCGATGTCGTGGCCGGTGGGCCCGGGGACGATGAGGTGGGGTAACCATGAACGCGCCGTACGACGGTGACCGCGGTCAGGGCGCGGGCAGCTCGGGCTACCCCGAGGGCCCGCCGCCCGAACACGGCCAGGTGCCGCCGCAGCCCCCCGCGGACATGTATCTCCAGGACGCCTACGACCAGGACCCCTACCGGGCGCAGGACCTCTCCGCCCAGGACCCGGTCGCCGAGGCGCTCTACGACCGCGCCGCACACCCCCCGCCGCCTCCGGGCACCTACCAGCCGCAGCCCCCGCTCTACGCCCAGCCGGCCCAGTCCCCCTACGCCCCTGACCCCCGCGTGTGGGCGCAGACCCCGGCGCCCGAGCCCGAAGGCCCGACCCAGTACCTGCCCTACGGCGACGACGCCCGCACGACGCAGTTCGTGGGCGTCGACGACCTGGTGACCGGGGCCGGCGAGGACTACCAGGAGCCGGACGCCTTCGCTCATCTCTTCCGGGACCAGGGCCAGGGCGGCGGACGCCCGTCGATGGATCCCCCCGGGGTCCCCGGCCCGTCCCCGGCACCGCCGTCGGGCCAGGCTCCCCTCGCGCCGACTCCGGCTCCGATGTCCGACGCCACGATGCAGCTCACCCCGACGGCTCCCGCGCCGTCGGCCGCCCCCAAGAAGGGCGGGAAGGCCGGCGGGCTCCTGAAGTCGAGTGCCGTGATGGCGGCGGGCACGATGGTCTCCCGCCTGACCGGCTTTGTACGGTCGGCGCTGATCGTCTCGGCATTGGGCCTCGGCCTGCTCGGTGACTCTTTCCAGGTCGCCTACCAGTTGCCGACCATGATCTACATCCTGACCGTCGGTGGTGGCCTCAACTCGGTCTTCGTGCCGCAGTTGGTGCGCGCCATGAAAGACGATGAGGACGGCGGCGAGGCCTTCGCCAACCGCCTGCTGACCCTCGTCGTGGTGGCCCTCGGCGGCCTCACCGTCCTCGCGATGTTCGCGGCACCACTCCTGGTGCGGATGCTCTCGACATCGGTCGCCAACGACCCCGCCGCGAGCGAAGTCGCCATCACCTTCACCCGCTACTTCCTGCCCTCGATCTTCTTCATGGGCATCCACGTGGTGATGGGCCAGATCCTCAACGCCCGCGGCAGGTTCGGCGCGATGATGTGGACCCCGGTCCTGAACAACATCGTCATCATCGTGACGCTGGGCATGTTCATCTGGGTCTACGGCACCGCCGGCAGCTCCGGCATGACCGCCGGGAACATCCCGGTGGAAGGCCAACGACTCCTGGGAATCGGAGTTCTCCTCGGGCTCGTCGTGCAGGCCCTGGCGATGATCCCGTATCTGCGGGAGACGGGATTCCGTCTGCGACTGCGTTTCGACTGGAAGGGCCACGGCCTCGGCAAGGCCGCAATGCTCGCCAAGTGGACGGTCCTCTTCGTCCTCGCCAACCAGGCGGGCGCCATGGTCGTCACCCAGTTGTCCACTGCCTCGGGCAAGGACTCCGGCGTCCTGGGCACAGGCTTTGCCTCCTACGCCAACGCCCAGCTGATCTGGGGTCTGCCGCAGGCCATCATCACCGTCTCCCTGATGGCCGCCCTGCTGCCCCGCATCTCGCGCTCGGCCGCCGAGGGCGACAGCGGAGCCGTCCGCGACGACATCTCCCAGGGCCTGCGTACGACCGCCGTCGCGATCGTGCCCATCGCCTTCGGACTCCTCGCCCTCGGCATTCCGATGTGCACCCTGATCTTCGGCTCCTCGGGCACCAGCTCGGCCACGAACATGGGCTTCATGCTGATGGCCTTCGCCCTCGGCCTGATCCCGTACTCGGTGCAGTACGTCGTCCTGCGTGCCTTCTACGCCTACGAGGACACCCGGACGCCCTTCTACAACACCGTCATCGTGGCCGCGGTCAACGCGGGCGCCTCGGCGATCTGCTTCTTCGTGCTCCCGGCCCGCTGGGCCGTGGTCGGCATGGCTGCCTCGTACGGCCTCGCGTACGCGACCGGTGTCGGTGTCGCCTGGAACCGACTGCGCAAGCGGCTGGACGGCGACCTGGACGGCGCCCGCGTGATGCGGACGTACGCTCGGCTCTGTATCGCCTCCGTGCCGGCCGCACTGCTCAGTGGTGCGGCCTGCTACGGGATCGGACATACGCTCGGCCAGGGTGTCGTCGGCTCGTTCGCCGCGCTTCTGGTGGGCGGTGCCGTACTGCTCGGAGTCTTCTACATCGCGGCCCGCCGCATGCGCATCGAGGAGCTCAACTCCCTCGTGGGCATGGTGCGCGGGCGCTTGGGGCGCTGAGCGGGGGCACATGCACAACCATCGTCCGCCGCTGTGTGTCGTGCATAGCGGCAGACTGTGGGCACAATTGGTTTCGGCGTCGGACAGCGTGCAACGGATGGGGAGGCAGGAGCGGCGGTGGCGGAACGGAGCACGGCTGCCGTCGACGTGGCAGACAACAGCGGCGACAAGCCGCTGACCGCCAAGGCGGACCAGTCCACGGCCGACGGGGTGGCCCAGAACCCGGAGCGGGACACGGACAGCGACGAGGCACAGGGGAGCGGCGGGATCGAGGAAACCGGGAAGGCCTCACCTCCCGAACTGCACAGCGGGCACAAGCTCGCCAGACGCTATCGCCTCGAAGAGTGCGTCACCCGTCTGGACGGCTTCAGCAGTTGGCGTGCGGTGGACGAGAAGCTCCGCCGTGCCGTCGGTGTGCACATCCTGCCCGCGGACCATGCGCGGGCCCGCTCGGTGCTGGCCGCGGCCCGTTCCTCGGCGCTGCTGGGCGATCCCCGTTTCGTCCAGGTCCTGGACGCCGTGGAGGAGAACGACCTCGTCTACGTGGTGCACGAATGGCTGCCCGACGCCACGGAACTGACGGCGCTTCTGGCGCCGGCCCCGCTGGAGGCGCACGACGCCTACCAGATGGTCAGTCAGATCGCCTCCGCGATGGCCGCCGCCCACCGCGAGGGCCTCGCCCATCTGCGCCTGAACCCGAACGCGGTGCTGCGCACCTCGTCCGGCCAGTGGCGCATCCGGGGCCTGGCCGTCAACGCCGCGCTGCGCGGCATCAGTTCGGACACCCCACAGCGCACGGACACCGAGGCGATCGGCGCTTTGCTGTACGCCGCGCTCACCCAGCGCTGGCCGTACGAGAGCGACGCCTACGGCCTGTCCGGGCTGCCCAAGGGCGTCGGTCTCATCGCCCCCGACCAGGTGCGCGCGGGTGTCCACCGAGGCCTCTCAGAGCTCGCCATGCGCGCGCTCGCCAACGACGGTGCCACGGCCTCCCGGCACGAAGCGGCGTGCACCACTCCCGAGGAGCTGGTGAAGGCGATCGGCGAGATGCCCCGCATCCGCCCGCCGGAGCCCGCGTTCACCGCGCCTCCCGAATACCAGCGCACGACCTACCAACAGGGCACGTACGGCCGCCCCGCGCCGCGTCCCGGTGCCACCCAGGCGGTGCCGACCCCGCCGCCCCCGCTGCAGAGCCGCACCGGCAAGGCACTCAAGTGGGCCGTGTCCGCGCTGCTGATCGCCGCGCTGGGCCTGGGCAGTTGGCAGCTCGCGGACGCTCTGATGGATCAGGGCAACAAGTCCGACGACACCAAGCAGACGCAGCCGACAGACGGGAACGACAAGAGCGGCGACAAGACCAAGCCGGTCAAGACGCTCTCCATCCAGGCCGCCCAGGAGTTCGTGGCGAAGGGCGACGCCCAGCACCCCAACGACGTCACCAAGACCTACGACGGCGACCCGTCGACGTACTGGCGAACCTCCAGTTTCATAGGGGGCCCGGTGCTCGCGCCCTACAAGCCGGGCGTGGGCATCGTCTACGACCTCGGTTCGGCACAGGACGTCTCCACGGCGACCATAGGGCTCTACTACAGCGGCGATCACACGACGGTGAAGCTGTACGCGGCCGACTCTCTGTCGCCCTCCTCCCTGGACTCCATGACGCAGATCGGCACCGCCACGACGACCGGGACGAGTGCGACGGTGAAGGTCACCAAGCAGGTGAAGACCCGGTACGTTCTTGTCTGGCTCACCGCTCTGCCGCACGCGGCGAGCGACCGGTACAGCGATGCCGGCTACAAGCAGGCCATCACCGACGTGAAGTTCACGGGCTGACGTCTCACCGAAGGGGGAGGGGGTCCGATGGCGGAAGGCGCCGGACACGACGGCATGAGCGATCAGGATCTGCTCGCCCGTCATGTCGAAGGCGACCCGGACGCCTTCGGTGAGCTCGTACGGCGCCACCGGGACCGTCTCTGGGCCGTGGCCCTCCGCACGCTGGGCGACCGCGAGGAGGCCGCTGACGCGGTCCAGGACGCCCTGGTCTCCGCCTACCGGGCCGCCCACACCTTCCGCGGCCAGTCGGCCGTCACGACCTGGCTGCACCGGATCACCGTGAACGCCTGCCTGGACCGTGCCCGCAAGGCCGCCTCCCGGAAGACGTCTCCGGTCGACGACACCGAGCGCCTCGAACAGCTCCTGGAGCCGCACGAGTCCGCCGCCGCCCCGGCGGAGCGCAACGACCTGCACCGCCAACTGCTGGAAGCCCTGGGCACTCTCCCGCCCGACCAGCGCGCCGCCCTCGTCCTCGTGGACATGCAGGGCTACCCGGTCGCCGAGGCCGCCCGCATGCTCGATGTGCCTACGGGCACGGTGAAGAGCCGCTGCGCCCGCGGAAGAGCCAGACTGCTTCCGCTCCTCACCCATCTGCGGCCGGAAAGAGCCGCTGACGACGAGGAACCGGGCGTACGACGGAACCGGGCGCAGGGGACATCCGTCCCACCGGCAGCGGGACCACGCGAATCGTCGGGTCCCAAGGATGCAGGGCCGAACGATTCAGCTGCTGTGAAGGGCGGAGGTGGGCGAGCGTGACATCCACGACGGACACGGCCGGGCACCCGGATGTCGCGGAGATCTCCGACCTCACCGAGGGCCTCCTCCCTCCGTCCAGGACGACTGAGGTACGACAGCATCTGGACGAGTGCGAACTCTGCGCGGATGTCTTCGAGTCACTGGAGGAGATCCGAGGACTGCTGGGCACACTGCCCGGCCCACCGCGGATGCCCGCCGAGATCGCGGGCCGTATCGACGCGGCCCTCGCCGCGGAGGCCCTGCTGGGTGCCACCGCCCCCGAGACCTTGGCCGCGCCTACCTTGGTGAGCGCGTCCCGATCCGTGTCCGGCGAGGACACCGGGACGCATGTTTCACGTGAAACATCGCCTCAGGCGGACCGCCCGTCAGGCCGTCCGCATGCGGCGACCGGTCCCGGACGCCAGGACCGCGGTCGTGGCGGTCGGCGCGGGAGGATCGTCCTGGGAGCCGTGTTCACGGCGGCGGTTCTCGGAGCCGGCTCGCTGTTCCTCCAGTCGCTGGGCGACCACAAGACGTCGGACGCGGCTCATGGGAATCCGACCAGCGCGGCGGACACCTTCTCGAAGGGGAAGTTGGAGAGTGAGGTCGCGGACCTCCTCTCCACCAAGACCGCCACAAGTCGAGGCGCCGGCACTGGGGACTCCTTGAACGCCGCGACTGTGCCGGAGGACGGTACGAAGTCCTCCACCAAGACCCCCCAAACCCTGATCCAGCCCTCCGGCACCATCCCGAACTGCATCAGGCAGGGCATCGACCGTGGCAACGAGGATGTCCTCGGTGCCAAGAAGGGCACCTACAACGGGAAGGCCGCATATCTCGTGGTGCTGCCCGATGCTTCCGACAGCACCCGGGTCACGGCATACATCGTCGACGCGGGCTGTGTCAGCCCCCAGACATCCACCCCTGGCAAGGTCCTTCTGACGGAGTCGTACCCGCGTTCCTGACTTCCGACATCTCATCGCGGACCAGTGTGGTACTTCCCTCCTGTGTGCCGTCTCCGTGTGCCCGGACACACCGGGAATGCAGGCCCCGTAGGATCCGTTGGGTGGGGTGGAGGCTCCGACAGGGGCTACCACCGGTCGTACTGACGCAGTCCAGAGACGAGGAACCAAGCCGTGAGCGACGTCCGAAACGTGATCATCATCGGCTCCGGGCCCGCCGGCTACACGGCGGCGCTCTACACCGCGCGCGCGTCGCT
>Ga0307511_10000328_pt1 | contig 50347 bp, 25 predicted proteins | sample 13_EM_MG_FD_200266 | JGI IMG/M metagenome (GOLD analysis project Ga0307511, IMG submission 200266) | Populus trichocarpa ectomycorrhiza microbial communities from riparian zone in the Pacific Northwest, United States - 13_EM | ecosystem: Host-associated > Plants > Roots > Unclassified | place... | reverse complement strand
TTATAGCTTTTTTTTTTAAAAAAAATACTTTTTTAAGCATCAAAGAATTTCTAAATTCACTAAAAGAAACTTTTTGCATGTACCAGCCACCAGCTACCTTGACTTATCAAACACTAGCCATCTTGGCTAGGAAGAATGAATCAAATTGTCAAAACCAAGAGATTAACTTATTATCTAATATATAAACATTGCCCCAAAACTACTTGGATTTTTTAGGACATTATTAATTGGTGTCGTGTGTGCGAAACCGATAAAAAAACTGTTAATTTCTTTCTAATGACATTTCCAAGTCATTCCGTGACACACATGGGTTAGAACGCTTGATAGATCTACCTGTATTCGCGAGTACTTCTACCTATTCAAACTTCCAACAGCCCATTAACCAAGTGCAACCCCTCACTCAGGTTATGTTAGCCGCTAAAGGGCAAAATCAGGCTTTGCCACCTCAGCAAGTCTTGACACCTGGTGGTTCTGCCCTTGGAAAGGATTAACTAGGGGTATTCCTAGTGCAATAACACCACTCTTTAAAAGATGGATCAAAGGGTTTACAGCCCAACAAATCACCTAGGGATATATTATCCTCAATAGAAGTAAATTTATTTTTAAATTAAAATAATCATAACTCTAATATACATTTATTATCTATAAATTTTCATAAAGAGCTTTTGAACTTCTGTATAATTTTCTTGGAAGGAGTTTTCCTTAGTACTATTGTATAATCTTCTTGGACGGACTTTTACCTAGTGCAATTGCACACTCTTCTTGAAAGAGGTTCTCCCTAGTGCGATAGCTCCACCCTCCATGATAGCTTGAGTTGTTCAACCTTAATAAAGCAACATAGCCCTTGTCTTATGGCCAAGTATATATCACCAAGACTAACTGGAACTCAGAGAACTATCACAACTCTTTAGATAGGCTCTAGGACTGTATATAATCTTCAAGGATGATCTTGAATCTCTTATTGTCAAGTATGATCTCTCTCTAGTAGGGGACTCTCACGCCCCATGTCATCTAGCCTCCTACTCTCAAAAGATACAATAACTCTTCAATGAAGGGCTTTTACACCTCGTGACAATGCTAAAGAAGTCATATACCTTTATCACTTTAATGCAACCATTCTTTAATAGGAAGCCCCCCACACCATCATCAGGTAAGCCACAGACCTCTCACTCTTCAGTGAGATATTTCTCCATTGGTGAGCTCCTAAGCCCCATATTATCACCAGAAAGGCCACAGGCCTCCCATTATAGTATGGCCTTTCTTTAGTAGGGGCTTCCATGCCTCACACCATCGACTAGAAGACCACGAGCCTTTTTCTATGACCATTAAGGGATTCGTTCCCCTCAGCCTCTTAAAATATTTTCTAAGTATAGGTTAACCCTTTTTGGATTTCTCTGTCTCTTAGAAATTTTTCAAGTAAAGGAGTAGAAATGGGTTTGTCCCCTCCATCCTTTATAAATTTTTATAAGTATGGGCGTCGACATGAGTTTCCCTCAGTATCTTAGAATATTTTCTAAGTATAAGGCTAACCCTACATGGGTTCCCTTCGGCCTCTTAGAATATTTTCTAAGTATAAAAGCTTACCCTTATTGGGTTTCTCTTAGCCTCTTAGAATATTTTCTAAGTATAGGCTAGCCCTTTATAGATTCTCCTCAATCTCTTAGAATATTTTCTAAGCATAAGGCCCCCCCTTGGGTTTCTCTTGGTCTCTTAAAAATTTTCTAAGTATAAAGGCTCACCCTCCTCAGGTTCCTCTCGGTCTCTTAAAAAATTTCTAAGTATAGGTTGACCTTTCTTGGGTTTCCCTTCGCTCCTTAGAAATTTTTCTAAATATAGGCGTAGACACAGCTGTCTCCTCCATCCTTTAGAAATTTTTCTAAGTATAGTCATAGATATGGGCCCGTCCCCTTTGCCTCTTAGAAAGTTTTCTAAGTACAAACTTCGACATGGACTCTTCTTAGAGAGTGCTTGGCAGTGTGGTAGCGGTTGCTTTTCAAATAACTTTTTGTGCCGAAATGCATGCCAATGATGTTTTTTCATTTTTTAAAAATTATTTTTGACATCAGCACATCAAAACGATCCAAAACATACAAACCATATTAAATTTTAGCAAAAAAAAATTTAAATTCTTTTTCAACCATGATATACGCCTTTGGTATAATACTCGGGGTTTCTACCCCTCTTCTCAAACTAAGAAAATTCAACAAACTCATCATACCATGTATTTTAAAAAAAAAGTCTTTACATATAAATATCACAAAAATTTGGGAGCTACTAATAAACCTAAATTTAATAGGCCTAAAAAACCCCTTGAAAGCCCAAAAATCTACGGTTTCAGACAACTTGACTAGGCCTAGCTCTAATGAGCTCAGCTTAGAGGAAGAGCGTAGCCTCCATAAGCTCATCCTAGGAGAAGAGTCCGACCCTCTTAGGCTCAACTTAAAGGAAAAACTCAGTTACATTTCGGATCTTGTTCTCCCTACACCCTTAAGTGTATAAAAGTCCTCTAAGAGTCAATTATATTTTCATCAATATTAATGTTGTGTAAGGAATAATGTATAAAAAACTTCCAAGAGTCTACTATATTTTTATCGCATTAATGTTAGGGATATGTATCTCTCGTTAATACATATGTCAGGGATATTTTTTATTATTAATGCTATTAGGACAAAATTACATCTTAGCCCCTTCTCTCCATGAAATAACAAGACTTATGGGCTATATGGTATCTCATGAATCTTTCAAGCTCCAGATTATCAATCTTCGTTCTCTACTACATATTAGCTTTAAAATTCTTTTCCTAAAAAATTATATTTTTTTTTCTAAAAACAATACTTACTTAAATATCAAAGAGTCCCTAAATTCACCAAAATAGATCTTTTATAGGTACCAGTCACCGGTCACTTTGACTTATCAAATATCAGTCACCAACCATCTTTGCTAGAAAAAATAAATTATATTACTAAAATTAAAAAATTAACTAATTATTCAAGATATAAACTTTATTCCCATATTATTCTGGTTTGTCGAGAGATTGTCTAATTAGTTAGCTTCCAATGATATCTTAATTGTGCTAATAATTGAATAAACTAGAAAAGACACAATGCAACCCTACCAATGTGGTCCTCGATAAACTCTAGATGAAACTTCCGGTGGTGATTGGTTAATAACTTTGTGAATAACTATCTGGTAAGATTTGAAAAAAATAAATTAAAGAACTGACTGCTTCACTGCAAACAGCTAATACTGAGACATTGACAGGAAAAAAAATTCTGATAAACTGGGTTTTATATATAGTCAATGACAGTAAACTAGAAAGTACTCAGCAAAGCTGAAAAAGAAAATGATTAGGAAAATGTTAAATGACAAGAATATTTTCATATCCTGAGTTCTAAATTCACTGTGTCCTTTCTAACTTTAATAAGGGATGAAACAAGAGAGAAAATCTATAAAAAGAAGAGAAAGAATAGAAGATGAAAAGGTTTACTTAAAAAGATCCTGCAATTATTGAGACTAAAGAAACAGATTAGATATACCTGAAATCAGTATCATCAAAGATCTTTTGCACTTTCCATCTCTTGATCGGCCACTTTGAGAGGATAGCATTTCCATACTCAGGAGCCCAGCTCTCAGCAAAAACATAATTCATCCCCAAAGCAGCAGCCAAATCAGAAAGAGGCTTCATTGCTTTCTCCTCCTCTGCTTTCACATCTTGCAAAGCCAAAATATCTGCATCCAGCTCTTTCAGCACTTGAAGCACTGTCCTTGTACTCCTATAACTCTCTCCATCGATCTCACCATTTCCCATATTTCTTGCCAAACTCACGCTTTGTGGCCTCATAGGAGCCTTTCCCCTCAAAATTCTACTTATATTAACACTTGAAGCACCCTCCTTTTCGTCTTCTCTGAAGCTCAATTGCCTATTTCTCAATAATGAAATCTCATTATCAGGCAAATTGATCGATACCCTTAACTTTGATTTAGCAAACTTTTGTTGCTTAGAGAGATTCTCATTACCATCGATGGAGTTTGGATGCAGGGGAGACTGCTTCAGAATACTCTTCGGCCGATCATTTGCAGACTTTGCGCGTAGCTTATTACTATTTATAGGCCTTCTAGTGTCTGCAAACTCTTCACCCTCATAGTCAACACTCGAAGGATTCTCTGTTTTAGGCACAGCAGGTGCCATTGAAAACAGGGCAGCATTAAAAGTTGCTAACTTGATTGGCTTCTCCTCACCCAATTGACCATTTGGATGGACAGCAGCAGACCCATTAATGGTGGGCTCAACTTTGATGTCATTTTGTGATTTGAAGTTTGATTTTCCAAATTTCTTTATGACAACCTTGCGCCTGGAACCACTGCCAATACGCCTCCGGAAACGAGAATAAAGGCGCCTGAGCCTTTTGTTGAGGAGTTTGAGCATTGTGGAGAAGGGGTGAGTGTTTAAGGGAAGGAAAGTTTGCCGATATTATTGTAGACAATGATACCATGAGAAAAAGGGCGTTACAGAGCTGTTTTCATTGCAAACACATGAGCTGTGTTTGTTTTTTTTTTTTGTTTTTTTTTTTGTAGAGTGGACTCGTATCTTTGTTTATACTTTACAGAGGCGGTAGAGAATAGGAGTCTTCCTTCTTGGAAATGGGTTGGTGACACTTGGCAGCAAAGTAGGGGTTAATAAGGACTCTAGGTTTTTTTTTTAAGGAGAGACAAAGATGGCCAAGTTGCCAAGCCTAACTGCTCTCCACCGAAGAGAAATGGCGGTGTTTTGGTGTTTTGTTTTTGTTTAATAATTGATGATTATTTTAGCATTAAGGGATAAGGTAATAGGAGACATTAAATAGTAGTTAGAGTTAAAAGAAAGAATCTAACAACTCCGATCCATAGCCATGCAAGTAGGAATCGTGTTTGGAACGCTACGTCACCTAGAATACGGCGTGCATAACTCCCTCTCGTCTCCTCTTCTCTCATTCCATTCCATGCTTCCTCGCGGGTCTACTTGACTGGATGGAGGAGAGAGACCCTTTTTTGGTGGGCATTCGGCAAGATAAAAGACTAGGCTAGGATTCGCAGAGACTGTGGACTTTGAAAACATGAGTTGCTGTCGTCGGCTCCTCGGCACCACCCCTTTCATTTTTACCATCTTTTCAAAGGGCCCAAACGTTTTTGTCAAAACCAGCCACCTCACAAATACTACCGGCCTGTAGCAAGTCTAATTATGGTGATTTCAGATTTATGCTGGATTCGGATTAAAGATGAATTGAGCTAGCTAGCTTTGAATTCTTAATGCAAATAAAGCAAGTTTCTCTACGTACTAAATCGTCAAAATGATTATTACTTGGTAATTTTCCGGCGACAACCTACATATATACCTGTAGAAAGACATTTCAAGGGCCATTAGAACAGGGTGATTGATCGGCCAGGGGTCCCCTCCAAGCCCCCGCTGGATGGATTGGCTTATACCTTAGCATGCACGGCAGAAATTACTAGGAATCTAAAGAAAGGAAAGCGATGATTAAATATAAAATGATAAATGGCTATACGGACGTACTTATTCTAACAAATTAATGGTGTTCAGAGGAGTAGGTGAGGTATGATTTGTTTATATCTGCTTGAATACGTGGGTCTAGCTGGATGTGCTGTCTGAAAAGAAAAAAGCAGCAGCGGAAGAAGATGAAAAAGAAGAAGATGCCAATGCACGAAAAAAAATACGTGGATTTAGCAAAATGACAGCTTTGCTTCTTCTTCTTCTTTTTCTCCCCCTATTTGTTACTGCAGGTTAGGCAAAATTTAAATCTTCTTATTAAAATTATTTTTTAATATTTTAATATGATAATATTAAAAATATTTTTTAATATATTTTCAAATAAAAAAACTATAATTTCTAAACATCACCTTGTTGCCTCCACATGGAGGCTTGTGGCTGCTGGGAACCCCTCCCATATCACTTACTGAGACATTAGATATCTAAATGACCCCATTCTCAAGTGTCAGAGAGGCCCGTGATCCAGAGAGAGATGGGTCAGCAAAGCAGGGTTGTACAGCTTTCTAATAATTATTTTTTTAAATATTTTTTATTTAAAAATATATTAAAATAATATTTTATTATTTTTAAAAAATTATTTTTAACATAATTATATAAATTGGTGTATACAGCCAACTCTTTTTTAATATATATACATGCGATAATGGTTTTTTTTAAAGAAAAAAAAATGGGAGCGCGTATTTGTTTTAGAATTTAAAAAGTGTTTTTAAAAATTTTAAAATTTTTTGTTTTAAATTATTTTTTTATGATTTTAATATGTTATATTAAAAATAAATAGTATAAAATAAAAAATAATATTTTAATATATTTTAAATAAAATAACATTTTTAAAACAAAAATCTCAAATATTACCTGAGTGACCGCCACAGCTTTCAAGAAAAATTCAGTTTGTGTAATCATTGCTTGCGCAGGTATGGATTTGATGTGTCATTGACATTCTGAGGCGCATTTTCTTTGATAACAAGGGTACACTCATAGCATAAAAAAAAAAAAAAAGGGTACACTCATAGCATACAGAAAAATGAATCAATCAAACCCAAAATTGACTAAAAACAAAATCATAAGGTGATAATTTACGAACCTTTTTAAAATAAAAATTAAGTGGTTATTTTAATTAACGTGAAAAAAAAAAAAGACATGTTTTTGAGTGTTTTTGTTAAACTCGGTCACGCATGTTGGTATTAAAGAGACCTTTAGCATCAATTCCTCAGCTAGATCGAGCATTTGACTTGATATGTATAAAAATAACATAGATTATTATAAAAAAAATAGATTTGGTTTTGAAAAAAAATTTAATTTGATATCTTTTTTAAATGTTACAGCATTAACATATTGAATTAATATTGGTCAACTCAAGATAACTATAAAATTCAAAACTCAAGTTACGGAGATGACCATAATATTTTAATTTATTTGATGAGTTATTTATTTTTTTTTTCTCTCTCTTCTTGTTTAGGCCTTCAAACACAATTTTTTTTAGAGCCGTTGGAATAGTCGAGTCGTTGTCATTCTTTCAAGGTGACACATGTCAAATAAAGAGATCGATATGGCTCTAATGATCATGTCTTATTCTGTCATATCCCACATCGGTGAGTGAGGGATTAGTAGCTGGCCTTGTTAAGAGTATTGGTTGCTAACTTGTCATACGTGTTTTGGGGCGTCAGGTTCAGATATGGGCTCGCGTCACTTAGAACAAAACCGTGAGGTTGGTAAAGCTCAAAGTGGACAATACATGGCAAGTTAGGTCGGGCTATTACATTTGGTATCAGAGTCTAGTTCATTGGCTGTTTGGTTGTTCCAACGGAGTCGTCGAGCTCCTTAAGAGGGGTGGATTGTCATATCCCACATCGGCGGGTGAGGGATTGATAGCTGACCTTATTAAGAGTGATGGTTGCTAACTTGTTATACGCATTTTGGGACGTCATGCTCAGATGTGGGCTCGCGTCACCAAGAACAAAACCGTGAGGACGGTAAGACCCAAAGCGGACAATACATGACAAGCTGGGTTGGGCTGTTACATATTCTCTCTCTTTTCTTCTTCTTTTTCTCCCCTCCCGTCATTTCTTGTGGATGTCTTTTTTTTTTTAGAAAGAGAAGGGCTTTTTTTCTTCGCTTTTAATTCCAACCCCCTCATTTTTAATCGCGAGAACCTTATACTAAAATAACCACATCATAATACCAAGCCCAAATATTAACCTAACCAACCGAGAAGGAACCTAATAGGAAAAACAAGAAACTATGATCATAAACAAAACTCAAAGAATGAGAACAAGGGGGGGAGGCAAAAAAGTGATGCACATTCAATAAAACAGTAAGATACCTAGGCTAATAATCAGTATTTTTAAGAATTTTATTATTAATATTTTGAGAAGATAATACATGCATGTGAGGTTAATCTCGTTCCTAAAAGTATTTTAAATTCTAATTGTGATGCAAGTGCAAAGAAGTATCCATAAATGTGGAAGGCACAATTTTCGCTTGAGCAACGAATGTTGCTGTCTTTGGGAAAACGAAGGCGATGGTTGCTCGCAGTCCAAAACCATAATTTTAGTATTGTCGTCCGTCCCCATTTCCTGTCGCCTCAGAACAAGGCCCATCGCTTTAACTAGGCCATGGTGCGTCGACCCCACCTTCTTCTTCTTCTTCTTCTTTCATTCGTGTTTCTGGTTTTGTTTGCTCATATACTTTGAAATAAACTTGATGCTGTGGCACTCAGGAGACTACATACAAATCCCTCAATTTATTATTATTATTCTTAATTAACATATGCTAAAATGTATGTCTTGGTATTTCAATGTAGTAAGCCTTTTACAATTAGGTCCTTAAAAGTTTTTGTTTCTAATTTCATTCTATAACGATTAGTTTTAATGGGTATTAGACTTTGTGATCTATTTTAATTTGTTTTCATAGATTTATCTTACCTGAGTTTGACAAGTTGATCTAAGTTATTTTTTTAATTGATTTTTTTTCTCAACGCTATCATTCAACATTGTGTTGATTGAGAATTTGACTTTGTATTTTTTTTATTTGTTTTCTATGAGGTTATCACAGTCTTATGACCCGAGTTGCAAGTTTTGCGAGGTAGCATGCCGACTTAGGTTTTTTGGGTCATTTTTTAATTGATTTTTTTTTATATTTCATCATTCAACATTGAATTGATTGAAAATTCGACTTTATTTTTTCTTTATATTGAGTTATCTCAGTCTTATGATTTGATTTTGGCAAGTTAACTCAGGTTGACTCAGATTTTTTTAATTGACTTTTTTCAATTTAATCCTCAACATTGGGTTAATTGAGAATTGCGCTTCATAATTTTTTTTATTTTCTTTATATGAGGTTATTTTGGTCTCATGATCCGGGTTAGTCCGTTTGCCTCGAGTTTTTTTTAATTAATTTTTTTTTTCAATTTCATCCTTTAATATTGGGTTGTTTGGAAATTAAGTTTCATAATTTATTTTGGTTTCCTTTCTATGAAAGTATCCCGGTCTCATGACTTGGGTCACGGGTTTGGTCGATTAACTCTAGTGGTTTTTTCATGTCTTTTTTTAATTGATTTTAATTTTAATTTCATCATTCAACATTAAATTGATTGAGAATTGAGCCTTATAAATTATTTTATTTTTTTGTACGGTTATCTCAGTCTCATAACTAAGGTTTGGTAGGTTAACTCAGATTGACTCAACTTATTTTTCTAATTGAATTTTATTTTTTAATTTTATCTTTCAATATTGGGTTGATTGAGAATTAGACTCATTATTATTTTTTACTTGCTTTCTACAATGTTATTGGGGTCTCATGATCCAAGTTGAAGATTTGACAGATTAACTCGAGTCAATCTAAGTAAATCCAATACGTTGTTTTTATATTTTTTTAAAAATATCATTTTTATTTTTTAATCAAACTATATTTTTACTGGTCATTCAGTTATCTTTAAATCCGTGAAGTTAACTATATCATATCAATTTAATTTCCATATAATTTATTTCTTTTTTCATGTCAACGACATTTTCGAATTTTTTCTTACATTCAACAAAATTATCTAGTATCATACTATACATAAATAGAGTGTGCTCGTGGCTATTCCTTCATTCCTTTCCTGTTGTTCAATTCAAGTCTTCACTAAATTAGATTAGTTTGATGTCAATTTCACAAACTTTATTTTGACTCATTCATAGGCCTTAAATAATCAAACTCTTGAACATATGACCACAAATTTTAAACCCAACTCTCTGATTCTCGGATAATGGGTCAATTTTTTTTATTTTATATAAAAAAGTAAAAATAACATATTTTTTTTAAAATAAAAAATAAAAAATAAATCAATGAATCAATGAATTTTTACTTGGATAACCAAGTCATTAACTCAAATTTTTAATCATATCAAAGATAGTTTTTTTTTTTATTAGTGCACGACTCCATACGCATAGAGTGGAAATATATATGACAAAAGGATTTTAATTTTTACAATCTTTCTTAAATCTTATCTTTAATTAGGAGGTAGAACAACTACCGAGCTCAAACCTGCGTAGAAAAAGCCCTAATTATATCCGAACACCCCCATTAACCAATCGGGCATACAGACTTATTTTCCTTTTCCCATGAGGAATGCTGTAACATATGCTCCATTAGTCTAACAGCGTGGTAAGACTTGCATCTCACTTAGCACACAACATAAAACACAAGCAATTTCCAAGCTTTGTCTTTGATTTATTCTTGTTTCTGCTCCACCAAGTTTCTTGAAATTCATTCCTTGTCAAATTTCACAATCCCCTGCTTTGGCAAAGAATCTGACTGGCCCTCTATAAAATCAATCTATCCTGGTTAGCTTTGAAAAACAGAGGTTTTTTTTGGCGCAAAACTCGATCTGGGTCTTGTTCAAAGATGCGCTTGGTCTCATCTGGCTCAATGCTATTATCTCCGCTTTGTCTGCCAAATTGGTATGCTCCCTCCACTGGGATACCATTCAACAATTCACTTTGTTTAATGCCGAGGAAGGATCAAAGAAATATTGTTTGTGCCTGTGTGGCTCCTCCTCGACCCAACATAGGGAGGGAGGGATTTTCCGCAAACAAATTCACTGTAAAGTTTCTGCATTCTATGTTCAGTATTCTTGCTTTATTTATTGACTGCTGCTGGTTTCTGCTATATCTTATGTTCGTGTTTTTCTGTTGCTTATTCATGCTCGGTATTTTAGGGAATTTTTTCTGCAGCCCGCCCACCTTCTTCTTCTTTGTGTTAAATTAATGTAATTGTGAATTGGGTGGATTTTTCTCAATTTTTTAAATTTATTTCATTGATACGATCTTTTGCGTTGGTTTGAATGGATATATTCCATTGATCACGTAACTAGGATTCATATAAACCAGAGAAATTAAGCAGGATAGGTGAACCGGAGGAGGATGATTCTGATGTTCTCATCGAATGCAGAAATGTTTACAAGTCATTTGGGGAGAAGCATATATTAAGAGGTGTGAGCTTCAAGGTGAATTTTTCTCTCGAAGTTATGTTTGCTATTTAACAACTCTTTTTGTGGCTTATTTTGCTATTAGATTGTTCTTCATATTAGCACAAAAACAGCTTTCTTGCGGCTAGCACTCTTCTTTTAGCAGTTTTGTAATCCAACTTCTTGACCGGTATTGAAGTAAAACCATGCGAGTTATTAATAATTTTAGCAATCATTTGCATGTTATGCATTCCCCCCAAGGCAACGCCTATCAGTCTCTGCTTGTATTGTCTTGCTGTTTCTGCATGTCCCCTGGTTTGCATGTCCGCAATTTTTATGGTTAATTGATGTTTCCCTGTGGATCCTTAGTTGCCTTCTGTGAGAGAAGATTTTTATGGTTAATTGCGTTGTCTTGACAAGTAATGTTACCCCATTGTTTACTGTAAGCGAAGACATTTGGTGCAAAATTCTGTGTTTCTGTTACTCAGACCAACAAAGAGACAAATGTTTAAGATTATTGATTTCTTAAAACTATTTCAATAATTCCTTTTGGGGGAAGGCAGCGTTGTGATAATTACTTGAGTAATTCAAGTTCATCTACCTTTTCGTGTCATTTATTCTGTATCGTCTTATCTGTGCGGTGATAAGTTTCCACTTATGCAGATCAGACACGGTGAAGCAGTTGGAATAATCGGACCTTCTGGCACTGGTAAATCTACAATTTTGAAGATTATTGCAGGACTTCTTGCTCCGGACAGGGTAATGATCAAATCAAGTTTCTTGTTGCCTCTATCTTTATGTAACCTATTACTATCCTGGCCTGAAGCAACTGGGCTGTGCCTCCGTTTTTAAGTAGGCAGTTTTACATAAACCATATCTAATGGCAGGGTGAGGTTTATATTCGAGGTAAAAAGAGAGATGGTTTGATCAGCGATGAGGTGATGTCTGGGCTTCGAATTGGATTGGTAAATCTTTATTTTAGTTATTAATTGAAGGGTTATGTCTCCTGTGCTATTTTATCAGTGGTTTTACTTTTCACTTATTCTTCATGGCAGGTGTTTCAAAGTGCAGCACTTTTTGATTCTTTGACTGTGCGTGAAAATGTTGGTTTCCTTTTGTAAGATACAGATTACTCTTTTCTTCTCAGGAGTTGGAACTGATAGCATGACTTTAATGCAATTCCTTTTCTGGAGGAAAAAAGAAAGCTCATTTCTTAATGCTTTTGTCTTGCTTAGATACGAAAATTCTAGCATGTCGGAAGAGCAAATCATGGATCTTGTGGCAGAAACTTTGGCTGCAGTTGGTTTAAAGGTATGTTTGCAATGTGAAATTTTTCATTTGTGTAGCATCAGGTGGCTCTTTCCCAGCTAAGAAATCATCTCCTGACAGGTTGCTGTTCCCTTAATTTAATATATTTAAGCTACATATATGCATTACACTTTTGTCACCTATGCAATGCTGTCAATTTCCTGCTGAAGCATTAGGAACTGTCTTCATTTCCTAATGCTAGTTTCCAGCATTGCATAAGGCTTAGAAACCGTCTCCTTTTCCCTGCTTTCTTATTCAAGCCTCTATTGAAGATAATGAAACCCTTTACTTTTAAGGTTGATGAAACTTAATATTCTGTTCAGGGAGTAGAGGACCGGCTACCTTCTGAATTATCTGGTGGAATGAAGAAAAGAGTTGCTCTAGCTCGGTCTATAATTTTTGATACCACAAAGGAAACAATTGAACCAGAGGTATTTAAGCAACTGAATTGATTTTGTTCTTTAATCTTTTTGGTTTTCACTGATAGCAACTGATGTTGTCTTTATATATGGCTGCACCAAGACCATTTTCTGATGGTAAACATTCTTTGATGAAAAACATGGTCAAAATGACTTATAGCAGCTGTAATTGTCTTAATATAGCAGCATGGAGATCATTTCTGATTGGTAAACATTCTTTGATGAAAAATATGGTAAAGGAAATTACTTTTTTCTTGTGATTCTCTGGTGGTTGGCATGCATTAAGAAATTTATACCAATAGGATGACCGACAATAAAATTCTATTTGTATGATTTTGTCTCATGGTGTTTTGTGCCACAACTTCCGAAGAGTTTGATGTGATTTTATCCTGCTTTGTGTTTTTTACCTGTTCCCTTGTATTTTTTCACATTGTGGAACAGGTACTCTTATATGATGAACCAACAGCTGGACTTGATCCAATAGCATCTACTGTAGTTGAAGATCTCATCCGCCATGTTCATATGAAAGGTGAGGATGCACGGAAACCTGGGAAGATCGCGTCTTATGTGGTGGTTACTCATCAACATAGTACCATTAGAAGGGCTGTTGACAGGTTAGCCGTGTCAAAAAGTTTTTCTAGTCTTGGACTTGTAAAGTGGCATTCCCTTAGTACTGCTTGATGTGTAGGTTGTTGTTTCTACATGAAGGAAAGGTTGTTTGGCAAGGAATTACTCAAGAATTCATGACATCAACCAAACCAATTGTTCAACAGGTAATAACTGTGGTGGTAGTTTTGAAACCTTTAGAGTTTAGACTTTGGTTTGCACCAAACTTCAAACAGTGAATTGTGTTTACATATGCCGTCAAACTACTAACTATATGCTAACGATATTGAATATTATAAAGGTGCAAAGTATTAACTACATGGTAAGTATAGCATCAGCTTGATGGTAAGTATTACATATTTGGTCAAATTGTGAGTGCTACAGTACTAATGAAAAGGGAGAAGATGTGACTTCCAGTGTCTGAAGGTATCTTATCAGTGGGATCTTTGATTCGCTGTCACTGAAATGTGAGGAAGTGTCATGTTCAATATCTGTTTCCTGCATGCTAGCAAGGCTTTGGTCTTGTATTCTCTCTTTTTTCTCAATTCCCTTTCTTCATGGTGGTGAAAACAGAAGGTAGCTGGGCTTTCTTTTTTTGAGACAGGGTTATCGTGTTGCCTATATTGTGATGCATCATCTGTGTGAGTGCAATTTTTGAACGCACGCATTTCTGTGTGATGCGTGCGAGTGTGTGTGTGACTCTATTTCAGTTCTAACTTCAGTGCCTTCCCGTTTCTGTGTTTTCAGTTTGCATCTGGCAGCCTTGATGGGCCTATTAAATATTAGGACATAAACCATCGGTTTTCGTTTCAGACAAACTTCTGGGGGGAGTTTCAAGACATAGACCCTCGTAAACTGGTGCGTGCAAATTTTGCCACTTCCCGCCAGCTTTTCACTATTGCTAGCCTCTTGTAACTGGCTAATACAAAATGCTCTCAAAGGAATACACTAATTCAACCTTAGGGCACCATCTTGCTTTGAAAGAGCTGCTCCTCAATATATACTTTGCTGTATACCGTTAGATGGTAGTTAGTTTTGCATCTGTATGACTATTATTCTTTTTGGTTTCCAACTGAGACCATGAAATCGGGACATTCATGCTGGGTTCCGTTGTAGGAAAGGAAAGTGCATCTGAAAGCAATTTAGCGTTATGATTATGTATCCTCGATTCATTCATCTTATAGAGATACTGCTGCACCCAATTGTCATTGATAATGAATCTGTCCAGCTTCTCTCTAGTACCTCAGAGCTTTACCATCTTTTATTCCATCAGCAAATTTTAAGGCAATGATGGCAGCAGGAAACAAAAGATTGGGCTCGAGAATTGATTATTATGAACATCCCATTATCTCGCTTTGGGTTTTAATTGATTATTATGAACATCCCGTTTTCTCTCGTTGGGTTTTAACAGCCACAACCGTTTGCATCTGTCAAACGTTAAAGAAAGTCTCCACATCTTAAAACAAAAGAAAACATACAAATTTTTTTTTTAAAAAAAGAGAAATTTCAAAGTGTTCTTACTGGAAAAAGCTTTAAATTTCTCTTGTATAAAGCATAAAAACAATGATTGTAGAGTGGTCTTTGTTTTTTGCTGCAAAAGAAGCCTTCTTTTCTTCCTTTTTGATTGGGACATGAATGACCTCCTGGAACTAATGGCTGTCTTCGGATACTATGTTTCTGGCTACTGCCTTGTAAACCATGTATACAATTCATAAACCATAAAGAAAAGGCTGTAAGAACGAAAAGGTTAAGGAATATGTTCACGTGTTATGGAATATGTTTGAGCCAGCTGGGTGATATTGGCATTCTTCAAGAGGTTTGTGTCATTCTTTGGAGAAAATCTCTCTGTTTGAGCCAGCTGGGTGATATTGGCATCAAGGTATAGGCGTTCCCCTGCTAATGCTTATGTTTCTCTTATTGTTTCATTTGTTGCTAACACTAGCATGAACACCACCATGAATGCTCATCCCCTAGTTGTTTTGCAAACTTCACAAACTCAGTCTATGTGTTTTACTCAATTTTAAAAAGAAGGCATTTCTAGTTCTCGTAGTGTCCATGGCCAAAAAGATTTATTGGGTCATCAAACAATTGGTTTTGTTCCTTTTTTTGGATATTGTGTTGTCAAAAGAGCACAACAATGTAGTGAAAGCATTGTTTAGAGAAAACCCTCACTTTTATAGGGTTAACTACAAGGAAACTTAAACACATCGTCGTATATCTCGTAGGTGCCCCACGAGGTCAATCATTCATATTTTTGTAATTTTAGTGATAACTTGAGTGAAGCTTAACGAGTGTTTTTTCATGCAAACTTCATTTCTCCTTCCACTTGTATATCCTTTTCACTTCTAAATTTTTTTAGGCCTTCTATATAAACATTGCACATGTTGCTACGTTTGCAACCTCCATAGAGAGAAGGAGATCTTTCTTCATCTTATGGCTATAAGAGGACTTTTAAAGAAAAGAGAAGAACTTTTAATTCTTGGAAGACTTTTGACGTTCTAAAGTCCACTCAAAATTGGAGAAACTTTTATTTGTCTATGAAAGTTTGGGTGTTCTTGTATGGTCATGCTTGCCTCATTGATCAAAACTTTTATCACAATTGGTTCCAACAAGTTTTCTATCTTCAACATCTTTTTGTTAAATCTTTTTAAATAAGCTTCGGTTCTCTCTCCTTCTAGTTGAGCTTTTTTTATTGGTATGTTCATGCTGAAATAAACAATCAACTTATGACCTAAGTTAATAAAGTTAAGTATAGAACTTGGTTTCAGACTAAGATACCATACACACAAGGACCTATAAAAATGGTAATGAGTATCTTACTCATGGCATTAGAGTCCTGGATCACCAATTTCAAGTTACTTTTAACATTCTAGAAGTGTTCTCTAGGGTTAGACATACCACCATAATTGTCTATATTAATCTTGTTGACCATGCAATCTTTGAAAAAGTGAATGTTCAATATACTATTACATAGTGGTGAAACTCTTATTTTGCTTAAAACATTTCTATCTTCGTCTCTACTTAGACTTTGAGGGACAACGAGGTTGTTGATGAAGAATATGACCTCAACCCTTTCATTTTAATCTGTAAAGATCATGTCTAGACGACCCTATATGGAAAGGTTCCTCATATTGAAGAGATCTGCTCATTGAAAAGGTGGAGGTGTGGTGTATGCTTTCTTCCACCTTGTTTTTTTCTAATTTTCTTAGGGAAATTGAGCTAATGATACATATGGGTGCAAGAGGATCAAAATGCCGAATAACAACCAATGTGGATGGATGGGGAGAGACCTAAGTTGTTGCTGGGTAACTAGCACAACTTTTATAAGTGCTCTCATGTATTGAGCAAGTTATTGGAGGTTAATTGGAGTCGATGAAGATGGTGAGAGGTTTGTAACTCCTTCACCTGGTGTTTCCATGTTGCCAGCCATGAAAGATTTCAAATCAGGTACCTACAAGGGATAAGAAAGGTTGGATATGAAATAAACATAGTTTTTATTCTTTCTCCACAATCGATGCCACTGATGAAGTTGAAGAAAAACTTCAACGAATCTTTAGGCTTTTCTATGGTTGATAATAGTTTGGACTGCACTGATGTGAGTTGGTGTTTTAATTTTCTGATGCTCAAGTCAGTTTTTTTATTAGTTTGGTTATTCAAGTGACAAGTAGGTATAAAGACCAAGAAGTGAAGGGGTGTTTTTTGTGTGTAGTAGAGAGCTGGTGTTCTAACCTCTAATTCGATAATTCAAGTATTTAACAAACTTGCTTCATTACTCACCTTTTCCAAAGAAAAATTAGGAGAATGATGGCAATGCTATCGTAACTTAATTTGCAAAAGTAGCTAGATTGACATTAACGATTAAAGATTCTAGCTTGTAGAACAAGAGAGTAAGTTTCATTTGCTATAGAAAGGTCGTCTGATTGCTCGTGTTATTGTCCTATGAAGAGTGGATTTGAGAACCATCTAGGTGGTGGCTCAATGGTAAGAGCTTGGGACCAAGAGGTTTGCTTCCTCTGTAATCTCAGGTTCGAGCCTTGTGGTTGCTCATATGATGGCCACTGGAAGCTTACATGGTCGTTAACTTCAGGACCTGTGGGATTAGTCGAGGTACGCGCAAGCTGGCCCGGACACCCACGTTAAACTAAAAAAAAGAGTGTGGATTTGAGAATATTTTTATTGGACTGTTGGGGTAATTTTAATAAAAATTACAAGATTATATGTAAAAAAAATAGAGGAGAGAGAAAGACAATAAAGGAAGAAAAAAATTGAGTTAGGCACAAGCAACCTGGTTTGCTAGCCAGGCCTGGCCCAGGCGAGCCAGTCCCTTTCGGCCGAAGTCTTTTTTCTTTGAGTACTTGGCTAAATCAATTGAGAGAGACGTTCGTCATCCGTCTTTGCTTATGATTAATCTGAGAGACTTTTTCTTGATTTAGATACTGTCTGTGGAACTATATAATTCTACCGAGTGATTATTACACACACACGTCAGCACTAAATCAACATAAATTCTCAAAGCATCGCTAGAATCAAGATAAATCTTCAGAAATTATAAATATAAATCTTATCCAAATACATGACATTTAGAATAACAATAAATTCATATTTACGAGTTTTTTTCAATCTGAAACTTCATCTGATCTCGCATATTTTATTTATATATTACGCGTATATATAATATATTTTAAGACTCTCAAAACTTAATAAATAAAATATAAATTTTTAAATATTTTATTTAATAGATAATGAATAAGATATACATTTATTATAAATCCAAGCCATGGCAATGTATTTGACTTAGATAATATGAATGTATTTGAATATTTATTAGTGTACAAAAAATAGCATTTTAACGTAAATACCTCACTGTTGATATTTATTTATTTTTGTTTTATGGATAAATATTTAGAGTTTTTTGGACTTTAGCATAACAAAAAAATTAAAAAAAGAAAATATTTAAGAAAATAATATAATCTAGTCTGTAACTTTCCAAATTATATTATTTTTCTAAATATTATCTTAATAATATTATTTTTTCCAATTTCTTTTATTATTGTGCTAAATTCCAAAAAACATTTAATAGATAGATAGACTTACAAATTTAGCATTAATGCAACCCTGAATTAGATTTTTAAAGACTGTTTGATATTATAGTCTAATCAAATTTTAAAAAATATTTTAATTTTTTTAATTTTAAGTTAATATTTTTTAATATTTTTTTTAACGTGCTAATATCAAAAATAAAAAATATTATTTTAATATATTCTTATACAAAACATAATTTTAAAAGCAACTGTATTAATTTTTTTTTTTAAAAGACATTATTTAAAAAAAAAAACAGGCTGTTAGTTTGGCTGAGTTTGAATTTGAATGTAACTTATTAATGACTCCAACGTAACTGTGCTAATTAATTATAAACTGGTCCCTATAGTACAGCAGAAATGATTAACCAGTCCTTTTTATTTCAAGAATTATATATTTAACCCTTATTTGTTTCAATCCATTTATAAAACTCAATCCTCTCGTCATTTTCATGCTATTTTCTTACTCATTTTTCTTCTTCCTATGCTGAAAGAGATAAAAAAAAATTTGATACGGGAAAATTAAAAGAGAAGAGAAGAAGATCTAGTAACAAAAAACCGCATTTCTAAAAAAATTATTTTTTTTATTAAATTTTTTTATATTTTGAATCGTTTTGATGCGCTGATTTCAAAAATAATTTTTTAAAAATGAAAAAAATATTATTGATGCATTTCATAATAAAAAGCACTTTGAAAAGCAACCGTAACCACACTCCCAAACAGGTCCTAACCACACTCCTAAACAGGCCCTAAATTGAAGACAGTTTAAAGAACTGTGGACTAGTTAATAAGTTTGAATAAAACAGGGACTAAGATATAATTAACTCTAGTAGCAAAATACGTGTCAAAAGATAAGGAGAACAGTGACGTTCGTAGTTAGGTAAGTGTAAGAAAACCCAAGGTCCCAAACAGATTTTGTATTTTTTGTTGTGTCCGAAGAAGGGGTTAAGTCCAGGGCAGGGCAGGCAGATAAAATTTACTTAAATTGGTGATCGATCTGAAGAGACGAGAAAGAAGAGAAAAAAGCAGCTGAAAGAGAGAAAGAGAGAGCGATGGCACTGAAAGAGCGTAGTCCCGAAACCCCTAAAACCTCCTCCAAGGTACGATTCTGATTCATTTTACCTAACCTAATCTAGGGCTTCTATTTCCGATCTGTTCTGTTCTTTTCAATACTTTGGTTGTTGAGATTTATTTATTTATTTTGAAGAAAAGTGGAGCCTTCTTGATAGCTAAGGGTAGAAATGCTACGACCAAGCGAAATGTTGTGATTTCTCTTTTTTATCTACTAAATGCAACACAAACTGTTTTTTCATTTGATAAAAAGAAAAAAAAATTCAATTAGTATTTTTTTTGAGTTTGATAAGGAATAGTAGTTGAAATTGATGATATGATATTTTATTGACATGCTGGTTTACGTGTTAATCTTGTCGTTTGGAGCCTCGAGGTCCTCATTTCTCGATGATTTTTTGGCACTGTACAGTTTTTCTTATGATGAACAATCTGGAAATCTTGCAAGATTTATTTTTCTGCTCTTGCCCTTAATTTTGTGTCTTCATGTCATAAACTGTGGCTATAAGTAGGGAGAATGTGAGCTGTGTGTGTCAAATGGTTTCAATGGATAATAAAAAGACGCACTTTTTTTCTTTTCCCGTTGTTTTTCCAACTCAATTTTTAGTGGTAAATTGAGTTACCCATTTAGTTTCCAAAGCTGATGATTGCCTTTCCTAGTGGCAATCTAACTTTTTAGGATGCACCATAGAGAGAGCAAAATAAAATACATGCTTGATGATAACTGTTTCCGTCACATAGATACATTATTCTCATTCCCTTTTGATTTGAGTAATTCAATATTTCAGAATCTATGTTTCTTTTAGATATATGAACCTAATCTGCTTAAACAGCTACAGATTTGTTAACTTTTGATTATGAAATTTGAGGAAAATAAAAAGGAAAGAGATGGTAGTTAAGTTTTAAGTTGTGATGACAGAATCCACGAGTTGCAGTGCGATCAATTGATACATATGCTGCACAATGCGACAAATGCTTAAAATGGAGGGTGATTGCAACTGAAGAAGAGTATGAGGAGATCAGAAGTAAAATGGAAGAGTCTCCATTTGTTTGTAACAGAAAACCTGGTGTATCTTGTGATGATCCTGCTGACATTGAGTACAATGCCACTCGAACCTGGGTCATTGATAGGCCTGGCATTCCAAAGACACCAGAAGGTTTTAAAAGGAGCTTGGTTCTTAGACGTGATTTCTCCAAAATGGATGCTTACTATATCACACCCACAGGAAAGAAGCTGAGAACACGTAACGAGATAGCAGCATTTATAGATGCAAATCCAAAATACAAAGATGTAAACCTATCTGACTTCAATTTTACCTCTCCGAAGGTAATGGAAGACACCATCCCAGAAGATGCTGTGAGAAAGGTTTCCTCTAGTGGAAATGGCAACAAAAGGAAGGCATTAAAGGATGCAGCTTAAACTGAAACTGATCTTTCGGCTGATCTGCAGTAAATTGTTTTGGGGTCTTGTATCTTGTGAGAATGGTCTGGTGAGAATTTCCTGCAGCTTTCACCTTTTGTGAGGATTTTGTTTTTCCCCGTCGATATTGATGTGGTTTATGTCCCCTCTCCTCCTCTTCCTCTCCCAGGCTTGTCTTAATTATTGCAAGGCAACTAGAAAGGGCTGATGCTTTGAGACAGATGGTAGAACATTGTTTTTTTTTTTTAATAGTTAAACTAATTGTTAATTTACTGTTATCTTTATTTATTCGCATTAGATGTTTCACAATCTGCTGTAATCTTTTCTGGCTGCGGAATCTGGTCTTTTTTTTTATGGAAACCTGTAGGCATCCGTGTTTACTAGGATTCCCGGGGTGAGAGCAGGGGTATTGTTGCTGTAAAAGGTTATCTGGTTTTGGGTTGGGGGAGACAGCAGAAGAATTAGTTTTCCCTTTGGAGAAACCTGGGATCATGGACCATACAGCTTGCCATTGTCAAGGAAGTTAGCAATGCGATTGCATCTGTAACTTATTGGGGGTAAAGAACCAGCATCAAGAGGTTGGTCTAGCGACACAACAAGAGTGTCAGCTTCTAGATGGTCGATTTCAGCAAGGTTTATCATTTCAAATTGGGAAATAACTCCAGTGTCATGAATGGTCTGGTTATGCATGTTTTGAAAGCACGTGGCAGGTCAATGTGAATTTCTGATATTGTATTTTCTCACCATCATTACTGATAATTGACCATCGCGCGTATTTTTTTATTTTTAAATAAAAATTGCACTGTACATCCTCTTGTGCTAGACTGGAGAGATGGAGCCTGGGTTGAAAAGCTACTCCGAAAGTGTGACCAGCCATAGCAGAAAATTCTAGAAAAATTATGACGGGCATTAAAGACAATCAAATCATGGATTTGTACTCTTGGTATGCGTGCGAGTGGCATTATCCTAGCCGAACAAAGAAAAATTCAAAGCCCACAGCTGGCACGACGCATTGGGATTTTTATTAGGATTCAATTATTCAATTCATTTAGAGTTTAGAATTTGAATTAGAAATCTGCTTTAAATTTTGCAAGAATTAATTCCATACATTGAGAATACGGTTAGTGTACACACTGCTCAACACCCAGAAAAGTTCTGTACACGAATTTGGGTGGATTGAAAACCCTATATGTAGATAGCAGGAAAAATTTCTATTCGACTCCGTAACATTCAGTAGCAAGTCGTGCTGCCCTAACATTGGCCATGCGGGGAGAGAAGTCATAAACTATGAAGGTGCTGCGCTGGAATTCTAAACAGAGGGCGAAAATCACAATAAGACCTTATCAAGATTGAAGCAGTGAATCCTCTGCAGAAATGATATTACGGAGTTTCTCATGAAAGCATAGAGAGGAATCACTATCCATTCATGGTCTTGAGTAACTTGGTGCTGGTCAAAACATAATGTCAGCATCCTTGTGAAGTGAAACTGAAAAGGAAGCTTGTCAGTGCTAGTCTGGTTTGGTGTACTCCAGAAGCATATGTGGCGACCTGTAAATCTTTACGAGTGTCCAGTAAAGAACCTCTTCAACTCCCAGCTCACCCTCTGCTCTCGCAGCATAAATGTCCTCACAAATGGCTATCAACCTACATCAAATCAGGTAATGATTTTTACGAAGGGTAATGCTACATGTATAGATAGATATTACTAAGATTTTTCACAAGGTGATAGGTAGTCTTTTTATGCCAGACTAATCAATTAATGCTTCCATATACGACCCCGCGTTGTCACATCTGTCTGAAGCACTTCTAGTAACAATGGTTTGCATGCAAATGATTTTTCTTGTAAAAATGCAAATGAAGTTCTATCCTATTAAGCATTTTAGGAAAGGAAATCATTTTTTCATTACATTTTCTTTTGAACTGAGCATCCTTTTCAGAAAGTCAATCCAGAAGAACAGAGATGCATGTTAGTTGGTTACCTGTCACAGGAAGGTAGATTCTCGTACGGTATTCTCATTCTTAAGTCTGAGCATTGGAGTCTAATGAAACGGCCCACGGCAAGCACAAAGGTTATGTAGAGACCCCAGATGCTGAACTTGCTGATGGTGTCACCAAGAATACCCTCTGCAGCAGCATTTGAGCATTAGTGCTGTCATGAAAGAAAAAGCCACACCATATTGTTGTATACATAAATGTCATAGAAATGCTTCTTTAAACTCACGTGGTGGTGTTTCCTCAGACATTACAACTGCCATAGGTCCTGTCAAACCTCCACAGCCATGGATATCCGACGAATTAATATCACGGAATGACCACCAGTTAAAATCTGCACGATTTAAGACAAGGTCTGCACTAACTGCATCCACCTGTAAATATTGACATTCAGTGATGTTCTAATAAATGGACGTTCCAAAGGTTCATGTAACTTTATTTAGGACCTACCGGTCTTATGTCTAGACTACCTCATTTAAGACCAATTCATAGTCAACTATCAGTTTTCCTAACTGAAAAATTCATAGCACAATATATTATGATATAAATAATCATTAAATCTATTTAACAGGCTTTAACAGTACTTAATGAAAACACAACAATTTTGATATAATATGCATATATTTATGAATGGCAAATATGCAGATGCAGAAATTAATCTTATAATAGACAATATGAAAGCATCATGAGACTAAGAAACAGTGTATAGTAAGTAGCACATCACGAGTTTAGATGGGGGGGGGGGTTGTTATTGTAAGAATCAATGAAGACAAGTATTTAGATAAAGTGTAGATTACCTCTTGTTCAAAGGATCTGACTTCACCAGAACCAGTAACACGTAAGTGTTTTGCATATAGATTATATATCCTAAAGCTGTTTGTAGAACCATTAAGAACTTTCTGTATGTCTGATTGTTTTGGAAGATCTGGAGGACTGACAATTTTCTCATATTTCACAACTTCCTTTCCTTTCGGCCTATCCCTGGTAAGTACCCATGTAAAAATAATATCCATATCCATATCCCGGTCAAGGGACTGGATAAATCTCATCTGAACCACATTTGGAACAAGCCACAGCACACTTGCATCTGCTTGGCAGCATATGAGCTGGATATCATTCTTATTATATGTATCAAAATAACCATGGGGATCCAGATCAAAATCAGAGTCGATGATATCCCATGGGAGCTTTTCACAAAGGGTAGTTTGATACAAGGTCAACCTTCCACCCACGGTCTTAATATCAACCTGAACACTTGCATCTTTGATGGGGTTTGCGATGTTGGTTGGATTACCACTGCTGTAGATCTGCAAGGATGAAATGAACAGTAGACTGATTATTAAGATGAACTAATTCTTTCACATAGAATTCAACAAAAGTTGAAGATTTATACGTACGTATAAGACACAAAAAAATGTAAATTTAAATATATGTTTCAGTCTTCATAGAAATGGAAATTTTCAAATTAAAACAAAGATGATCTGAATCCATCACAAGTAGCATTGACTCAAACTCCAGTATAGTTTCACAAGTCAACTAACTTGAGAGTTTCCATAGGGCGGTGATAATTTTTTCCTTTTTAATATAAAATGATAATTTGTCACATATAATTTATTTTATTAATTCTCATTCCTTTTCGATACATAGAAATCATGAAGGTGGATCCATTCAAGCCTCGTCATACATAGAAATCATGACATCTCCATTTCATGGAATTTCTGCCCTAGTTACCAAGCTAAAAAATTCCATAGGGTATTCGTCATTAGTTAAGCTTCCTTGTATCAATTGCATATGCACTTGTTGCTTGTATGATGGCACAGAATAACCAGAACCAGCAATCTTCATTTCATCCCAAATTCAGAGAGTAACATAACATACTTGTTGAAACTTTCCCTCCAGAATTTGGCTTCCCTTTTAGCCTAGCCTTTGCAAAATAAATCTTTCATTCAACACTAAAGTGATACCATGAAAATCAATCAAGAAATATATGAGGATTGCTTTCCCCATAAAAATCACTAGCATCAAGTTCAACATTTCTATTGACACCATTGACCATTCATCTTAAAATTTTCTTGATTGAGTTTGAGAAAGTAAGGCTGCGCTTTTACTTTTTCTGCCAAAGGTTGAATCGACAAGCTGACAACAGATAGTATTTGGTAGGGCATTGACTAGCAAGGCTGGTTCTATGTTTGGAGAAGAGTTTGTTACTGTAACATGTGGTGATATGGTGGCTGAAATAGTAAGTGATTTGGGAGCATCTACAGCTTGAATAGTGATGCAGGCAATCATCAAGAGTATATAAATTATAGTTATTCAACCTTTGATTTTATATATATTAGTATTTCCTGTAAACATAGTCCTTTTAGGAAATCATCTTACCTGAGAATATGAATACTACTGAGGAATCTTAGTATACTTATGAAATTAGAATATTAATTAAGAGCTGTTCTATGTAAGAGTTTTCTATTTCCTATTAATTTAGGAATATAAGAGTTTTTGGTGCCTATAAAAGGAGCATCTGTTCTATGTAATAGGAAACACTTTGATACTGGAATCATGAGTACTTTGGTTTAGTTTAAGACTAGTCAATGGGCCCACGCGTGGTCGTTTACAAAATTTGTTTCAATTCTTTCATTAACTCAATTTTGAAATTTAAAATTAAATTAAATTCAATTGTTATTGATTTTGTGATTTAAAAAAAAACATTAATAAGTATGTTGTAGTATTTAACATCACGTGTGAATTTTATATATGTTACGAATATGTTTGATTTTGACCAGAAAAAAGAAAAAAAATATAAAACAAACTTTCAATTAATTATTCATCTCACAAAAAAAATCTGATGAAAAGAGCTCATAATTGGCTTTTAAGTTCTGTAGAAGAAGGTGGGAATGACTTTGGAAGAGTACTCAAGCAATCGAATGAGAGGCTTTTAAGTTCTGTAGAAGAAGGTGGGAATGACTTTGGAAGAGTACTCAAGCAATCGAATGAGATCAGGACTGTTCCAATCAGAAAGAATGATGCTGAGAAAGAGGTTTAGATATAAGGTAGTATTTCTAATAAATTTAGTTTCCCTAGGAAACCATCTTACTAAATAAGTCTATTTAGGCATCTTACTTAGGAATCTTACTCAGGAATATATTAACACTATTTCAGAATCCTTTTTCTTTCCTGTACTTCTTTCTTGCTACAATAACCTGGGTTGCTACAATAAAAACCGTAATTTCCTTCTAAAATCCTTAAGTTTCCATACTTAGCTCACCATGAATTCTTCGGACACATCTTACGTTCTCCAAAATCCAATAGGTTCACTTTCAGCAGGTCTGTTTCGTCCTTGAATTGTTGTAAAATTCTTCATAATCCTTGTCCAAACATGACACCTTTTTTTTCAAGAAAGTTGAAATTAATTTATGGGTCTTTTTGATTTTTCATAAGAAAAATTTTATTTTAATTGTTTCTTTTATTTTAAATGCATTTGACAAATATATAAAATAGAAACAAAAACTAATCAATTAAGCCTTGAATTTGATAGTGATGTCAGAATTGAAGGGTGCATGTTGGTGTGTTTATTTTAGAATAAAAATTAAAAGTGACAAATTAAAATTATTAAAATATTGTCTAATTATTTTGTGTTAAGAAATATATATATATATAAAGAATGAGAATATTAAAAAAAAAGAGCATTAAGAAAGAGAGAGTGCATAATGAGAGGGAAAAATAAATTTAAAGAGTTTTTGGGAAGCATAATCTGAGATGAAGGCTTGCACAACTCTAGCCAACCTGTATGAGGCCAGATTAAAAAAACAAAATCCAAGAAGTAACAAAAGCTAATGATGCTTCATTTGTCTCATCATCACCCCAACCTTCTGATGATAGTGAAATTGGGCTCATCAACAACTCCAAAGCATTGTATTTTTTGCACCAATTTCACCCAAAAATATCTCCAAACCAAACTTAAAAACTCATAAATATATTTTGAATCTTAAATCCATTTTAATTAATATGCTTAACAACCAACATTCAAGTCAAATCTCAAAAAAACCTGAAACTTAGATCAAAGATATATTTTGGTTCAGGAATCCAATAAATGATGGTGATGTGGCCCAAATAATATGGCAATCAACTCCTTGCGAGTAGGGGAAACATTTTCATGCAACCATCAATATTTTGGACACCGGTTTTGTGAGTTTTGGCAGTGTTTCTGTTTCTTTTTTCCCTCACTCTCTTCTTGGTTGAACCAAAAGAGAGTCAAATGTGATTCGGAGCAAAAGGCACTGTTCCTAAATTGCTGTTAATTAACAGTAAAGCATTGTAGAGAAATGCATTTCTATATATATATAAATCGTTTTCCCAAACTTCGAAAACTGAAACTACTTTAACAATATTGAATGCATTCATAGAAGTACTTGGCTTATGTGCCCTATATTAAAATCATTTCAGTGATTAGATTCTTACCAGCATAGGAGCCCAAATAACAAAGAGTAATATGAAAAATAGGCATATCCCACTGCAACATTTGGTCCATTTTGTTTGTTTCTCTCCTTGTTTGTGTTGAGCTCTATTCAAGACAGCATCACATTTGACAAGGTACAGACTTGCATATATGTCCTCCAGCTAAGAGCAAAGCTATGAATCAGACCGAGAGCTAAACTTGCAAATTTCCAATCAAAATGATTCTAAGAAGGAAAAGACATCAACCAAATTAACAAGTAGTTGATTGCTTGTCAGTGACAAGAATGATGAAACAACTATAATCTATCAAATGTCAAATGGTACATGAGAATGCTAGCTGATGCTACTTACCATAGAGTCATGCAGGTAATAGAAACTTCATATTTATTATTCATGGCAATTTTCTTTGATGTCTATAAATAGCATCCTAGCTAGGCATTCAAGACAGGCTATGAATTTTGATTGACCAATAAATTGAGTTTTCACAGAATTGGTTTTCTTGGGGTTTATGTTAGTTTGTCATTCATCAATGGGTCCTGCAAGGATCCCAACAAGTCTTCTCAGGGAGTTTTTCAATGTTATCTTGTTAAATGAGAGCATTTCATTAGAGCACTAAGCAGCAAGAAAGGATTCAACTTCGGCAAGAGACTCAGCATTAACAGAATTAGAAAGATTTCTCTTTCCAATTAATCTATATGCACACAAAAAAGGGAAGAAAATAGCAAGAACCACAATGATGTTACGGTCATGGTACTATTAGAGGCAGTTCATGAAATGTTGAAGTTAATTTAGTAAAATTGGTGTTACTGCAATGCAAGACTTGACAAAAAAAAAATACTACAAAAAAAAAACCTAAGGTTACCTTCAGCCAATCATACATGGTTAGCGATGTTGTTGTGCACGACCAGTCCAGTACACACCTCAATTCATAAAGAAATGGCAAAGCACGATAAAGTCTGTAGCAAAGATAATTGATTTGCGAAACTTTGCTGGTTAAAAACTGCCGATACAAGGTGCTTTTATGAGGAATCCCATGACGAATTTGTATGGCTTGTAGCGCTAGAGATACTACTTTTGCAAGAAATATAGCACGAAGCGCTAGTCCTGCAGCATTTTGGGAATGTTCCAAGTGCCAAGCATACTTTGTAACTGAATATGTGAAGAGAATGAGGTTGAAAATATAGAAGATCAACTTTCCAGTGGCAAATGAACAGAGGTAAATTATGCGGTCCAGAACGATCAGGAAAAAGATGATCTGTATGAATAAAGCAGACAAAAGACTCAAAAACAGTTAGTAACCTTGATGAGATAGCACATAATGACTATAAAATCCCCATAACTCTTAAAAAACTGAAAATTCCACCACCACACATCCTCCAAGTTCACAAGTCAGTCCCTAAGAATGGGTCTCTAATTGATTTTTAAGATTCAGTAAGATAATATGATTTTTTTAATTCCAAGAAACCAAAACATATGCTGCCATAGGCACCCATTTCAAGGGAAAATAAGATAAGGCAATCATGAACTTGGGAAAATGGGAGAATGAGCTGTCATCAGAACTGCTGATTCAAGTTCAATTTTATGGTTCCTGTATATATTGACTCATTCATTTAGTCATTATTTAATCATCGAAATTCAAATTCAGATATACATCGGTAGTCTTCTGTGCTTGATCTTAATCCAAAACTTTAATTTAAACAAGACATGTCTAAGGAAATAAACAAGGAACAGAGACTTACCATCAAGATAAACACAAATTCTTTTGGAAACTGATCTTCAAGCTGATAAACATCAAGAAATTCACTTTTATTCTTTATCACAGATTGGTAGAAAATTGCAACTAAGAAGAAAACACTTAAATCTGCACCAAATATGTAGGCATAAAGATCAACTTCTCGTTTGCTTCCTCCAATCACAGAGACAATAGTGTATGGAAATCCAATTTCATTAACAAACCCAGCATGTTGAGCTTCCAGAATCTCCTTCGCTACATCAGCTGCTGGAGTTAGTGACTTGTACCATTCAGCTGAAGCACAGCTTGTCAAAGGGGAGGCGTATTCCACCTCAAAAACAACCAAGGCCACATTTGGATTCTCTTGACTTCTTTCAATGCTTTGGACATGAACCCTACTAGCAAAAGGGCAAAGATTGGGGTTCTTTTCCTTGCATCTTTCGTCATGAACCATTTTAAGCAATTGGTTTATTCCAGACTCTATTCTCTCTGGCTGAATTCCATCCTCTGGCCACAAGGGAACATCCATAGAAACCTGGACAAAATATGGAGGAGACTCTGCTCCTAGAATCAGTGATTTCCAGTACCTAAAGAAGCTTCTTATTTTTGATTTTACCATATTGGTCATTAGATGCAGCAAATCCTGTGCCCTATCACTCCAGCTATAGCTCACCAGAACCTCTTTTCTATGGAGAGAACTTCTACGGAACTTAATGTCGGTAGATGGAATCCATTCACCATCTTTTACAGTTATCGAGCTCTGCAGGAGGGTGAATAAGTAGACAAGAAAAAGAGGCCAGGAACTGATGACAAAGGATGATGTAATTTTATGTGCAGGAACTCCCAACTCACGAAGTAGGACTGGATCAATACTCATTTTGCAGTGCTGGATGATAATTTGGTAGATATACTGAACCATAATGTAAACCTCAGTGTAGATTAGCATGATAACCCAGAAGATATAGCTCGGGCCAGTGTTTACACATAGAGCATACAAGAAGAGAGCAGCAAGGAACACCATAGAAAGCAAACTGAAGTTCCATAGAAAAACGAGAATAAAACAAGCATAGCACACAACATCATTATTCGATTGCATTTGGGACCATATATGACGGAAGATCCTTCCTATCTGCAAACTAGTAGCATCAGAACTCATATCAGACTGCAGAGAAGATGAACGGTCAAAACTCATGCGCTTAGTCTTCTGGCTCTCCATTTCATCATACACCATATTTTCTGCAGAGGGCTGATTGGTATCTAAATCTTCTGGTGAGATGTTTAAGAAGCTGACAAGGTTGTTAACTGCCTGATTTCCAATCGAATGTACCTGGGAAACACCATCACCTATCAGCTGTACAGCAGATATCAAGGGATTTTCCTTTGACTGGACCTTTGCTTTCTTGCCAGAATCAGAAAGTAAGCTATCAGTTGATTCCTGCATGATCTCCGTGATCTCACAAAGAGGAGGTTCTGCAGAATACTTTGGAGACACTTTTATTTCTAGACTTTCTGCATTCCAACTAGGAAATTCATGCACTTCAAAACGAAATATTGAATCATCTGTAATGATCTGCTCTTCTTTCCTGAGCGTTCCTTCACCTTTTCCTGGGCTCCCAGAATCTCTATCTGTAATACGAGAAGTACTCCTCCTCCTTCTCAGGCCATCACTATCAGGGGAACTGCTGCCACAATTAGTGGTTGAGTTCATGCCGTGAAGCTGGATTTGAAGGTTAAGCATCTCAGATTTCATCTTCTCCACTTGCAGGTTACGCTGGCGTTTCTTCTCCTCAGATTCACGTATGTATAGTAACTGTGCTGTTTTCCATGCAGCTTTCTTCTCTTGCTCACGCACAATTGCGCCAATTTGCTCTGCTTCAAGATATCGTGCAACATAATCAAACTCGTTGGAGGAGAACATATATGACTGAAGGGAAACCAGCATAAATATGATGATCTCCACAAGCGCAGATCTTGCAGTAATCCGAAACCCATAGTCATACTTGTAAAATCCGATCATTTCATATATGTATTCTATAGTCTCAAAGTTCCCAGAACTAAATACTCCTACAAAAGGAGATTGATAGGCCAGAGAAAGAACAATTAGAGCAAAGTTATATATGCGCAAGAATCTGAAAACCTTGTTCTTCTTCTTCAGTATTACAAGTCTCATCCGAAAGAAAACTAGAGCAAACGCAAGATAACCAAGGTGCAGAATGTCATACTCAAGAGTTCCAGTAATCAAAATCAAGCAGAGCACAAGATCCAGGAGATGGCAATAGCAGTAAAGCCTCAGGTAGTCTAGAAAAGTCCACATGCTTTTAGTCTCAAATAAGAGATCCTTCCAAACAAAGGTATTTTTACTTTGAGACATCTTTTGACGATACATTGATGAACCTGTTAAACTGGACAGGTTATCAGCACGGAGTTTAAAGCAAGCAATCATGAAGACTGAAAAATAGCTGATAAGCATGCGTGGATCATCCACAACAAGTCCTACATAAAAAGTAGAACATAAAATTAATAAAGATGAGAAGAGAAAGAGAGAGATGAGAGACAGGGAAAAGTAGAACATTCCCTGAACATTAGACAAACTTGAAAAACACAAACAGAAAGTTAAATTCAATGATACAGAAAAAAAGAAAAAAAAAGGATATTGAATTTATGTATGAAACATCATTACTAACACTCCAATAAACAGAAGAAGATCAGTACAGAGTCACTAAAAAGAGTGAATAATTAATTTCTGAACAAATAATGACCTTTCTGACATTAATACGCAGATAGGAATTTTATATATATATATATTATTTGTCTACCAATCTATATAAAAAAAAACAAATATATTAGGTGGGTGAAGTGAAGTTTGTTAAGGAACAATCTTAACATGTGTAAAAGAGTAATACCAATCCAACAATTCTTGCAATATTGGAAATACAGAGCAGAACTTTCCCAGCAATCATGGCAATGCACATCTGTCTCACTTGGGATATGTTGATTTGAAGGAACCATGCTCTTCCAGATAACAAAATACTCAAGGATGAGAATCGAAGCAAACACAAAGACAAATACAGGCCATAGTTTCCGTATAATGCGCCGTTTTAAGAGAATACAAGCAACAAGTAATGCAACATATAGCATAGAGATGGCATTCAACAATGCAAAACTGGCAAGAAGCAACGCAATCATGTTTATCTCAAGGCCAAAGAGGTTAAAGATATTTTCTATCCAGAACTTCAAATATACTTTTAAGACAGTCTTCTGTGTTTCGAGTCTTTCCTTTTTCAATGAAAGAATCCCCTTCTTATTCCACTTATGACTTTCTTTGGTGCTTCCCCAGATATATCCAAATGAAAATTTACTGGTGCCACTACCCTCAGAGCCCCCTGTTTTGTTGGACACCAGATCAGGTGCTTGAGTGAGACCAGCAGTGATTGATGGCAACGAGTTGCTAATGAATCCCTCTCCTTCTACAGATGGTATGCTATGATTTGGAGGTGGTTTATTTTCATCATTGACCATGGAACCATTCATGAAGGCATCTTCATCTGAGACAAACAATGGACAAGGCTCTTCCCACTTTCCTTTATTTTGACAAATACTTGGCATCTTATCTAACCAACGGAAGACATTGTACTGAAGTGTGCAAGCAGCAATCACCAGCACTTTTGCCCTCAAGCCAGACTCAAGGCCCCAAAAACCTGGCTTGTATGCACGGAAACCCAAGAAAAGGGACAGCTCAGAGTGCTTTTGTCCAGGAAACATTCCGACTTGTTTACCCCACATCTGAAACAGATACTCAGTTGTCACTAGAATTCCCGTGTACAATAGAAATGATTTGGATGGGATCCGAGAAGCTTTAGGTAAAGTTGAACAGGCAACAAGGCCAAGTAAATATACCAACCCAAAAGCACTGATTGGAGATAAAGAAGCATAAAATAATGCAATAAACAAGATCTTCTGGCTATGCCAGATCAGATATCGTTTGATAAACCCAAATACTCCAGAATCCAATGGATCAGGATCATGCAGCCTATTATACTTGCTCTGTCTCCTCTCATAGCTATAAAGTTGCATCACTATTAAGACTGCTAAAGATTCCCAAATATTTTTCAATGATGAAGCTTTTGAGCTGTAGCCCAAATAAAAAAGTAGATCTATTAAGCTGGACAGCCATGTCTCAAAGCTGGGGAAACAGCTCAAACTATAGATGAAGACAAACACCATGACCGCATATGCTTTTAAGGGAAACCACAAACGCCTTTTCGTTTTCTCAACAAGTTGCCTTCCGATTATCCACACAAGAAGAAGGAAAATATACCCAAATGATATATAATTGGGTTTTACAAGGTACACTGTGAGGAGAATAGTCAGAAAAGCAATGTAGGTTCCGCATGATCGATAAGTAGTGAGAAACTTATGCCCAATTGCACCAAGGAACAATGCTATCCTACTCTCTGAAAGCAGAAAAGAGAAATTAGTTTCAAATACATGGTAGTATCCACAACAAGTACCTACAAATTTGTAGTGAATTTCAGACATCACTCTTGTTTAGAAATTCTGTGACGAAAGTTAAACAAATAATTTGATTATTGTCTAGGATATGATAAGAGAATTAATGCGAGGGTTGTAACCAGTCCTAAAATAATCTAATACTTTGACTGATCTAAATAATTTGATAAAAAAAAAATACCATGGAGTTGCACAAGACTTTTCTATTTTTAATCACAGAGGAAATGAACTTTTTATTCAAAATACTATATTCATTAACAGATTCCAATAAGATGGAACAGTATGAAAAAACATATGTATTATAGAAGAAATAGCTATTTTGAAAGAAATATCACAATAACCTCGAATTTTAAATTTGGTCAGATAAACAGTTCTGTATTTGGGAGTGTTTGTATGAAGACCAAACACATGGACCTTCTGATTAGAGTAACCAAATAGCAAAGTCATTCAAATTAATGGAGACATGGATGAATATACCATATGAAGAATTATCATGTCCATATCTGGTGGTTGAGGAGGCATACACAGACAAGAGGACTGATTTGTTCAGGCCAGCTTTCAAGATGCTAAATCCGATAGGGGGGCTAGGGGTATGCTGTACAATTGCTGAGAAAGAAAATAACATCTCAAAACCATGGTTATGAATGGCACAGAAGCAAGCAAGGAGAGCTATTTTCAAGAAATCCCAGGAACTGTGATGTTTAAGAAGCCCTGCACAAATAACACAAGGATTGGTTCCATATAAATTTTTCCCCTTTTCTGATAAAATTCGAAAAATTGACATGTCAACTATATGTCACAACTCTGGGAACCTCTGTATCAACATACATGGTATTAAGAACATAAACGCTCCAAATTGAACCTGTTAAAGACAATGCCCACCTAACTGCAGCAAAACTTCCATTGTTAAGGAGCCCTTTCGCTCCAAAGCATGAGAGATTAGATTAATCTCAAGAATGTACAGCATAGCAAAGTGAACTTCGCACAGAAGAATCAATGGCTGGCGGATTTTTCTGCTGATATTGTGGCTCAGAAGATATATCAAGAAAAAAATCACTGAACCACAAGTCAAAACAAAACACCAATTAGTCAGCTCTATCAAGCTCATGTTTATGTCACTCACTTGTATGCAACCTATGTTGAAAATATTCTTATGCCAGAAGTCAATTACACAAATTAACAACAAATCAGACTGACTTTTTTATTTTTTTAAGGAAAAAGAAAAAGGAAAAACATACAATATACAGCATGGATGATTCCAGGTTTCATGGCAATGAGGAAGATCAGCACCAGCATGATAGCCCGAGAACATTTTCGTAGTCCCCATGCAATTGTGGCTACAATCAATACCTTGGTGTCTTCTTGTGCTGCAATTAAGGAATAAGAAAGTACAATTATATTGATGGTGTAATCCTGATCAGTTATATTTACTAAATTAAGACCTGGGGAGAATAGAAATGGGAAAGAGAGATTTGTTGAATAGGCCATTTCAGAGTAATGGATGTCAAAATAAAATTCTGAGGGAACTATCTGATTTACTAGCAGTATCAGGAGACGAAATCAAAAGACAAGTAATCACAAGAACCTCAGAACCAATGGATACACCTTATATCACTATCACAGTAATTGAAACTCAAAATAGAACTTGCTCCACAGTTTCCTATAAGCTCAAAACAGATTTATACAAGAAATTGAACTTAGAATCTCTTTGAAGCTAGTAATTATTAAAAAAAGAAGGTGAGATTTCATTAATAAGATTTTTCAAGGAGAAAAGGTAGCTCACCTGATATGTGAACTTGTAGAAAAAAGAAAACAACAATGATATTAGAGTTGCATCAAATATAACAGTATGAAATTGCAATCTTATTGAGACTTGAACTGTGTCCAGAAATCAACATTTCATTCTCATCTTTTACAATATTGAATCATTCATTGTTTTGGAAGGATCCAACTAGACTATTAGATGAAATTAGAGCAAGGCTGCTAGAATTCAGATAAGCAGGACTTCTGAACCTAGAATTTCTGGGTAAAGCTAAGACTACAAGAAGTGGAGATACGAGTAAAAAAACTAGGTGAAAATTGATAGCTGACAAGTTCCAAGAAATTAGGCAAGTTTCCCCTCTAGATCAATAAACTTGTGGAAGAACAGATTATGAGAACATTTAACAGGAAAATTCAGGTGATGATTGAAATAATATGCCAACAGAGATTGAAACTGTCTGACAAGACTCAATCATTTCCAATCAATTATTGTAAGTTGAAAAATAAATTCAGCTCATCCAGACATTTCTTATTGCTTTGCTCCTGAAGTTATTGGAGTTGCAAGAATAGGATTTGATTATCTAGTTTTATTTGATCATTCAAGGTTTCTCATCATTTTAAAAATTCATATTATGTTCTACATCATATTGGATGTTTTACTAGGAATCTAGTTATATTTTCTACTTAAATGGTTCTTCTATGGTTTTGTGCTCCTATTCCTGTACAGTTTAGCTTTTTCCTTCTTAGAATAGCTTTGATACCTATATGAAGCATTCTAATAAGACATTAAGGACAAAGGTTAAGATATTGCTTGATCAAATAAATTGAGTTATCAGTGGTCAGTTCTCTTATATACTTATGAATTTGTTTTATTCATAGCTTGGTTCTACATCAGTTATACATCATTTATCAAATGTTAAAGCACGTCTGATATGACTACATTTTTTAAATCAAGTTTTTCATTCACCAGCATCAACTCACCCACTTCTACCCCAATAAGCTAATCATGTTCTCAACCCTTATTTCATTCACAGATCTTATTAATAGATCTCAATTTGTTCACGTTGCCGATAAGAGTAAACACAATCAATTGCTCTTAGACAGTAATTGCAACATATATGATACTTCTCAAACATAACTAAAGTTGAGAAGTATGAAGATCATATTCAAGACTTAAATGTTAAATAAAATATAACGAGCTGTAGAAAAACTTTACGGCTTGTTAATTATTAAAAGTAAAATCAGCATGGATGAGAGCAAGTGGAAAAAATGTGCACATCTATACATGCTTGATTTTGCATTACTCATGATTTTAGAAGTTGCCCTCCGCTTTCTTTACAAACAGTGAATTTTATCTTATTTACTCTGATGGCACAATTTTCTTGTCACCATCATCTTTATTACCATGTTCAGTTATTATGCTTAGAGGAAAAAACATGCTTCTTACGTGGAAACCACAATATTCATGATTCAACAATTAATCTGGCATGCAAGGGATTAATTAAGGATTTATGGCAAGATCATAGACTTAAATACAGATCAATGGCATGAGTTTTAGTTAAACCTAAATTATGGAACATAATACAGAGATTTAGCCTGGCAGGCTTTGAGAAGGACCCATCAAGAAGTCTTATACCTTCCTTGACCTTTCTTAATGGAATTAAATGTGTCCTCCTAGATACATCAAACTACTTAGCCACATCATAAGGAACACTTGGCAACATTTTCATAACTCAAGTGTTCCCTCTCTCATTATAACTACCCTTCATATCACACACAATGGAACTTTTTCCCTCATCCACACTCTCTTCCTAACTTCACACTTTCTCTTTCTTGCCTATCTTTCGCATATGGAGTGTGTCCTGACATTGGCATGCCAAAGTCCTAACGTGGTTGTACCAACATGACCTTTGAAGTTACACTTACCCATCATGTCCAAACATTCCTCTCGGGGAGTGTTGACAGGCATTATTTAGCAATTAAGTCGCTAAGTTTATTAGGGCTTTTATGTAATATCATCTACTCCGACCCTTCTCATTTGATCATGGGTGTAGAGTGAAAAGACAGTACATTTCACATCTTAATCCCTCACTTACATCCTTTCTTACACGTTTTGGTATACAACTGATGTTAATCATGCCTTCTGGGATATCCTGCCATTACACTCACCCTAAACCAAGGAATTTTTACCCTGCATACCTAACATGTCATGCACATCCTGCCACATTAAGCCTTCCAACTTGTCTCATGCCTCTTTCTAATCCATTATAAACAATACTACCTTGCCCCATGTATAAACAAATAACCCTCATACAACATCTTGTCTTGAATAATGATGCGCACACGTGAGAGAGAGGGAGAGGGAGGGGAGGGGTCAATAATTTAAGCAGGAGGAAAAACTAACATACCTATATCATGACAAATAAAACAGAATAATCAGTCAATTAATGTTAAAACAATGGGTTTCATTACCTTCTACAGTTGAGTTGTCATTAGAAGATCCATTACCCTCATCAGACAGGTAGAGGAAAACAGAGTTGTTCACAAGATTACCCAGAGCAACCAAAATGCCTAGACAAAATTGTGCTAGCAAAAACAATCCAGGAAGGGGATAATGCCATAACCCAACCATGTCCCATATTTCCATATCCTGCATGCATGCCAAGTAATGACTTCACACCACTTAAATTCTCATTACAGTAAGCGACAACATGTTTACACTGAAAGTAAGGATTACCTTTCCAAGTTTCCAACTCAAGAGTGGAAAAGCTACATTGAAAATATATGTGCTAACTGCCCAAAAGAGTATGAAGACAAGAAGCAGCCCATTTAATCGATGCAAACGAAATACGGAAGGGAAGGCATAGACAATGTAGCCAACATATGCAAGTAATCCAAATGCACATATACTGGCAAAATGAAAACTCCAGTAGGAAAGGGCAAACAACGAGACCTGTCAATTCCAGCAACAAGAGTCAATTAACATGGATTCAGAAGATAATACAACATTGTTCTTAGTAATCTGAAATAATTAAGCAACATTATCTACACCAGGGAATAAAGAAGAAAAACATGTGCAGTTGTAGATTGAGCGGCAACTGGTGGGTTCAAGTGAACTTTTTCCAATGTTGCCGATGGAAATCAGCCAAAATTAACCGGAAACAATTCAGAATAAAATAATTTAACCTATTGGTATTAATTTGAAGTGAATCAGAAAAATAATTGTCATATCCAATTCAATTTCAAGCAAAAATTATTAAGGGCCTTCATGCTTAAATTTTCCTTCCCCCTAATAGTAGTATCATGGCAATGAAATGGACCAGTGCGGCAAGCAGGTGACATGTAGTTTCCGAATATGTACCGGGAAACCATATGTGAAAAAGTTGATGCTGAAAGTCCGAAAAACTGCTCCCCTTAATAAAACATTAGTATGCCTGACACCAGATCTGCAAATTACCATGAGTTCAGTACATTTGACACAAGCAAAGAAAATTTCTGCATGTAACTCAATACCCTATGCTCTGAGTTGGTTGTTTACACCATAAAGGCTGGTTTTATTCAGTCCAGACACATGCTTAAATTTTCAGGAACTCCAACAGCATACACATGCATGAGAGAGAGGGAGAGGATGAAAAACTTCAGGATGTGCAAAAATTGTATTGCATTTCATAATAAGCTAAATTAAAAAAATTGCAGGGTTACAATGGAAGTGGACAGAAATCATTTTCCACTAGACATATCACATACTAGTATTTTATCATCAAACAAGACTTCTTCAAGTGTAAACTAATGGGTAAAACAACCTTAACAATTAACTGAAGAACATGACAGTCTGTAAATTATGGTTAGTATCCAGTTTTGAATCAGATCACCTTTCCCACCAATACATTTTCTCCTGATTCGGGTTACAGGTGAAAACTATAACATATGGGCATATAGGCCCTAGAATTTATTGATCTGATAAAGAAGGAAAACCAACTAATTTGTCCTAATACTTCCAAGCTAGTCTTCGAATTGCATCTATTGTATTCCTAAAATATAGTGAAACCACTAATTGTCAAAATTTAATAGATCAGAAGTGCCAGCATGTGCCATTCAAATGACATAAGATAGTAAAATGTGAAACTAGGAGGGCATCTATTTGGCACACACTGCTCCCCATCTGTTAAAGCTGTCACATTCAGTGGTAGAAAAGGGATTTATTAGAGATGTACAACAGTGAGGAGATATAATAGAAGCAATTATAAGTTCAAGGATAGATTGAAGACTCTGGAAAGTATGATAATATATTATCTGATTTTCCCCTGAGAAACATCACGCCAATTTAATGGACTTTTTAAGTCCAGGACCAGATCCTTTTTATGTAATGGGGTTATAGCATTGTGAAGGTTAATTGTGTTCACATCATTCAAGTGGGAAGACTATGGAATTAAACTTCATCCTTTGGATATACTTCAGTCTTATGAATCTAATACTTCAAGGTAGGCTTTTTTATTTACAGGGAGAAAAGATTATACAGTTTGGTCTGTGGATGGGACTGGACCTTTCTCTTGCAAGACTTTTGTCTGTCATCTGTCACAAGACAATGGTACCCAATTTTCTTTGGCCAATACAATTTGGAAAGCTAAAGTGCCTTCTAAAATTAAAGCATTCATTTGGATAATGGTACTCAACAAGACTAAGACCACTGATTTGTTGCAAATTAGAAGGTCCCACAAGGTCTTATCTCCTGATATTTGTGTTAAGCATCACCAAAATGGAGAATCTCAGTCATTATTTTTACTTACATTTCCCTAAAACTTAGGATATGTAGCAAAAATTGTTTGATTTGGTAGTAAATCTTGTGTTACCTCAAGAAGTAGATTTTTATTGGTCTCTTCTGTGGGTTTTGGAAGGGAGAAAGATTGTAAGATTTCTTGGAGAAGTGCTGTTGGTGCAATTATTTGGTGCATTTGGATGTAGAGGAATGCAAGGATTTTAATAACCACTGCACATCGGAGCAGTTATTGTGGGTTATGATAATCTTCTAGGCTTCTTTGTCATGTCAAACTTAAGGAACTTTTGGAGGCACCTGAGCTAGCAGATATACAAAGGGATTGCTGTGCTTTGTTATTCTGAACTAGACTGTTATTTCTTTTCGCTGTTTTGGAGGATGTCTTATTCTCCAATTTTGTATTATCCATGTTGCTCTAATAAAACATTCTTCTATCTAATAAAAAAAAAGTCTAAAACTTCAAGAATTAACACAGTTTTCATCAGAATTTTAACCTGCACCCTAATGTTGATTGCCCCAAAATCCAGAACTGAGATTCCAAGGAAATTGTTGGAATGCAGAGAAGGAAAAGACAGACACGGCAAAGTCTGAAGAGCTGCACTCAGACTATTGTCAACAACAAACAAGTTCAGACACCTGTGTATGTCATCTTACACACTTAACCCTTAACCTTAGATACCAAATGTCAGAGTATAGAAAAACCTTCTGTTTTTTTTACTTGTAAAAAATAATCATGGGAATTATATTGTAATGACCAGACACAAGAAAATCAAAAGGAGATCGCAATATGTAAAGCAGATCAAAGATTGTTCCAAGTTTTACCTTGATTTGCGAATGAAAAATGAATGCCTCAAGGGAAGAAGTTGCTCTGTCAAATTACTTCCTCTCATAGACATAATGAAATCCATTTCCTCCAAATCACACTTGATGAAGGATAGCTGCATTAGAAAGCAGCAAAGGTTTAAAGCCAAACAACAGAGATAAAGTACAACAAAAAAAGACCTTCTTTGCCACTAATTTAAACTCCTCATTGGAAATTGCAAAACAAATATATGCTGCAAATAATTATGTGATGCATAGTTAATTGTTAGGCAAATTATGGTTCGCCAACAGAACAGAACTCACATCAATGGAATGCTCTTTAACAATTCATCCATTTTCCCATCAACATGGAGTTGCTTTAACTAAATTTGCCATCTCTTTTGTAAAGAAATGGGTAACAAGAGGGAGCTTAATTTCCAATTTGATAGCCTTTTTTTTGTGCAGCATACATTCATGCCCCTTATTTGCTATTTGAAAGCTCTCCTTTCATTCAAAAACATGCCATATCCACTAATGTCGCTATCTTATTTTGCTTTAGAAAGGCATCTACCACATCACAGAGCTTCAAATCTTAAGCATATAGTCTTTCTCGAGAACAAAAGTAGTAATTTTTTCCCCTTTTTTTTCCCAGGACAAGCAGACCATACTTGACCCTACCTAACTATCAAAACTTATGCACTGAAAATACTTTCTTTCCTTTTTATGGCATCCTGTTAACACCATGTTCATGCTCTTGTTATTGACCTGTCCCCCTCTTAGTTTACCTATTCATTTTGTTGATTTTTTTCCCCTAATATCCATAGAAAAGACCAAATTAACTCAATGCAGATAGGGCATAAGACTAATAATGATGAGAAGTACTAATTACAAACTACTTATGGATTTAAAGCTATTTGTCTCAAGAACACCTCAGCGAGTTTAGATTTCAAACAAAAATACAGAAATGTTTAGATCTAAGATGATAAATTTATCCAACCTATTTCACTCCATGAAGCATGGAGGCTGAAAATCATGTCAAAGACAAAACTTGGATGGTGCAAACATCCCTCAAAGGCTAAACATGAAGTAAGAAAAAAAAATGAAAATGGCTATGCCTTTTGCACAAATTTAAAGACAAATGGCATTTTCGTATATACAAAGTATTTTTTGTTTTTAATTGTTAGAAATTTAGAGGACAAGTAATTAGACTAACAAGTGCGTGAATAACATCACCCGCCAAACACAGTCAAGCAGCAATGCAATCAGATTCTCCTCTTTAATACCTTCATGGGAAAATATATCTACTTCAGCTGCATGGAGACAGACAGCAACCAGAGAGCACAAGTTTTTATGCATCCTAACAAAAACCACATGCTATTTCTGGAAAACAAGAGGAGAAACCCAGACTAACAGTGATGACAAGCACTAGGGAGCATCTTCAGTAGGAAGAAGTGAATAGGGACACCCATTACTATAAACGTTGAAAGGCATGAGGATGATTATCTACAATAGAACACTCTCCCTAAGTATTCTAGAGAGAAGGATGAGTATCTAGTCTAATTTACTTCTCCATATTCTCACTCTATGCTTTGTTTATCCAAAGCTAAAAGTATGAATCGAACAAAAGAAGTACCTGGAAATGCATTTACAATTTCTAAGATCTAGTGAAAGCTACAATTAGTTAACTTGTTTCCTGAAGTAGGGTAAATATAAAATGGAGGATTTGCAAGACCTCAACTCTAGATATGAGGAACTCAATTTATTTCCCACTTCTAACATCAAATCTTATACTGATTTAAACAGAGTAGAGCTTATGATAACAAATACATACCATGATGTAAAATAGTACAAGAGAAAGACCGGAACAAATTTCATGCCACTCGGATCTTCCAGATATTTTGAACAAGCCAATAAAATCAGCTATCCACTGAAGTGTACTGAGGAACTCTATAGGAAGCTGATAGGTATAAAGCAGTATAATGTTAACGCTTGCATACAGTTGAAGAGGCCTCCACCACCTTCAAGACATGCAATCAAACAAAGTCACTTGAAGAAGTAACAATTGATCTACACAAATTTAGCGCACGTGTCTGTGGGTGTTTGTGATAAAGAAGGGTGGTGAGAGAAAAGAGAGACTCTAGTGGAAGGTTATGTATCCATAGAAACCTGAAAAGTCCAAGAAAGTTGCTTGTTAGAGACCAGTCCACGAGGCCTGCACAGCTGGCAATAAAAAATGGTAGAGAAAGCCATGAGGGATGGCTTATCCCCACACCAAGTTGAATTGCGGGCAACAGCAAACAAGAAGCAACCCTAAGATGTGAGCCTTCAATGAAGGAAAAAAAAATCCAAATCAGTACCTGCATCCTTTTTTCAACTCATCAAACCACTTTTACCCAAACAAACACAAAATAAGAGCTTGGAATTTCATTTTTTTGCTCCAATACAAGGAATAGTGTGTTAAAAAGCAAAAAAGAAAACTATCCATGATTTCCCAGACCAATTCAGTACAATATCTGCCTCCAACATGGTTTTAAAACCTCATTTAAAATCTATCCATTATTTGACCTATTCATTCAAGGTTTTAATGAATGGTTACCTGGAAAAATTTAAAACCTCAATGTCTAAAGAAAATCCTTAAAGGCACAAAAGAACTAAAGCAAAAACCTCCCCAGTCCTGAGGAGAAAGAGAGGTGCATACCCATCAAATGAAACTCTATTGGTGGTCAGATTAATGAGACCATGATAATGCACTCTTGCATATCCAATTCACAAATGGTGTTCAAATGAAATGCTGAGTTTCTATTTAGAATGTTTATTAGTGACATAAATGAAAATTAAGTTGTTACATGTGCAAATTCAACCAATAAGAATGATTATAACAGGCATACCATGCATTTTAAGAAGGAAATCAATTACACGGATATAACTTGGAGCTTTGTTAGCTACTTACAAACCTAAATGTTCAAGAAGGTTTAAGAAATGACCCCAGCAGGAATCTCGCCAAGGAACCAGACCAAATCTGCTCCCATATATATCAACTAAAGCAACAAAAACCGCTAATAGTTGTATAACCAAGAAGTAAATTACAAGTGGTGATTTCCAGGAATGGATTCTGCAAAGTTATATCAAGAGAAAATCTCAATTCATGTGGATGAGATAAGGGGACGAAAGAAACAAACAGAAAAAATCCAATGCTTACATCATAAAACCAGTTAAATGGGCCCACCAAGCATCTGCTCCACTCCATTCATCTCCCAGAATTGCCCAGATGACAAGATACACTGCTTGAGAAAGAATGACTACTAGGGAAAAGATAATAATGAGCCACAATAAAAAAAGTCGCCGTTGAATACGAAAACCTGTCAGAACAGAATGTTGTGTTGTTAGGATAAAGCTCGATGAAAAGGGGCATAAAGAGAACTGCTGCCGGCAATACCAGGTGTAAATGAGGTTCAACTATTTTGCAAGTAAAACATACACTAGTGTTATCTAAAAATTTATGTTTCTTTTTAAAAAAATCAATTTATGATTGCTCATAACTAATATTAACATGTATGTAATTGCTCACGAAAGCGCTAGACAATCAAGAACATCTTGCCAATGCCACACAGTGTAAAGGCAAATTCTTACTGAAGTTCTTAAAGGCTCACCTATTTTTGGTGCAGCGTACTGAATAAGAAGGAAAGCTATTAAATCAACAAGAGAAATCAAACTCCAATTGATCAAAGAAGCTGCAAGAAAAGAGGGGCAAAAAGTTGAAGATTTAAAACCCGCCAAGAAAATTAATTTCCCATGAGAGAGAAAGCAGCTTCGAAGCTGCAGCTGATAAATAGTTCTAATCTTGAAGTTAGTTACTCCAAAAAAAAAAAAAAAACGTATGGATGAAGAATATACATGTTAAGAGCAGGACTGGCAAGACAAATCCAACAAGAAAATTCCCCATTGTTTGCCAGCAGAATCACATTGGTCTCCTTGCCTTCTTATCGAAATTATCCGATTCGATAAAATCACAAGAAACCTATTAATTGTATTGGATGCCAAAGGTTTGCTTGGTTGCTTGCTAGCTTCCGTCACTTGGCCCGGCTGTTTGTAGAAGGAGACTAGGAGGGGCAGACCGGACGAGGAGGTTTTCCAACATCAAGGACAAGATCTTAAGTTTGTTCGCTTTTACTTTTTACAATCCTTTTACCTACTGGTCAATGCAGTTTTATAAATGTGAAACGAGATGTCTTAACTTTTTCGATTTCTCAAATTAGGTGTCTCGACTCTTGTTTTTATCAATTGTATTACTCAGATTTGATAATAGATTTGTTATTTGAAAATATATTAAAAAAATATTTTTTTAAAGAAATATTGATAAAATTATATCAAAAAAATTCAAAAACAAAACAAAAAATTTAATTTAAAAAAATAATTAAATATTTAGGAAACTGGATTTCTAAATAAACATTAATATTATGTTTGTTTTTACGTTTTAAAAAAAATTTGAAATTTTTTATTTTATTTTTTATTTTAAATTAAATTTATTTTAGTATTTTCAGATCATTTTATATCAGATATCAAATATTAATTTTAAAAAATAAAAATATTTATAATATCAAATTGGCTGAAAGTATCTCAATAGACTTAATTACTTACTCTTCAATTTTTTTTTATTTTTTCAATTAAAAAGCATATTTTGAATATAAAAATGGATGGAGGGATCAAATTAAGCAAAAGACTTGAAGTGGAAAGGGAGGGATTAAGGAAAGAATTCAATGAGAGAGACACTCTAAGAAAAATATAAAAAGTAGAGGGACTATCAAGCAAAATAACACCCCCAAAAGCTTAAACAATATCAACAGAAGTCGGTGTGATATTTGTAGCTAGCCATACATTCCTTATCAAATTGCATGCAGCCTTTTGTCTTGGTTGAAGAACAAAAACAGAAACCAATAATATACCATGAACGCTCTCCTCTCAAGCTCAACCTCTCTCTGCAACTCTCACATTTTGAAGCTGACATCCAAACCCACAAGTTTCAGGCTATCATTACCATGCAATACCAATACTACCCGGTACTTGGGCTGCGACAGCTTGAGCTTGAGAATACGAGCCAGCAACAATGCAAATGAAGTGGATACGCAGACAGCAAAAGAAGATCAGGCAACTGAAACAAGCAATCAAGTCTCCAGTTCATCATCTGCTGCCGCACCTGCAATTGACAAAGACCTCAAAAAGGTTGCTTCTATTTTTAACTGGTTTATTTTCATATGGGTTTCTTTCTTCATGTTGTTCCGTGGATGTTGATGCTTATGTTATTGGTATGAATTGAGTCAAAAGGATGTCTCTCTTTGCATTACAACAACAGGTGGTTCAAAAGACTGCTGCTACCTTTGCACCAAGAGCTTCCACAGCTACAAAAAATCCTGCTGTACCAGGAACTACCTTGTATACTGTTTTTGAGGTTCAAGGCTACGTCTGCATGTTGTTAGGTGGAGCTCTTTCTTTCAATCTCATTTTCCCATCAAACGAACCTGACATTTGGAGATTGATGGGAATGTGGTCCATCTGGATGTTCAGTAAGCTTAATTCATCCTTCTCTGTTTTTTCCATTTCTAAATTCATTTATTACTTCATTAGCTCAAATACAAGAAGCTAGCAAGCTCTGGTTTTTATTAGTCCAATATCCTCATGGGCATAATTTGATTCAATTAAAGATTCAGTTGCCATTTTGTTTTTGGGCTGGCAGCAATTCCTTCCCTTCGTGCCCGGGACTGCTCCAAGAATGAGAAAGAGGCTCTTAATTATCTATTTCTACTCGTCCCTTTACTCAATGTTACAATCCCCTTCTTTTGGAAGTCCTTTGCGTTAGTATGGTCCGCCGATACCATTGCCTTCTTTGGAATGTATGCATGGAAGGTATGATATGCATGCTTTAATTTATTTCTTCCTTCAAGAACATTCATAGAGTTGGATACTCTTACTTACTTTGATAGTCATTTTGAAATATGATGCTTTCTGCAGCTGGGATGGCTCCAGAAAACAGAGTAGCTGGGAATTCAACATTTCTTCCTTTTCTTTGTTTGGATCGTTTGATGCAGATGACACAGTAACATTGCTTAGACCTGCAATTGAATTGCCTTGCTACACTACGGGCATGGAGATAGTTCGCGGTGATTGCACAGCAGTAGGTGCCTTCTGTCAGTAAGATGGAGATGCCAGTCTTTTCTTGTGGCGTGTAATGACAAATCCATCTTGATTTTATTGACTGTTATCCCGGGGGCTTGCTAGCTTCTCGTCTTCTCTTATTTTATTAAGTGGATTCGATTCACTGTAAGTGATACCATGTACACAATACCTTTGCTAAAAGATGTAACATGATAGTTCACTAGCAAAATAGACCTGGAAAACGATTAACCAGCATATTCATGGCAGGAGGCTATGCAATTTGGCTGTTGGAAATCTTTGTGTAAATGTGGACTGAATGGCAAATTGTATAGATCGTTTTACCTTTCTCATGGGTGTTCTGTTTTCCATATAGATCTAACAAAAAGAATGGGAGTTGCATTTCTTTTCAAAGGGGCTTCTTAAATTCTATCAAACAGAGACTAGGCACTTCAAGCATACTTGAAATAGAGATGGGTGAAAAATTAAACACCAAAACAAAGTTCTATTTGTTGAACTGGTTCATGAAAAAGCTCCAGAGAGAATGGATGAAGACCAACAGTATAATAATACAGGGACTAATGTAATTTGGCATCACAAGCTGTAGCATGTTTATAATTATAAATAGTACAAGCTCAATGACCTAGCCCTTTGTTGTGGGAGGAAAATGCTCTTTCAAGGGATAAGCAGGACACCGCCATCCACATATTGGGTTGGTATTGTGAGATCTATTGTATCCATCAGGATCCCTTCACATTCACCCACATAACCCAAATGCCGACAAGTATTTTACCATCAGTTACTTCCTGCAAGGTCCAGCTGTACAAACAAGTTCCGAAACAAGAATCAACAGGGGAACCAACAATGCAGCAAGCAATGACACAAAGTAAATGAATGCAACTGCCGATTATTGTAAATATCTGGTGACTCAAAGAAGAGGTTATGTTATGCTTATGGACCCCTAAAATCCTCCTAACTGCAACACTAAAATATTTCAAAGCAAACTAAACTTGTCATACTCAGCTATCTCGCAAGCTACCAAACATGCTGTTAACAAGGCACTACCATAAAAAAAGGTAATGGGTGCTAAAATGCAACGGGAACTAAAATGCTATCAAAGTTATTCCATGAAAAATGCATTACAATGCAAAAGGCAGCATGAACTGGCTGAGCTTATCTACAACTTTTAGGGAAGAATGTTCAGGAATTGTTATCTCCAATCTCTTATACCTGTACCAGGGACTTGTCATAAAACAATCTTCAGACATACAGTTAGTTTAGACCATTTATGTAGTTTTTTATCTCTAAAATCTGCTACGCCAATGAAATCATGATGGTTTGCATGTGTTTTAAGAATCGGATTCTAATTCATCTTACATGAACATCAATGATATTAGAGTTCTCAAATGCCTTAAATTCTCAATAAAAAAATTCTTGCCTTTGAAATTGCATCTACTCAACATGAAAATCAATTTCATGAAGCCAAGATCCTCCAATGCAGACCACTTCTTACATCTGACTCATAGCTCTAAATGTGCTCATCATCACTGTCGTCATAGTCAGAAGCAGAATCTTCACTCCTTGGTTCCGTCAGAGTATTCATGTCAAATGATGGCATCTCCATCTCCTCCATGTCAATAGTGTCATACTCCATTCGTTGCTCAAACTTCTCATCAGAGCAGTTAAGGAGCCATGAAAGTGAACACTTCATGCCCTTCTTTGCAACCCTCTTATGTCTTGGTTTTATAGTGGACTCCAAACCATATGTAAAGAAAGCAGGGAAAGTAACCAAATCATCCAAAGGTCTTTCCATCTCCACTTGGAAGTAATCAAAACTGTGTTTCATAATGTCAAGATTCAAAGCAAGCAACTGGGGACATCCCACAACCATTGCCCTCACTTGTTGCAAAGAGAATCCACAGTCTTTAAGGAAATCCACATGTTTCACAATAGGTAGTCTACTAAGGCTGACAACCTGTGGCATCTTCTCAACAACTCTGCCAAAGTCCTCAGGGCCCAAATCAATAACTGAATGAAGTAAACACTGTTGACCCAGAAGTTTTTCCTTCAGCTCAATTCCAATAATCTCAGGATATTGTGCTACCACAGAAGGAAGTGAGGATTTTCTTACATTAAACTCTAAAAGGGATCCAACATTTGGTTTCACCTGTTCCTCTAATCCAAAACCAAGGATGTGAGGTCGCTTTTCTATCAATCTAGCTACAGCTAATCTTGGTATGCCCAAGCTTTCAAGATACTCCACAAAAGGCTTGATCACCCGTCCTACTCGCATCCCCAAAATCTCTGGGTATCTAGTTAAAACCCCTCCAACTTCTCTCCTTGCTAACCCGATTCCAACCAAATAAGCCACTGATGTGCTCATGGTCCCTTCAAGCTTGAACCCCAGAATTTCTGGATATCTCTCAAGCACTCGAGGGATATCATTTGGCTTGATATCCATTCCTTGAAGATATTTGACCACTGGATCTAGATCTACAACAACACTAGCATGAAGGACTTGGGGATATCTTCTTAAGAACTCAGTGAAAGTGGATTTCCTAACACCCAATTTTCCAAGATAGTCAAGCACAGGGATCATGTTCTTCTTCACACTGCAACCGAGAACAAGTGGGTAGTTGTTGATGTCCTCAATTGTGAGACCTAATTTGTGAAGGAAATCAACACGTTCCCTCATAACCTCAGTAGTCACAGGAAGCTCCAGCCCATCAAGTTCATCAGGGACAATACCAATTCCCCTTAAGAATTCATAAACCTTGGCACGATTTGCTATCTTCTCATTTTTCATTTCCAGCAAACTAGGTCGACTGTAGAGGGATGAAGAGCTTCTTTGCTTCCGACCCAAACGAACATTACCTGTGTTGGATAGAGTTGAACCCACAGAAGTTGATTCAAACGTTCTCTCAGCAACATAACACCGAAATCTTGTGACCTCAGTCCTCTTCATATCATTACTTGGGATTCTAAGAGCTGATGTAGAGTTTAGCTGTAGTTTGCAATAGACAAGAACAGGTAACTCTGGATGTGCAAGCAAAAAACTAGGTCTCGTAATGCCAGCATAGCTTACAATCGTCATTATAGGTTTGTAGCGTCAACCAATCTGCAAAGAGACATTGCAACTCATGAGCTGCAAATGAATGCTATTTCACACCACAACTTAAACCATTCAAACAATGAATATTTAGCCGAGTTCATTCAGAATAAACACATAACCTTGAAGATTTAGCCGAATTCATTCAAAATAAACACATAACCTTACAGATTGTGGGAATAA
>Ga0307511_10000327_pt1 | contig 50394 bp, 67 predicted proteins | sample 13_EM_MG_FD_200266 | JGI IMG/M metagenome (GOLD analysis project Ga0307511, IMG submission 200266) | Populus trichocarpa ectomycorrhiza microbial communities from riparian zone in the Pacific Northwest, United States - 13_EM | ecosystem: Host-associated > Plants > Roots > Unclassified | place... | reverse complement strand
CCTTGGTTGATAAGGTCCTAGGGGGAGGTTGTTACATTGGAGGTGCAAGCGATGGCGGTTGGCTATAATGTCGTAGAATATATCTACTCTGTGGCAGCAACGATGTGGTGTGGTGTAACGTGGGTAAAACGTTTCACGGCGCTACAACGCGTATCCCAATCATGAACTTTTTCCGATGAGAGTAAGCAAGTAGAGCCTGTGTTAAACTTTGGGAAAACTTATAAGGAGCTTCTGATAGGTATCAACATCTATCTCCAGCTGACCATCCCCAGTCATCGCATCATGGAGATTGTAATCGCGGTCCACCTGGCCTGCCGGTTTCTTGATGCAGAGGGGCTCGACCGTTGCGACCTCCTTCTCACAAAGGAGCCATTTCGCCTTTCCTGTGGGTTGTTGTTGTTAGTGTGTTGTCAGGCTAGCATTGGAGGGAAACTACTCACAGTACTTTCGCTCTAGCAGCTCCCTCTCACTGTCAAGAAGTGCAACACGTTCCTCGAGTTCAGCCTTTTCAGTTTGGAGGTTTGTGGTAAGTTCCTGAAGCCCGGCCTCGTTGTTCTGGAGTGTTGTGACAAGATCAGCAAGGTTTGACCGTTCACATTGGAGCTCAGTAGAGAGCTCAACAAGCTCACCCTTCTTCAGTTTATTGAGTTTGATGGTGTTCATCTGAGTGATGCTGACAGGAGAGGGGAAAAAAGGTGAAGCGAGGGACTTTGTCAGAGAAAATTTTATTGGCGACGCTCCCACTTCCCAAAACAACGGATTCCACTCACTCATTCACACGCACAAGTCCCCACCCCTGCTACTCATCCCTCCTTGGTCTCCCTGTTGCAACAACGGACCCACATAGTCATTATCCACGTACGTGTACCCCTGCGCACTCATCATTAACACACACAACCACTGCCGCTTCCAATCCACCTCCCTGTGCTCCCCCCGGTTGAAACAACAACGCACCTGCCCAGGTTCGTACGCTCGAGAATTGTCAATAGTGCACAGCCATATGTATGCTATCTTTAGCTCTTCTGGGATATTATATTGTAAGTCACCGCTTTCAACTCCAATTTTGTCCGGTTTGACAAGAACTTGCAGATTCTCAACCTGGGCTTGCACGCTCAAAATTCATCAACAGTGCGGGGCTTTCTGTGCCCAACCCTCAATCCTTCTGAGACCTTACAACACAGGTATGAAGCTCAACTACCATTGGTCCCAGCGGATCTGACATAGTTTCGCAGATCCACATCCTGGGTTTGCATATCCAGAAATTGACATTCTGCTGGGATCCCCTACACCCTAGTCCTTCCAGCCCTTTATGACATAGGTATATAGCTTTCAAATGTGACCAGTTCCATTTGATTTGACACTGTTTCACAGAATTCCAACCCGCTTGTTGTTTGCACGTATGAATCACACCCCCGGTTCCACTCACCTCCCATCGTTGTTCTTGTCAATGGGACAGGAAACCCAAACACACCTGCCTTTGTGGGTGTGGTTCAACAAACTCTGCAACCAAGGCCCGGCACAAACAAGCTGCAGAACAACCATTCCTCCGTCAGACCCTAGATCTTGCCCGCACGATGGCCTGCATCCGGCCCAAAGACCAGACTCCCCAACCAACTCCTGGACCATCATTCACACCAAGGGCTTCACGTTCGCATCTGTTGCCAGCTGGTAATTCAACTGCTGTGATGGACGTTGATGGAATGTCAGATCCTGCATACCCACCAATGTTTTCATCCACAAACCTGGTGACACTTCCAGATGCCCTCTCTCATGTGTGGGCCAACCGAGAGAATAGACCAGAACGTCAAGATGAGGACCTTTTCTCTTCAGGGCCACCATCACCAGTATTGGAGTCCTTTGAGTCTGGAGACCTTGATGAGGTTGAACTTAGTGATCTCTCCTCTGAGAGTGAGGAGGAGTCACGGACCTCAGTTCATCTCACTGCTACACAACAACTCAGCACTGGGTTTGAGCTCCAAGCAGCAAGAGCTGGTATGTGCTTGCCATCTCAGGTTTCATGACATGTTGTTCACACCATGGTTCAGCTCAAAGGGAATTAGACCCAAATGACCTGGATGACATCTCCGCATTCAACATCCACATTACCCACTCAACAACTGAGGCTTGCTTTGAAGATTTGCGGCATTCATTCCCCCATCATATGGGTGATCTCCACTCTCTGTATGAAACACAGAAGAGGATGGCACAGCTGTCTGGGCTCTATCCAGAGTACTCAGACTGTTGTATCAAGATCTGCTGCTGCTTCACAGGGAAATACAAGACACTTGACCACTGCCCCTTCCCTGACTGTCAAGAACCCTGCTACAATGCATCTGGAAAACCACGGTTTCGCTTCCAACACCTGCCAATAGGACCATGGTTGGGGGCCCTATTCCGAAATGAGGAAACAGCCAACTTCCTCCACTATCGTTCCAATCACACCTTGAACCAAAACCATGACAAGACTTCAGATATCTTTGATGGGAGCCTATATCGGGAACTTTGCGAGCAGTATGTCAAGGCAGAGGGGACCACATACAGTCACAAATACTTTGAAGATCCACGTGATATTGCACTTGGGTTATCTCTTGATGGATTCCCCATTTTTGGTACAACCAACCAATCTGCATGGCCTGTCATCCTCATCAACTTCAACCTCCCCCCCGACATCCGCACACACCTTACCCACATCCTGTGTTATGGTGTCATTCCTGCACCAAGAGCTGTCAAGGATATGGACTCATTCCTCTACCCCCTTTATCGTGAACTCGTGAAGCTGGCAGCTGGGATCTCAACTCTGGACCTTCATGGAGAAGAACTTTTCCTCCTCCGTGCATTCCTAATTCTCATTTTTGGAGACATGCCTGCAATTGCCAAGATCATGAGGATGAAAGGCCATAATGGTTTTTGCCCTTGTCGATTTTGTGAAATACATGGTATCCGTCATCCGGAGGGAAAGGTCTACTATGTCCCCTTACAGCAAACGGAGGCGGATAGCTGCTATGATCCAAAGGCTCTCCCAAAGCGAACTCACCAACGCTTCCTTGACCAGGCAGGAGAGGTTGTACTTGCTGCTACAAATGCTGAAGAGGACCGCCTATCAACAAAATACAGCATCAAGGGCATCCCACTTCTCTCACTCCTTGGCTCACTCTCATTCCCCTCCTCATTCCCCCTCAATTTCATGCACTTGATCTTTGAAAACCTCATCCCAAACCTCATCAACCACTACACAGGAAATTTCAAGGGCCTGGACTCTGGGTCTGAATCTTATCAACTCTCAGCAGATGTCTGGAGTGCAATCTGTGAGGCAGGGGCTGCATCTGGAAAGACAATCCCATCTTCATTTGGAGCAAGCATGCCAAATATTGAGAAGGAACAGTCCAGTATGACAGCTGATTCATGGTCCTTCTGGTCTCAGCACATTGGCCCAGTCTTGCTTCATAACCGCTTTAAAAAAGACCACTACTACAAGCACTTTATGGACCTCAACCGCCTCATCAAGCTTTGCCTCAACTATGACATGGACCCTGCTGATATTGAGGAGATAAGACATGGCTTTGCCAAGTGGGTCACAGAATATGAGGAGTGAGTATCATCTCCTCATCAGGCTTTATTTCACATTCTAACCATGCTGGAGGATATTCTACCAGCATGACATTAATCGCCTTTCAGCATGTCCAGTAACCATCCACTCACTGCTGCATGTTGCTGATGGTATTGAGGCTGCTGGCCCTGTTTGGGTTTATTGGGCATTTGTGATGGAACGGTACTGTGGCTTCTTGAAACACAGTGGTGTCCGAAACCGGAGGAACCCATTCAAGAGCCTTGATAAGTGAGTACTTGAGGTTTCACACCTGCATGTGGTGAAGCTGAAGTATGGACTTATGAACACCCTTCCACCCATACAATCACACAAAGATATTGGTGAGGTGTTTCCAGAGCGTAAGTTTACCACAAATTTTGCAAACATACAATTGACCCCCCACAGATCCAACGTACATGTTGATGACCCCAAAGAAGCACCTGAAGCTCAGCAGTGACCTCTGTTTGAAGGTTGTCGATCTTCTGATCACCCGCTATTCACCCCTCAATGGACCAAGGATCCTGTCAGGGTTCGTCCCAATAACCTTGACCATACCTGTTGGATTCGAACCCGCAACCTCCTCATCGGCATTCCCGGCCTACTCGGCGATCTCGGAAATAACGATCATCCTCCTCTCCTCAAGACACCCGTCACTTCAAGACAATCCCTCCGCAGTACTCGGCATTGCGCACAGACCATCGGCAAGCCGTGCACGGACATAGTTGTTGATGTTTGGTTGGATTAGAGTGTGACCGTCACGGAAGACGTCACGATCTGTAGAACTACTTAAGGCCTGTCCTAGCCCTTTGTATTTCCTTAGATTTGTTATCTCCAGATTCTCCCCTATTGTCTCTCTTGAGCTCTGTATGTCGGAAGCCCCTGACCTTCACCAGCAGTAAGGCCAAGCTTATATCTCTCGTCTGATAATGGTCGACGGCTCTCCGACCACTCTGGATGATAAGTCGCAAGCTCCTTCCTTTCCCTCCTGTTACCTCTGATTGATCAAGGCAGAGTCCCATGTGTGCCTTCAATGGCAAGTCGGCGGTCCAGCGATAACCGATCTCCACGGATGGCCAGCGATCTTTCATCCTACCCTTATCTCCGATAAGGTCCCCCTCTGGAACCTAGTCCCCTACTGAGTCACAGCTCAATATGGCCAACTGGGTCTGCCTGGTGCTACTACAAATCCCCTATAGAATGCTTTTCTCAGGTATCGTCTATAAACGGACGATGACCCTGACAGATCCCAGTTGGTGTTGCCAAGAACTTTGTGTCTGAGACAGAGGAGTTCCCCCATTGGGGTCAGCTGCAGATAATGGGTGGTGGGGACAAGGTTGGTTGCCATGCAATTGGCAAGCAGCAGTCAGATGCACGGGACAACACATTTGTTCGGGTGAGCCCACTGTCCTCCCTCCTACAATGCCAGTTGAACAGTGCTGATGGTGACACAGTATGAGGCTACATATGATGCCATGGCAGAGTTGGAGGATGCACCTGCTGAGATGGAAGTTCGGACATACTTTGGTCAACTCCTACAAATCTTCAGCATCAAGGTTCCTCAGTCCCCACAACTCCATCTTGACAAGCCTGAGACACTGTTCCTTGCTGCTGTTAAGGAATGTGATGCTTCTTATAGCAAGGATGGGTTTTGGGAATTCTCTGCCACCAACAAGCTTGCAGTCATTGATATTGGAACTATACAGTGCACTGTTGGCCGGATTTATGATCAAGGGAAGTGGGTAATAATTGACAGAAGTGGGAGCCTTGCCCATATTAACCTTGCAGATGGTGGTGAGGTGACCCGTTGGAACATTGGAGGAGCAGTGTAGTACAAAATTTACTGTCATTCTCCATCAACATGTCAATACCAGCTGAATGAATGCTAGACATCTGAAAGACTGAGAACAGATGTGTTGAGGGGATCTCTCACAGCAAGGCTCTGGAATGATCGCACTCAGGTGAAGGTGGTGGGGGTCTTGTGGATAATAGCATCGGTTCTAGTAGGATGTTGAACTCAATGGACCGAGAATGGAGTTAGTGCACGGGTATCGAGAGAGGTTGGGTTTCAGTTAAATCTGTTGGTAGTTGGGCCCAAAGAGTTGAGAGAGAGACATCGGGCATGAGAGAAGGAGGTGGATCATGTGGTGGGGTAGAGGAAGGGTTTGGGCTATGTTATGATGCCGCCAACTCAGTCGCAAACGCGGGGAAACAACAGATGGAGGGGGTCGTTGCTGGCATCACTTGTAGCCTTGTACTCAACGTGCTCATCTTGGAACTGTTCTCCTGGATCGCGGGAACGTTGCTGAGTCATATGGACGTGCTGGACAATCACCTCCATGTTGCTAAGATCGCTTCAGACCGACGGTGATGTGCTCAAGGGGTGCATGGACATGGGCTGGGTCATGGGAGGACAATTCAATGATGAAGAACTCGAGAGCAGGCGTCGTGGCGTCGACTGGACATTCCCAGCGACTGATACCGAGCTTCTGGGACTGTTGTCAAGGATACCTTCGAGATCTGCGGGATGTGTGCTGGGAAATTGGTCAGACTGACTGCTCGTAGTCCGGAATGGAAACTGACAAACCGTGTAAGATTTGTAACACTTCTCATAATTGTGGACGTAGGCCGGCTTCGTGATTCCAGCAGCATTGGATCAGTACCCGTAGTTTTTCTGCGAACGTTGGGTGGGTTGGCCGTGGCGGGCGCTGCCCCCCGTGACATCCAATACAACCGTACGAGACGAGCCGAATAGAGGAAGCCGAGGCCCTCAGCGACATCAGATATCTGACGAAGGGTTAAGTGGGGTAAGTGTGACGCAGTACGAGTGATGCGTACAAGACCAAGCCTGTCCGCCCCAGGGTAGTTTTCGATGTATCCCAATAGGCTCCCGCCGGACATCCAATCCGAAACCAGTCCCCAGGAGAGGGTGTTGCGAACAGCGGTTGGATTGTGGGTGTAAATCGGTCAAGGTGGGCTTGTCCCTGACGGAAACTGACCCTGAGGGACACGAAGGAAGCAACAACGGCGACTACAACCGTGCGCGATGAGAACGTATGGGGGTACTTGGCTGGGATGTCCTCATTGATCGAATGATACAGTGGAGCATATCGATTCACTTTATTTCACCGTTCACTGCTTTCGGTGACAGTGACCGAGGTACTGATTCGCTGCTTTTCACCGTTCACCGTTTTCGACCACGGTGAACCAAGATTCACCCCCTGATCACCGCCATCAGATTCACCCCCCGCCTCTGGCCGGTTACCGTCCAAAAGCGGTTACCGGCGGTGAACTTCACCCCCGTGAGTTCTCACAGTGTGGGTTCGAACTGAGGGCTTACAGATCCAGGGGTGGGACTTTGGAACCCTAGGTGCAAGCCCCATTCCGCTATCTGACATGCCCCCAAAACCAAACAGACCCCACGTAAACCTTCTCAATAAACCTAACAGACTAAACAGACCCGACCTGAACTCTTTTCGTGTGGTCAGTCCCTACCCAATTCCCATTGGTGGAACGGCGTGGGCGAGGAGTCTGCCCAGGATCGAGAATACAGTCACTGGGGAAGAAGTTTACCGGTTACCTAACCGACATGGGGAGCTTACTGCAGCAGACTGGGATGGACGATATCTAGCTACCGGAAACAAATCTGGGGAGGTGCTGATTCTAGATCTCGAGTATGTGACCCTCAGTAAACTTGTCGTGTAGACACTTTGTGAGGACCCTCCATATGAAACATGTCGATAATTATAGGTAGCCTAGCTAACACCAAAATGTCCCCCCGCCGACATCAGTGAGAACGGGATGGTAAGTGCCACGAATTAACGCTCGGGGTGGAAAGGTAGATCGTTGAATGAAAGACCTAGTAGTGTTACATGGTTATAGTACCTGCTTATATAACATAGGAAAAAGGTGGGATGCAATAGAATCGAAAGCGAGAAAGAAAGCAAGAATATTGAAACAGGTCTACCGTTTCGATGGTGGTGCGACAACGCGCCTCGCTCCAGCTCTTGTAGTAGTGGTCGTAGTGGCGCTCCGAGCGGCACTACTCGTAGTAGCACTAGTGACCCCAGGTCGTGGCCTCGTCCTCGGTGGTGGGGGTTTTGTCATGGGTTTGCTACTTGTCGTCCCTCGAGTACCTGCCGACGACGACGGCTTGGTGGGTGAAGTTGGGGGATTAAGTTTCTGCCGCTTAGTGATAGTATTCTCTTTGTCCAGCCCGGCCGCCGCGGCGGTACGCGTCCTCGTGGCCGGTTTCACGGGGACCTTCTCTTGTGGTGCGTCCTTCGCTTTGCCCTTGTCCCTGGCTGTGGTCGTAGTCGCAGGTTTCTTGACTTCGACTTTCGACTTTGTCTTGAGTGTCGCAGATGTAGTGGCCGTTTTCTTGGCCGCGGAGGGTTTCGTCTTCCTCGGCGACATGGGCGTATTCCTGGCTTTCAGCGGAGGATCTGGATCAACTTCCATCGAAATCCCCAACTCCTCTTCCAGCGTCATTTCCTTCTCCACCTCCTTGCCTTTCCCGAGGTCCTCCAACGGCTTGGCCCAGTCCTCCTCCATCAAGGTAGCGAGTGGTGCTCGCCTCTCGGCAGACGTGTCCATCGCCGTTGAATCGAAAGGATCTTCTGGATTTCCGGTAGAGATGAATGGTGGTTCGTGGGGAGGCGATCCCCTGTCGACCGTGAGGACCCGACTGAGGGGACTGGGCTTAACGGGGGAGTACGCGTGAAGCATCCGCTGGGCCAGCGGCTTAGCGACGGGGAACGCTCGGCCGGGTGACTTTGGAGGGAGCTGTTGTATGCCACTAGTGGAAGGTTGTGGAATGTATTCCGACATCGAAAAATCGGGAGAGGTGGATGGGACGGAGAGTTGGAATGGAGGAGGAGCGACGCGGCTCGTTGGTTTCGGTGGTGGGGGCAACGACGATTGTGGTGAACGCGGAGGAAGGACGAACTCGGTAGTCACCAGCTCCTTCGGCTGCGAGCATGAAGCCAGTAGATCCTCGACGCTCGTCATACGAGCGATGGTCTCTCTGGATGGGGGAGGGGGTGAAGGAGGGATGAGTTCCGTATCCAACGTCTGCGTCGGGGCCACCTTCTTTGGAGGGGGAGAACTAAACTTGACACTCTTCCTTCCCTTCTTGCCAGCCACAGCGATCGAGGATCTTCGTTTCTGTTTCGCGGGTTGCGGTTTCATTGGAGATTTCGATTTCCTGCGGGAAGGGGAAGCCAGCTTCTTCTTCAGCTTCGATGCAGACTTGGTATCCGCAGATGCAAATGATCCTGAGGCTTTGGGCGACGGAGGAAGGTCGTCAATCATCTTCTTGACATCCCATGCTCGTCGATCTTCCAGGAACTCCAATCGTTGGACCTCAAGTGCGGCCCGCTCCCTGCCCAACTTCAACGCGGCCTCCGCGAGGCTACGGCGATCCTCCTCGAGTTCATCGCGCTCGGTCTGTAACCATTTCTTTTCCTTCGAAACCACGTCCGAGTCCACGTCCGGAGAAGTCGAAAGAACACGTGACGAATCCTGGCCCTTGATGAACTTGTCCACAAGTGACCGGGCTTGATTGGCGTAGTCAGAAGTGTGGCACCTAGCCTGATCTGAGAAGTGGCGCGTCCCACGTTAAACCAAGTGCAAGCATACGATAATGGAAGGTGGCCTACCGAGTTCTGTCCTCAGGGCTTGGACGATGGCGTTCAACTTGGCAATGTCGTCGCTATGTGATGCGCTGGAATCTGCGGCATTCTCCAATCGCTTCTCGATAGCATCCTCGACAGCGTGCACGATTCCCTTGAATGCCTCACGGGCAGCATTCATCGGAGCCAACGGGAACAGCTGCCCCTCGGTCACCAGAGTAGGCTAAGGCGATATCAGACGTGACCTTCAACCCAAGAAAAAAGTATTCCGTACCTCATCAACCATATGCCGTTCATCACCACGATACTTGATCCTATGCAACAACCCCTGAGCCCCATTCGCGCAATCCACAACCAACTTCTTGAGAACGTCATTCTCCTCCGCCAAATTCACCCTCGCGTTCTCAGCGTCCTCCAACGCAATATCAAGGTACCCCTTCTCGAACACACCCTGCGTCATGCTGACGTTCAAATTCGAACAAGCGAACTGGGCGGTCGGTTTCGAGTCGGCGATCTTGGAGAGCCGTTCGAGCAGTTTATCCTTCTCCTTCTCGAACCTCTTCACTTCGTTTTGCGCGCCGAGGCGTACGCTTTGAAGTGTCGTTCGGAGCCGTTGGTTCTCTTGGGTGAGGGCCTTGAACTTTTTCTCCGTATTTTCAGCCACTTTTTCAGCGGCCCTGTAAATCGGAAGTGAGCTGACAGAGGTATAATTAAAACGGGGGAGGGTACCCACGACGCTCGAGACTTCCAAACGTTCATCTCCCTCTCTGCATTCCCAGCCACCTCCACCGCGCTCTGATGCATAGACCGTAGCCTATCGTTATCGTACCCGGTAGTCCTCACTTTCGTGTTCAACTCATCAGTCCTCTCCATATCCCTCTGCGCGCCCGGAAAGTTCCCATCCAGGCCATGAGTCAACACGAGCCCCCAAAAAACGGGAGAACAAGAGAAACACGTACCACCCGTTGGTTCAACAATGAAAGCAACACCTTCACCACGCTCTCCGTATTCGCGGCCGAGAGTCCATCGAGGGAGATCCCAGGGTTATGGGCGAACCCGTGGGCCACGAGCTGAGAGTTGAGGTATTGTAGGCTCGATGTGTAGCTCATCTCGGAGGAGTTCCCGTCCTTATCCGTGTTCGCCGTCGACGACATATCCGTGGACATCCACGACATCTCTCTTCTGCTCCGCTGTGGTGAGGGAGCGACCCGATGGGACTGGGAAGAGCGGTGTGGCGAGAGCTGAGAGAGAGCGGGGGTCCCTTGGTGGAGGATGTTGATGACACGAGGCAGATGTCAATCCAGCACGTGACCGTGTCTCGCTGCCTTCTCAATCTTCCCACGCAAACTCGTCCCGAGTGAGATTACAATTACCACCATAAGCAATAAGAATAGCACAAAAAAGCACACAGTTAATCAACTACGATACTATCCGAAATACTACAATTATACGTCCTCCACCGTGGGGCCTCGATAAGCCAGCCTTTCTTTGTATTGTCCAGGGAGTCCACGTCAGCAGAGAGAACGCCAAGCCCATCGTCTCCAAAGACGAGATCCTCCTCGCGGACATTTCGTTGCAGAATTTGTAGCTTGAGTTTGACCTGAGGCAGGCCACGCGCCTGTGGTTGGGGAGCGGGGACAGAGGTGGGGGGAGGAAATAGAGGACGCGCTGTTTCGGCGGCCGCGACCAAAGCCGGTGAGGGAGACTTCGGCGGAACAGCTTCGACCTTGTCGGAAGCGCTTTCCGTGGGCGGTGTATCTTCCTGAGATACGGCACCCTCGGGTTGTGGTTGGTCAGCGTCGACCCTTGGTTTCGCGTTCTGCAGGACTGCATCCTGGCTCGGCTCAGGTACACCCCCGTTAGGCAGACTCTTCTCCACACTTGGAATAGTAGGACCCACGGTGGCTGTGGGAGTAACAGAGGCGGGCGTGTCAAGTTCCATATCCACGACCGAGGTGGAACGTTCACGTTCCAAATCCTGGGTTATTGCCTTCGATTCCTGCGGGGTAGAGACAACCGGAAGTGGTTCCACAGGCGACGGCTCCTTGGTAGGTTGCTCTGGCACCTGGAGCGGCGATTTCGGTACATCTTCCACAGGGGCAGGCTCGAGTTCCACCGGTTTGGTTAGCGGGGTCAGATCAACCCCCGTCCTCTCAACCTCGCCTTGGATCAAGGAAATCGTAAAGGTCGGTTTATCGGAAACAATCCCATCCATGCCATCGTTTGCTGGCTGGGCGATCTTTCCGTGTCGAACGACAAGGAAGCGCTCCTTCGATGTCTCCAACACGACACCATACTCCAGACCATCGTCGGGTGCGTTCGGATTGGTCGAGATACCGTCAAGGTTAAGCCTTTGTCGCTTTCTTGACCGCGACACTGGCTGGTCGTCCTTTGGAAGTGAGGGCAATAGCGCGCTCCGCAGTGCAACGGGGTTATACTTGAACCTGTACAAGCAAAGTCAGGCGAGGTAGGAAGAATAAATGGGGATATATGCGCACGTTGGTGACCCAGACAGAGAGAACACCAGTGAATTGGTGTCCATCCACTTGTTATCACCCCCGCTGATATCATACCATACTCTCGAATCCAGTCCGCGGTATGGTTTGCCACCGAGGACGGCCAATCGCCGACATTGCGCACGTTTCCGTTTCCCAACCGAGGGGAGGGAAGACTGACAGACGACGAGTCTCCTCTCGGCATATTCCTTCAGCCTTTGCTTCCTGTTCCACAACCCCCCGGAATATGACAAGCCCTGGTAAAGCGGCGTCAGTAAACGTCTGGTCCAAAACAACTCGCATCGTGGTAACTCACCTGAATAAACTCGACGGCGAGGATCTCCATTCCCGCTCCATCATGACCATTACCCCACCCTCCGCTCAGCATCCTCCTTCCGTCTTCCTCGTTCCCACTGGTCCCATTCACACCGTCCAACCCTCCCTCCTTCTCCGGATGACCCCCGTGATAAGGGGCACCAAACCCTCCAACGAACCTCCCTTCCCTTGACAACTTCACCTCGATCCTCATACTCATCTGGTTCGCTTTGGCCGTCCTCATACCGCCCATGTTCACGAAACCCGAGTGTAGCACGCACAGCGCGAGATCTGAGTCGTCGGTATACACTCGTCGACCACCAATTGTTGGACCAGAGGACTGTTCGGCCGGTGTCGTACCTCCGCGGGGAATGATTCCTCCACCCCATAAATTCAATCCCTTCCATCCAGATTGGCCTTTCGAGAACATAGTCGGAAGTTCGTCGTAGAGGAGACCACAAGGGAGGATAACAGTAGCCCGGACTTCACGATCCACCTCCTTCTCGAGAACCATCATTTCATCCAGCATGGCAGCCTTGACGGGATCATTATTCTCGTTTGCCAGAACTTCGTCGGGTACCAACGCGCCATCCTTATCGACATTGACGACAACCTTTTCGGGGAAGTCGAAGAATGGGAAAGGCAGCCTCGGGTAGACAAAAATACCAAGGTGAACACCGGGGACAAGTGACTCAGGCGCTGATGGTGGGAAAAGATGTACAGGGTGGGAGACTTGTGGGCTAGAAGGTCGGGTAACAATACTCGGAGGTGGAAGATTGGGGTGGGACTGTGAGTGGTGGAGATGGGTACTGCGTTGGTTATGTTGAATGTGGTGATTGTAGTGATCCAGAGGGGAGAGTCCAGGTCCGTTCATTGGAGGTATAGGAAGATCGTTCGGTCCGGGTTTTGGAGACGGCAATGGCTTGTATGGGGGCTCGTTGTAATTAGTTGGTGGGCGGTGGGATATCGGATGTGGGTGGTGGGGTTCAACAACGACGATGGGGTTCACATTCTGGTTCTTATGGACGCCAAGGTCTCTGTTTTTGCCCTTGGAGGATGATCCACGAGAATGGTGGTGGTGATGGTGGTGGTGGTGGAGGTGTGACTGTCGGGGGTTGTCGTGGTGAGGGTGCAGATGTGAAGGATGTGTCGGTGGCTGACTTCGCGAGAGAGCGTGATCGTTTGGGGGGTGTTCGTTTCGTTGCGTCGGGGGTCCGACTCGAGATAAGAAGCCGGAATTAGACTCAGCTTCTTTCCTCATCTGCATCTCCCGCTCCCGCTCCGCCACCGCCGCACGTTCACGGTGTCTCTCCCACTCTCGTTCTTCCCGGCTGACATTCTGACGTGGAGGACCACCATTTGGATCCAGATAACCTGGCACTCCACGTCCCGATCCACTCCGTGAATTTCTCTCTCCCCGCTCAACTTGCATAACTTCCCGAGATCGCTCTCTCTGCTCGCGCTCCCAATCTCTTTCACGCTCCCACCTCTCATACTCGCGTTGACTTTCCCGCTGTTCCCGTGTTGGAGAGCCATTGGGCTTGACGAAATAACTTGGGTTATGCAGCGTGGGTGCTGTCGGCCCAGTGGTCATCTTGTTCTGCGTCCTGGGAGACGACGAGGGGGGTGGGTGATGCAAACCTGAGAGGGAGGACCCCGGACCGACGTGACTTCCCGATTGGGATATCTGGGCTCCCACGTTCTGGGGGTGAGGCAGATGATCGTCCAAGCGCGGGAGGCTTCCCATGGCGGGCGACGAGCGGTTGCTTGCCGGGTGTGACGACTGTCCAATAATGCTCGTCCGTGATCTTGGGTGCTGGGAGTGGGGAGGAAGGGGTGGGGGAGGCAAGGGCAAATGATGGCCATCAAACATTGAGGACTGTTCCGAGTAATTTGATGACGAGGGGGATTTCGGCCTTGAAGGATATCCAGAAGGGGGACCGTTGTTCTGCCGGGGGGTGACTGTCGTAGGGAACAGAGGGTGTGAACCTCCAGGATGAGCATTAATTGGTTTCGGCAACGGTTTCAGATTTCGGTCGGCCGGGTAATCTAATGGAGGTGGCATGAAAGGGAGAGGGAGCGATCGATCCGGAGGTTGTCCCGAGCGCGACGAGTGGTGGCGACTCTCAATCCCAAAGCCTTGTTGGCCACTCGAAGGGGGAGGTGGGGGTCGTTCATGGTGGGAATGGAACGGTGGTGGTGGTTCACGCTCGCGGGGAGGAAAAGGTGGCGGTTGATCCCTGTGAGGCAGATTTCACACGCGCGTCAGTACCCCAGAAGGGCAGGTTCGAATATTAAGGTTTTGAATGACGACAACATAGTAGCTCGCTGGATTCAAGCACATCACCACACCCTGCTGTGGAGCTGCGATGTGCCAGATACCAAGGGGGAGGTTGGGTGGTGTGGGACGTAAAAAACTCACCTCGGAGGGGGCAGCCTAGTGCCAGGATCGGGTAAGTCTCCGGTAAGCGAGGAAGGTGGGGGCAATTGATGGTGGGACGCCCGTGATGGGTGATCGTTGGGATAACCAATTCCAAGTCCAGGGCCATGCGACGGCTGGTTCAGCTTCGACATTGAATTGCTGATAGGGAAAGGGAGGTCGATCTGTTGTCGTGACTGGATACTGGGAGCCTGGTAGCGATGTAGGTCGGACTCTCGTTCTCGCTCGCGGTCCTTTGGATCGTGTTCTCGGACAGAGTCAAAGGAGGGTCGTCTGTCGTGCGCCTGTTGCGGTTGTGGGGTGAGTTGACGTTGTTGCTGTTGTTGCTTCTGCTGTCTGTTGCGGAGATCACCCGAGGGCGACTCCTGAAGGAGAGCAGAGACGTTCATGGTTGGACGTCGGGGGCCGTGAGTGGTCGGTGGACGCCGGCGACGGGGGCGAGGACGGCGAGGACGAAGACGGACGTGGTGGTGGGAGAAGGAAAAGGACGCAAAATGTGATGGGAAACATCCGAAATTACGATATCGATCAATTAGACGCTCAGCCTAAAACCGACGTAATTCCAGTTTCACGTTCCTTTTATTTTCTCTTTTCTTTCACTGGACAATTAAGCTTTCGCGCAAACGAACTGAAAGGAGGAAAGGCGAGGCAGACAGACGCGAAAATTCTCGCGAGAACACGTCACAGCTGCTGCTGCGCTCGTCGTTTCGCGTCTTGTTTTCGAGGTGGAACCCGACCGATTGGGACGACGACCCGGGAGTGACTAATCCACGTGATATCGGATCATTCGCGACGGCATCCAGGTCTTCTGTAAATACATTGGCTGTGGTCCCAGAACTAACAAGAAAGAAAGAAATAAGGCCGAAATAAAGAGATGTTGCTATTAGTGTTGGCCCGGAGGCCGTTTAGGGGATATGCGCGTTGATTTCGTCCAGCAATTCACCGGCGATCCTTGCATTGGCAAGCTGCGTAAAACGAACACAAACAGCAATCAGCGCTGATCTATCGGATGATAAGGCCCGGAAGCCAAGGCAACACTCACCCTGAGGTTGTAATGCGTTGGGACACCAGCCCGATCAAACGTACTGAACCTCAGGTATCGCTGATCCTGAGGTGCGTACGAGCACTTCATACCATTGAAGAGGGTCGCGTTCAGAAGCACAGTGTAAACTGCATCTTTCCTCATCACTATCCGTATTACGAGTGACATGAGCATGATCCGTCAGCACAGGATGTCATATCAAAAGAGATCAGACGCGCTAGTCACTTACAGAGTCTAGCGCCACCACCGTCCGCTCTCCTCAAGTTGAGCTTGATCAAGCCAGTCCCCCTCTCGCTCCACTGGTTCTGCTCGCTCAGAGCGAACAGTTTTCCTCGGATTTGGTACACTGTCTCCTCCTCTTCTTCTCCAGTCACAACTATGAAACACGACAGATCAGTCACTTCATATCACGAATGAGTAGGCGCCACTGGATGACATACCTTCTTGCTCTGTCAACACGGGCTTCTCATCTTCGCCGCTTCCCTGGTCATCTTTTTGGGTCCTTAGGCGCTCTCCAAAGCTCATATTCTCCTTCCCTTCAGACGCATCCTCCTCATCGCTCTTCCCGCTGTCATCGGGACTCCCTTCCCGCTTCTTGGCGCTCTCCTCAACAGGCTTTGCCTTCTTCGGGGCCGGCGAAAAGCCGCTGAATCCGTTAGTAGCGTAGGCAGAGAATGCGCTTGTAGTGGTCTTATTGACGCCTCCGACGGTATGCAATTTCCGAGAAGAGGGGGAGTTGCTTCTACCGAACGCCGGGCCGGGGGATCCAGGGCGCACGTACGGTGAAGATGTAGACCCGAATACAGGTCGTACTTGGTCATGGGACGGAGTCATGGGCGTGCGCACCCCACTCGACCACGGAGAAGGCGAAGGTGATGGTGGGGTGGTGGTTTTGGTGGAAGAGGACCCGAACACGTTAGGCCCTTTGACGGATGCGAATGGTGATGTTGTGGAGGAAAATGCCAGTAACCCAACCCCTGAGGTGGTTGGTTGCGACTCTTCAACAGGTTTCTTGTCTGGTGGCGGCGAGGGACGCTTGGTCTCTCTCGGATTTGCGTCTTCGTCAGCATCCTCTCTCGGTCTCTTCGTAGACTCGGAACCCAAGGATTTCTTGGGGGACATGAACGGATTCATGTCGGCGTATGCCATGAAGCCGATCTGTAAGAGGTCAGGGAATGGATTTGCCCGAACCTGATGCACACACTTACCGCCTTGGAAGGGGAAGCGACAGGGGGCCTTTCAGCCTCCTTTTTTGCGGTCTTCTTTTCCGGTGGAGGAGACGGTCGTTTCGCTTCCTTGGGGTTTGGATCCTGACTTTCTTTGTCGCGAGCACGTTTGGTTCCGGCAGCCGATGTGGTGGCCGCGTCGGTTACGTCTTTCTTCGAAGCCTTTTTCCCCACACGTTCAACTTCTCTACTCTCGCTGACTGCACGATCACCAAATTTCCTCTTCAACCCCTTCTCCTGTTCGACCGAAGAATCAGACCCCCTCCTCGAGCCGAGGACCGGTTGGAGGGAATCAGTCGAACCACGTTTCTTTCTATCGAGTGGCGGGAGAACGTCATCGGTGACAGCGGAAGTAGTGGCCCCGTCAGCAACAATGGGATCCACCAGCTTGGCTGGGGGTTCCTCGGGATCGATAGATTTGACCTCGACCGCAGGGTCCTCCGCGGTGGGGAACGGGGTGAGAGCGACCACACGACCATCATCTCCCGCGTCCACCTTCTTCATCTCAATCCCATGAACACCTTCACTGATCTGTCTCATCTTAGTCTCGTGCGGGGGAGATCCACTGACTGAAATCACCATCTTGTGTTCATCCCCGCTATCTCCTTCAACAACAACGATAGCGCTGGGAGCGGGGATGGGCGTAGGCTCCGGACATTGGCTGTTGGTCTCTGACGGATCCAGATCTTGTTGCTCTTCTTCGGTGGTTTTATCCAAGTTTCCAGGCCCAAGGTCTAGACGACCTTTCTTCGGTGACCTTCGGGAGGATCGTGATGACGATGGTCGGGTAGGCGAGGGCGATTCGCCATCAACCAAAGAACGAGACTCCTAGCGGTGGGAAAAGCGGGAAGGAGGGTAAGGGGGAGACGATCGATCCTCATGTTAGCCATGCATTTTCTCCGGGGCGAAAAGAACGGGTGGATGGAGAATGAGTGGGCGAAAGAGTGAGGAAGGGGATGGAAGGGGTAGAAAGTTGCAGACCAAGGGACGGAATAGGCAAGACAACATACCACGGATGGCGTCATAGGTTCTTGGGAGATCTCCCGTTCTCGTTTCCTTGACGGTGTTTCGGCTGGCGCTGAAGGGGAAATCATGATGGTATGACGACAGAGGGTGGACGGAAGAAATGAGAAGGCGAGGGGGAAGGGAAGGAGGGCAAAAACCGTGACCAGACGGAGGTGGAATGAGGGAAAGAATGGGAAGCAGGGGAGACAACGCGGCGGCGATTCGTTAGCATCTTGTTCCCACTTTCCCAACAGAGTCAGATAAGATCCACGCGGCAGTGCTCACCAGTAGAAAGCGTTACGGACGGTTTATGGTCGTCCAACATGGTCGTATCTCTGAAGGTGTGTTCGCCCCAGTGTTCGGTCGTGAGGGTGTTGTTCGAGGCGGGAGGATGGCGGGATTGAAGCGCAACAAAGGAAGTCGTACGCGGAAAAGAAAAAAGGTCCGGTACGCGTGTTTGATTTGGGGGTGCGTTTTGGGAAGGTTCGCGGTGAGTGGCGCTGAATTGTTATGGGGATGTGTGGAAGCGAGGGGGTGAAGGCGAGAGATGAGGGTGGAGGTGAGAGGGAGATGGGGGATAAGGGTCAAGAGCTGCGATTCACACTGCGACCTGTTCCCCCCCACCCAACCGGGGGCTGGAGAGAGCAGCCACCATGCGCGCCTGTCAGTCATTGGAGCCGGCCAGGAACAGCACGTGTCCGGCTCCTCTCCGGCTCCCTCCCATGGACGATCCAATAATGGGGTTCTCAGCGAGCAGCCCTCTATGTAAATCCGCCCTATCTGTTGGCAAATGCATGGTGTCGTAGTGCTCGGAACAAGGGAAGCGTTTGCGTTCGATGAAATCCAGCATGAATCATGACATGTTTTGACAAAACCGAAACCCGGAAGTGAAAAAAGGGAGATCCTGGCACCCAACCTCACGGAAAGAAGGATCCGCGTCCGTACGGTGAAACCCCCCCGTAGTTTGCCAGTTCGCCCATCCCCAGGCGTCATGGGGTTTGAGTCTGGTCTGGGGCCTTCAGGCCTGACCTGCGCCAATCTCTCGGCAACATTCAACGTTTCCCTCGCACTCCTTTCGGACAGGGTTCGTGCGGAGGTTTTATGTCACGAGGAGCGTTTGGCCAATTCGGCTTCTAAACATTCTTCCTGGCCGGACATGTCGTGGGTTCGAGAACGTAACGGGATCTCGTAACGATGTGTTTCGCGAGACTGCTAATGGCCGGAAGTCTGCGCTACAAAGTCGGACGACGGACCCGGGAACAGGGGAAGAGGAAACGTTAAACCTGCCCGTGACACCCGCGACTGTACACTTCCTCCCTCAAGACGGTTGTTCAAGCAGTGGCCTCTTTCCTTTCTCCCCGTCGCGACCGGTGGCATCTTAGCCGGTGATAGCCCCAGTCTGAGTGTCGCACAACTCGATGGCGTTTCACATCTTCGCCCACCTATTCAAGTCTGTCTCCGCCCAGAACCACCGTTCTGTATTGGAATTCATTCCCGTGACCAATGATTTAGCTTTGGAGTCCCAAACAGAGAGGAGCATCAGAGTAGGAGAGTGCTGGAGGGATCACATCGTCACAAGACATCGGCCCAATTAATGGGTGACCCGGTGAGGGCGGTTCGTCAAGTCGTGCGACAACAGGTTCTGCTCCGAGTGGTGGCAGCGATAGCATAGACAACACACAACCTACAGAAGTACAAACGTCTACTTGGCCTGTTTGAAGAACGATGGTCAGCAAGCGACATTCACGCAGCGTACGGAAGGTGTCTCACCAAGATGATACCATCGAATCTCTGTTTGAACCAAGCAATGGTATCCTCCTTCTTTACTCGGTGCTGGAAGCCGACACGGGCATGCTTAGCCCTCCTCCTCGCCACACGTCCTCCTGGTCGTCCCATCACGACAAAGAAGTCCATACCAAAGATACCGATACCGGGATCATATCGAGCACCGAGATCGATGTGTTCTTGAATACCGAATCCAAAGTTTCCAGTCTCGGAGAAGTTCCTCTTCCGAAGCTCGTACTCCTTGACCTTGAGACCACGCTCAAGAATTTCCTCAGCCTTGGGGCCACGGATGGTAACGTGGACGGCAATCTTTTCGTTACGACGGATACCGAACGTTCGGACGGTGTATCGGGCTTTCGATGTCACGGGTGTCTGACCAGTGAGCTGTTCCAGCACCTTGGAGGCCCTGGTCAGCCTGTCACCAGATTCACCGACAGAGATGTCTGCGCAACCGCTAAGTTACCCCAGTCAGCAAAGCACAAGATAATGAACGCACTGATCACGAGCTTCTCAATCCGAAGCTCCTTCATTGGGTTTGTGGGAACGGTTTTTTGTTCGGCCTGCATGGTCGATAAATGCAAAGGAAACAGGAAAAGATCAAGAGGGTTGGACAAACCATGTCGTCTTCGCCGGCGTCGGTTTTGATAGTTACACTGGAGTTGGATGGAGTCAACTGTCCGGCTTGTGGCTGTAACCCTAACCTCAGTTCCACTGTACATCTGACCGGCGATTGCCGATCCACATCCGTACGATCGCTCCCGTCCCCGATCGTTCCGTTTTAAGGCGCTCTTGCTGGGGCATCGGGACTGAGGACCTAGCACCAATGACACTTTGCGCGCACCACCTCCTCGGTCGCCTGAGGGTTTAAGGCGTTGGTAGTTCCACCATCTCCCCTATTTTATCCATCTTGCTACAGACAATTGGATTGATGGAACGTGCCCCAGCTAAGTAAAGGGGGCATGCGCGTCCCGTCGTCCTCCACCGCCTGCATACCAGACGCATCCGTATGCCTTCCGGCCCAACGCCACGAGGTACCTCATGTTTGGACACCCCTGCATCCCATCAACCAGGACGATCGCAAACTGCGAACTCTATGCGTCGCTCCACCTATTCTGACTCCGCCCTCCCACGCGCCAAATGATATGTGGCATACCATCATACCCTACGGAACTTGTTGAGATCTCTTGACCAAAGGCAACGTTTTGTTGGCGGATCCCCGACCCCTTCGTGACCTCTTTTGACCGACAAACTTGTCATTTGGACTCGGAGAACTGAGAACAACCGCTGTATTGCCCCTGTTCACACCCGTCTGGATGAAACCCGCCTCGGGAATTGTGGGGAAAAGGTTTCTCCTGCTCTTCTATTCTACATAGCGGGGCCACTACAACATGTGGTCCCTCGGAGTCTTTCGCGGGTTCACACTGTCCCGATGTAAAATAATTGTTTGGAGCGCTTCACTGTCCTCTTGCCGGCGGGGTAACCCCCGTCCATCTCGCCGCGGGGCCCGCTGTGCCCCTGTCGGGATCCCCTCTCACATATTCTTCGGGATAGGGGACTGTTGAATTTGGACCTTCGTAAATGCATGAACGAGTTCATCGGCGGCGTCGGGGGGCGGTCATAATCGGGACAAGTGCCGTATCTCTGAATATCTCCTTCAGGAGTTCTGCAGTACCGGACGTGTGTACAATCTTGACGCAAGCAGTGTGGAAATCGATGGGTCGAGGGGAGAGAGGTTCGATTGTATTGCCATTCTGGAGGACATGGGTTCGGGGGGTACCGTCTGGAGGAAAGACTAACGGAAATGCTTGAGACGGTAGTTGAGTATATACACAGTGGTTGCGGATGGCGCCCTGAAATCTAATGTGGTGGTTAGCCCGCAAAATTGCGGACAGACGCAGGACTGATTTACCTTGAGCGACGTCAGCCACAAATCGAGTTCTCGCGTAGAGTCTGCCTGCCACGGGCGATAGCACTACAGCCGCCCGAGGGCCGTGGAGGTCTAATAGGTCACCTGTGGAGAGCCCACCAAAGCGTTCAACGATGACCCAAGTCATTCCTACCCAGTCAGTTAAACTTCAAGAAAGCAGAAGGAATCTCAGCGCGGTTCATCGCGTAGGGTGCCCCGGAGAAGCGGTCGAACCTCTTCACGCCTGCCTTCGATTCCCTCCAATCCCGCTGTTCCACAACGATAGGTTGATTATGTGACCCGCATCCAATTATTGCAAAAGGCCCGCTTTGGCGCCGGAGTGCCTACGCATAGCTCGTTGAGAAAACTCCACCCTGCCGGTATCAGCGCAAGGATCTCCTTCACGAACTAGCAGCTGCAAAAACGATGATTGTGTGACAAAACGGTTAGAAGCAGTAAATTTAGCAGTTTCCTCAGCTCTATGGCGGTAATTGAGGGTGTCTCAACGAGATCCTCGGGGCCTCCTGGGCTTTGCTGGGACGAAGATCTGGATACCTCTTCGTTTGGATTATAAACTGTAGAGCGTTAGCAGGAGACCAGACAGAAGATAACCGACAACGTACAGACTCTGATAAAGCCAGACGCGTACAGGTAGGTCAACCAAACCAGCAGTTCACGATCGTTGCCGCATCGGAAGCTTCCCGTGGCCAAAGCCTCCCGCCCTGCGTCTGGAGGGGAGTACAGGAGGGCGAAACCGAGCACCCGGCTTGGGCAAGCCGGTGTGAAGTTTAGCAAGGTATCTTCAGATCTGCTGCTCACGAGCTCGGAGTGGGACAAAGGCCAGTGTTCGGTTGATTCGGAAGCCTTGCAAACATGAAACGTCTTCAACGTGTCGCTCTCTGTGGGGAGACTTTTGGGACGGGGTGGGAGGCGTTGGGCGTTGGATTCCTTAGCAAGTGGTGTCTTGGGACGGAGGGCCAATAACTTGGGGCCTGATAGAGGACGTGATATAAGGATCGGGAGATCCAACAAGTCGATGATCTTAACGGACACTATATTTTCAACTGAGTGGCGCGGGCGTAGAATGAGTAACAGGAGTGGTAGGACCAGTCATTCATGAGGTCAGAAACAAGTATCCGCACTGTTCGGGGGCGACTGCGTATGTGGTGCCCATGGACCTCCTCAACAGGTGCGATAATGAAGGCGAAGCGATATCGGCGTTCACTGTGGCACGTTGGTATTTGTTTCAATTCGACCCACAGCTCGGGCATGTGGCAATGTAATAGGGTACGCCTCGTCTTTCACGGCTGGAGGGGGTGGGGACGACCGAAAAAGGAAGGAGTGGTGGTGATCCGTTTCATCACTTGCCACTCGCTGTCTCTCTTATACCACTTCTTCCGCATACTCCTTCATTCACTTTCATACCTCGACCTCTTTCACCGACATAATTTTCAATTAATCCCCTCCCGGAATACACTCAGCGATGGCCGTCGGCGTCACTGCTCGTATTTCTCTCAATTTTCCCGTCTCCCCAGGTGGGTCGAATAACGCTCTTTTTTTGCCGCCGACGTCGCATTCCTGAAACGTGGATCATGTAGCAGACATTGTAGATGACCTTCCACCACTCGAGGAGACCGACGATGGTCAATCTGAGTTGGATTTGGGCCCTCTGTTTGGACCGTGCCCTCCAGTGGCCACCCCATCTGGAATAGTCTTGTCGGCAAGCAGGGGCTGTGGCGAGGTGGCCCAATCCTTTAAAACCCAACATCACGACGGGCAACCCACTTTCCGCTCTTCTGACACTGCCCATAACATGCCCGCGAATACTCGCCGACGCTCTCCCCGCTTTCTTCCCACTCCACCCTCGTCCGTCCTCTCCGATCTCGATCACACAGACGATCCGTCATCACAGAGATCCTCCGCATCGCCACGGACCGTCCCAGTCGATGGAGAGTTCCAGACTCGCGCGGATAAAGCCCTCAGCCCGATTCTTGTGAAATCCTCAGAGGCTTCAGCGTCTTCATCCTCGGCATCTGATGTCGACGTCACACGATTAACTGATCTTCGATCTGTGTGCTTGACGCCTTCACCTTCTCCTGAACCGGAAATAGGTTCCACCGAGGATCACGATACCCCCGCGATCGATACGGCTTGCGAAGTACCACTTGCGTCCCGTTCGAGCACCCGTGTGCACAAGAAGACGACGGTATCTGTGCCCACCCGCCGGTCCGCCCGCAACACCGAATTCCATCCTCTTGGCCCTCGTCACCTGGAGGAGGAGTATCACAATGCCTATCAAGACTTCCGTCACGTCGTGCTGCAGGCTGTCTATTCCCTTGGCTTTGACCCGAAGAAGGTCAGGGACGGTCGACCTGTTGCCCGCTCAACTCCCCCCACTGTCGAAGAGATCATGAGCCTGAGGCTTCCCTCGATCACCATTGCCAAACGCAAGCTCGACGAGGCGGACCGGAGGCTCAACGAGGCCCTTGCCAAGGGCTTCACATGGGAAAACACCAAGTTGCCCAAGTACGAAGTCACCTACGACGACAAGGGTAACCTCCTCAGTGTCCTTATGGTTGAAGATCCCTTAGCTGCGCCAGAACCTCCCAAGGAGGTAATCGCGCCCCTGCCCGGGAGACAGCCGAAGAGGAAGCTCGAGCTGGTGGTCGACCCAGAGGAACCACGACGGTCCAAACGCCAGCGTCCTTAGATTAGAACTCTCTAGGGCAAAGCCGACGGGATCGTTTCCACGACAACTTACGACCCACATATTCCCTGCCAGAACGACCCGCGCATATCGTGATACCCACTCATACAAGACTCGCGTCATCTTCATGGTTTGTAGCATAATCACCCACTCCATATCACCCACATCAGTCCGTCATCGCAATTTTTCCTCCTTGTCTCACACCGTGGGTCGCATATTTTTTGTATTGAAGAACGAGGCTCCTTCCCAGATTATGGATAGCATATCGGTTTACTGAATCTCGACGACGGCAGTAGTGTGGCATTCTGTCCGATTTCTGGCAGAGCGTAGAACCCATCGGATTGAACACACGCATAATATGTACCTCACCTTTCCTCTAGTAGCTGCTTAACGAATAGAAGCCTGTTTTTACTGGTTATTGTAGATGGATAAACCGGTCGCTTCCATGGATCTCCGCTTTCAACATCACTACTTTCGTCGGTGCTACGGGCGCAAGAGCTCGCAGCTAGTTCGGTGGTGAACTGATAAATTTCCTTTAGGTCACCATAGGCTGGAAGTCAAAACCGCCGAGATTGATGGAGCACTCCATGGTCTGCGAATATAGGAAGACACTCAGATCTCAAGAAATGCTTGAAATCGACGAGAAGAGTTTCGATGGCAGTCATGCTCCCAGGGAATTTTATACCTGGAGGTCACTCGGCTACGACTTGGACATGAACGGCGGAGAACTGGGAACCCATCTCAAGATCTCACCAGCACCAGCGGGCTTTACCCCAGTTGGGTTCTAAACAAGGTTGCTGATGGTGTTTTCTTAATTACGTACATTCCAAATACATACGAGGTCCGTATCAGGTATACAAGGAGCTAAGCAACGAGAGTCCCGAGTACTACCAAAGAAATGGTATGGGTTGATTCCCGGCCAAAAGCTCGTTAACCGCCGACCAAGTGAGTCTGAGCGGGGCTTAGTCGAGTCTGAAAATCTGGCGTCCAGTCTCGTCCGGTCGCGCGACTCGTGCCGACCACGTGTTTTTCATCAGCCCACGGCGCAGCGGAGGCTTTGCCTATCTGGTATGAAATTACTAAGAATGTGGCGAAGAGGAGGGGTCATTGCGGGCGCACAATGGACAAGTACGGCGTAGAGGTGCCTTCATCGCGGGAGGCCAGAATGCGAGCGGTGGGAAGTCCGCAGCGAAACCAGCGCACGTCACCATGCCATCGCCTTCCACAGCCACATGGGTCGAGTGGAAAGAAAAAGATGGGCCTGCTGTTCACACAAGCCACGAGTTCGGGCCAAAATATCTGAAATCGAAAGATAAAGGCCGCTTTTCCGGGGCCGTGTTTTCTGCCGTGGACGTCGTCCTAAGGGTCGATCGACTCCGGTGGAACATGCATGTAGCCGTGGGAATTCCTCCCCCCTCCCTCTCGCTGTCCCATTCATCCAGCTCTATCCCCCCCACTTCTTTATCTCTTTTCGAATAATCTCAAACCCCTCTCACACCCTTCCTGACATCCATTTGACTCACCTTGAGTTTTTATCTCTCACCTTTCCACTCGACACCCACTCGCTTCACCACCCCTCATGGCCGTGGAAGTCGCTCTCAAGAATGGCGAAATCGTCACAGTAAATGGTCATTCCTCTCAATCCAACCTCTTTCCACAGGTTTATGAACGATTTCGAATTTTCAGATCACGTTTACTGTTCGCCTTCCTGGGCAGCCAGGGACGGCACACCGTACTCAATAGCTCGAATTATGGAGTTTCTACCAGCGGAGGGTACACCCAAGGGTACGACGGGCAAAGACTCGGCGTTTTGGTCCCGTGTGCGTTTAGCCTGGTATTACCGTCCGGGAGACGTCTCCGATCGTGTGGTTGTCGACAACCGGCTTCTGTTGGCCGCGATTTACTCCGAAATCTGTGAAACCAGTCAACTTCGGGCCAAATGTTTCGTGTTGCACAGGGACAAAATCTCGGACTTGGCTGGTTGGAAGAAGCGACCGGACAGGTTTTATTTCAACCGCTTGTTTGATCCCTACATCCGCAAGGAGTTCGAGGTAATACTGACCAGTGAGGTCAAGAACCGTAAGTGATCGGCCTTGTCGCGTTTGGGCACAGACGATCAACGGCGTGATTTCTTAGTCCCGGAAAACGTATGCGAAACTTTGGTGTCGAGATACGAGTATATTGTGGCGGAGAAGGAAATCGTTCCCGATTTAACAGCGAGCATCCGCCTTTGTGACACTTGTCAGAAGTGGTGCGCTCCGTAAGTCTTGCTCTCTCGCGTTTCCACATTGCTTGGGACTCTGAGCTGACTTTCACAAATAGCCAGGACACCGTGAAATGCGATCGGTGCCAGAACTTCTTCCACATGGGGTGTGTTCAACCACCGTTGTCAGCCAAGCCTTCGCGTGGTTACGGATGGACCTGTGCACCCTGTTCCAAGAGACACGAGGAAGAGGTGGACAGCCATGAAGTCATTCGCCACACCACTCCTTCGGGCAATAAGCCCAAAGCGCCGACTCGTGCGAGAGGACCGGGTCGACCGCGAAAGGATCGCAAACTCGCGGAACAGGAGGAGAACGCGCCTATCAAACATTTCGGAATGTGGCCGTTCAGATATTTTGGGTGAGCTCAAATCCCCGGCCGATTCTCCTGACGACTGTACTGATTGTGATGTGTCCGTCTTCTTCACAGAACCCACACTGTTCCGGAAGACACCCTCGGTCTGTTCATTTTCGGATTCGAACTGAGTGACCGGCCACCTTCCTAATCGGGCGTATCACAGATCCGAATGATTTCATATTTCCGCGGATCGCCACTCGAACGGGGGTCAAGTTCCAAGCGAATGTGTCTGCAGGCCCTGACCCAACACCGATACCAGGTACGGGGGATCGGATAATTCGCCGTACGTAAAACTGATTGGATTACAGATGGGGAGGAGCGCGGGGGAGACTCTACTTTGGAAGTCCTCAGCTATGTTTCCCAGATGTCCTCAGAGGATGGTACGTGAGATCGAGCTCCCTCACAGTTGGTGTTCTGACGAATTTTGATAGTGGAGAAGTGTACGTTGCATCTCAAAATTTCGTGAGGAGCCATCTAACTCTTCTGCAGTCGAGACGGCCAAGAGCGTGCTTCCAGTGAAGGCAGAGCAGAAGTATAACGTTGACTTCTTGACGGAAGCCACGAAACTATTATCCACCGCCTGGCACAAAGGCGAGGATATGTCCGTCGTGAAGATGAAACTGAACCGCCAAGAGAAGGTAAAATGGTGTCTGCTTTCGGGACCAAGGTTTGCTGACCCCCCTCTCCAGTGGAAGAAGAACGAGACCCGCTGGATTGACCGAGACTGGAACACCGAGGAGAAAACAATCTTTGAAGATGCCATCCAACAACATGGTGCTGAACTACGCCTCGTCCGCGAAGAAATCGGTACTAGATCCGTCTACGAGGTTGTCAGATACTATGGCCATTGGAAGAGGTGGGTCCTCGTTTAGTTGGGTATCAAAACTGCTAGCTGACTGATGAACCTCCAGCTCAAAACTCAAGGAAGTCAATGTCCAGATCAGGAAGGAGCGTGCCTCCAACAGAAAGACAAAAACCCCATCCCCACCTGTGATCGATGACGATCCTGAAGGTTCTATCGTGAAACAACCGCGAAGTAACGTGGTGTGCGCGTCGTGTAAGGCTCGGGAGTCAGTGCAATGGTGGAAAGCGCCGAAGGGACTCTCCAGCAGTGTTCTGTGCGATGACTGTGGGACCAGTTGGAGGAAGTATGCCGATTTCACGAAACCTGTTATCCGGGAGGAATCCCTACCAGCATCTGCCAAGGGCAAAGCGTCTGAGAAACGCGAAGGAACCCCTCTCAATGGCCCCAGCGCTAAACGGAGCAAGGCACGGACTAAATCTCTCCCCTTCGAGCGGTCCTAACAACAAAACCCTACAGACAACGAAGTCCGTCACACCCCCAGCCTCTACCGTCCCTCAGGAGGTGTGTCTCGCATGCCACCACCACGGTCCCCTTGGGAAGATCGTCAAATGCCAAGAGTGCGGCTTCAAAACCCACGCTGGAACGTTTGGCGTCATCGCCGAATCGTTGGACGTTGATAATTGGTTATGCGAGCTCTGCCAGAACGACAAAGTGCAAGAGGCGTCGTTGGATACGTCTTGTTTGCTTTGTCCCAAGAGGCATGATCCTAAGGATGGGTTCAATCCGCCTGCGGATACGTTCTTGCGCGCGCAGAAGCCTACGGAGGGACAGGGATGGGTACACGTACTTTGCTCGGTGTTCATACCTGAGCTCACGTTCAGCGATACCACGAGGTTAAGGTTGGTTGAGGGGATCAGCGTGATAAACCCCCACCGATGGCTGACCGTAAGTCCCCAAACCCACGCTCATTACCCCTTGGTTACTGAACGTCGATGGTTTCTAGCCCTGCAACATCTGCTTAGAAAGGGGTGGCGCTGTTGTTCGCTGTTGTGACTGTGCTAAGGAGTTCCACGTCTCTTGCGCCTGGATGGCCGGCCACAGGTTCGGTTTCGAGATCCAACCGGTGAGACCGAGCAAGCGGGACCAGACGACGATCGTGAGCTGGAACGGGGATTCTGGAAACATGGTTCCGGTCATATCGTGCAGGGAGCATCCTTTGAAGAGAGTGATTCATGAGATGTGTGAGGCAAACGATGTGGGAGAGGTGGGTCTTTACCGCGACGCTCCTTGCGGCGAGCGAAACCTGACCTTCTCATAGACTGCGCTCCAAGTGTACTGCCAACAATACAAATCTCCGGCTCTCGCACACACCCACGCCCTCCTCCGCAAGGCTCGTCGTCTCGACCAAGTCCTAGGTTCGGTCGCAGACGTCTTGGCTTCCTCACGCACAACTCCCACAACGAACCATACCCAATGCTCACGCTGCAAATCCAACTACTCACCCATGTTCTACCCAAGCGGAGCGAACCAGTGGATGTGTCATAAATGTCATTACGAAAGCAAGGAGCCAGGGAAACACATGAACGGTACCACTGTGGCGGATATTGCGAGGGCAACAGCATAAACCTGGATGGAGGGAATACGATAGAAGTGTCTCGGAGGAGAAAGTAGGAGATGAAGAGAGAGATTATTTATACACATATCCGCTTTCCGTGATGGTTTCTTCAGTAGTTACGCATAGGCTGGCTGTATAGCTGTAGGGGTTGAATAATACACAACACGATGACAATGATGGGGTGTTCAGGGGGAGAGGAGAAGCAAGGAAGAAGGGAATATAGGGAGATATATGAGCGTATAGTTTATGTTTTGACTCTCTTGTAATATAAGATGTAAGCGGGTTTTCCCTAGGAAGCAAACGGTGTGAGCCTATGGGATGGTGGAAGGTCGTACGGCAGACTTACAACAACTTCCTTGGCCTCCACCTGGGTAACCCGGCTATCGTCGCAGTACATCCATCCGCCTCTCGAGGCGATGAAAGCGGTATCTGGAATAAACAATTAGTATCTCATCGGAGGAAAAGGCAAAAAGCGTACAATGTCCACTACTCAGACTTCCGAAATGGTTAGTCACGGCATACAGATCGTACTTGAACGGGGGGATCTGGGCGCGAGCGTCATCCGGAGGTAAATTCGCTTCCAAGTTGGCGTCCACAAAGGGCATATAACTCGTCAGGTCCAGGTCTTTCATCGGGAAATCAACGAATGATTCAATCTTGTCTGTGAAAGGGCCTTTAAATGAGAACCTCTTTAGGTGGATCATGAGGACCGGTGGAAGCCGGGAGAGTGATAGTTGTTTGGTGGCTTGGCGCAAGGTCTTGCAGTTAGGGCAGTTCCTGTAATTTTACTTCTAAGTACGAGTTTGAGCGAAGAGTCATGGTGGAATACCCACCAAGCCTCGGAGCCGGTCATGACCTCCTTGTTCACTAGGGCGTCCAAACAGGCCTGCAGTGCTACCTTGCCCCCCCGAGAGGGAGGAGGGATTGGTAACGACAGATACATGAACGGATTGTATGTTGTCGATGTCTAATAAAAGACGTCAGCAGGTAGACCAATGGGAGAGTGACCGTTTCAACGGCGAACCTTGTGACAAGTCATGCACTCCATCCTATTCCTAAACTGGCCTTGGAAGAAATCTACGACTAAACTGTCGTTCCTGCTCTTGTAGGTTTCCCACTCCTGTTGACTCGCGATCTGTAGCGGGAGCCTTTCAAGCTCTGCCTCCCGTTCAGGTGTGACTTGGGTTTGTGGCCTTTGCAACACTCGGTTCAAGTCCTCGTGCAGACCGTCTAGTAGGAAACTCAGGAACTCTTGAGCATCGTGTTGATCCGATCCGGAGAATTGGGGTGCATGGGAGCATATTGATTTCTGAGGTGTTATTGGTGAGAATGGTCACAACGTGGTTTTGACGAGGATCTCACCCTGAAATTCACCGGTATGAGGTAAGGCATCTCCGCCTGCCACATCTCATGGAGGATCACAGAGAAGGAACGCGCCAGATTTCCCTTCGTACCGAGGGGATTCACCATATTAACGGCGCTCTTCCACCGCCCATCTATGTAGGGGAATTTCAGTGGGTACGAACGGCCGCAATCAGAATCTCCCACAAACCTGTGAAAAATCTGGAAAACGGCACCGTCGCACTCAGGCACTGGATTGTAGAATTCATGTAGCACGTGTTCCCGAGGTTCTTTAAACCTGAAATTCCGATCTGTACACCGGACCAATATGTGACCGGATAATCTGAGTGGATCATTGGCGGTCTTGGTCCAGTCATCGAGAACGAATGGGCATGATGTGGGAGACGCGGCCGGTTCTCTTGCCTCTCCAACGCAGGAGCGGCCGCCACAGGAGGAGGTCGAAGAACAGAGCTCGATGACAGCTCCGGATAATCAACAGGTCGGGATGAAAGGGTAGATAACGCCTCTTGGGTTTGGTCGGGGTAGTCACTCCTCCTCCGTGAGAAAGGATACGGGTTGATGGACGCAATTGGGGGTAACGCGGGCTCGTTGATTGCATGGGTAGATGGGAGAGGGGGCATAGAAGGAATAGACGTGACGGCGGGTTTGGGGTATGAGGGGTATTGAATGGGTGTGGTTCCATTTCCGTAGCCTGATGTGACCTAGACGAGCCTCAGCGACGAGCTCCAACGGTGACAGGACGAAACACATACAAGATCGGTTCTATGTAAAGGTGGGGGGCGACCGTTCACCATCCCTTGGCGGTTGAAATGATGATCCGAGCTTCCGAAACCGTTTATCACCTCGGGTGATTGAGTAGGAGTGTATGAGGGCACTGGAGAGGATTCCATCGAAGGTGGTAACCGCGGACTCTCGTTCAGAGCACCCAAATCACTGCTGGTGAAACTCGAAGACAGCGAGGATTCCGTACCGGACCTGTTGCGAACGTAGGGGGGGCTGGTATAACGCATCGACGAGCTGCTCGAACTACTTGAAATACCACCATTCAGCACAGGCGTCAGTGACCCGCTGGATGAGACACCCCGATCGATTCCACTATCGTCGAACTCCCGCTTCCAAGCATCCAAACCACCAACCAGGAGCATCGGAGCGTGCCTGAGACACTTCTTAAACGCAGTCTCGTAGATAGCCTGGACCAGTGCCGACAGGGCTGCGTTTGCGGAGCAGCTTTCACTCGATTTGTCGGCGATAACAATCACGTCAAATTTGTCTCGGTTGGAAAAGAGTGTTCGTTCACCACGAGGCGCAACATGAAGGGAATCCTCGATGACGTCACCAGTAACGCTTCGGGGGAGTCAATAGCACGGACCAACATAAGCGGGCGGAGACGCACTTTTCACGCTTCAGCACCAGAGGTTCCAGACAAACAATTGCCGAAGTCTTTATGTGTTCCTTTTCGAACTCCTCTCGCGGCCGTACGTCGAGTATCAGCACCCCATAGCGGATGTTGTGCATATAGTCATACAGCTCCTTGGGCGTGCACACGGTTGATTTTGGCAGTTTCGGGAGTTCCGGTTTGTCCGTCCGTGGAGATGACCCAGGACTGGAAATGTTGCTCAGAGGTGTTGAAGGGGTGAGGAGTGGTTTCATGGGAGAGGAGAGGGAGAGGATAGAGGGTCTGGATACGGCGGGGGATAGTGGCAACCTGGGGACTGGCGAGGTGGGTCTGCTGCCCAATAACACATCATGGGTTGGAGGAATGGGGGTACTTGATGGACGCTGGGAGAGGTCAAAGGGCAAGGCGGGGAACGGTTTGGTGGGGATTGGGATAGGAATCGGTGATGAGGTACCGGTTGGAATGACGTGAGGGGGTGAGTGATGTGGCGTGCTGGGACTGTGTTCGTTGTCACTTATTCTGAGGCCTTCCATCTCTTCTAGCTCGTCTATTGTCGGAAAGTGCTGTTGGAATTCCGACATGCTCGAGGCACTGAGCGGTGATGCGGGCGTAATTTTCGGGGAGTCCGACGTTGAAGACACGGGAGATGGTGGGCCGAAACTCGAAGCCGGAATAAGCGCATGCGGTGTCATCCCAACAGGTGTGAGTGGTGGTTGCACCGGGGTCATCATCGAAGTCTGGAGAGATAGACGATTGAAAGGTCGCGCTGGCGTTGGGGAAATCGGTGACGACGGGAATGTTGCGGGTGGTAACGTTGATGAAGACGAGGACGAAGTAGGCTGAGTTGTTCCGTTGATTCCGTTCGTGCCTTCCCGTGCAGGGCGTTTTGCCGAGGCCAAGGACAATCCTGCGTTCTGTAGCGAAGCAATTCGGCCGGCGATCGACTTGCGTCCGGAAGAACTACATGAGCGTCATTTCGTCAGGACGGCATTAGAGCGCGAACGCGAGCGCACGCTCACTTTGGGGACAGTGCAGTTCCAGAGCTTTCGAGTTCCTTCAGTTTCGATTCAACCCGGTTCGTCTTGTCGATGATATCTTGTGCATGACCCTTCCCGTCAAACGCGGGTTACGACCTTGAACCACTCGAAGCAAAGCGCAATCAAAGTGCTCACCTGCATCCATTCCTTAACCTCCTTTCTCTTCCCCGGTTGCGCCTCCGCCTTGTAGTCCGGAGTATTGAACAGCGCGGAGAGGAGTCCGCTAGCTTGCACCCACAACTCCAAACTCTTCTTCAAATCACCCGAATCTTCGGCCTTCTGAGCGTCGGACGCTAAGTCTTGTGCGACGCGCATGAGCGAGTGTGCGGAGATTCCTCTTCCTTTGGTAACCGAAAACGCCTTTTCCTTGGCCCGCTCCTTGATATCTGCGACGGTTTCGTCGTTATTCGAGTATCCATTTTGCATCGCGGAATCTTGAAATAACAATAAGTGATGAGCAAGGACGAAGGGTATATGCACCGAGGCCTGGTTGTCTAAAGGCTTGCGATATAGTTGGGATACTGACCTGATGAATGCGATGTGGGCAGTCCGATTGGTGCTGGGGGAAGTACGGTTACTCCTGGCATCAGTATTTGGCCGAAACAAAGCCTGAGAGGTGGAGTCGGATTCGGGCCTGTTCGTCTTCAAAACTTTCCAGGCTTCCAGTAAATCCGATTCACAAGAGTCAAGGGAGGCGGAGCTGCCGGTCGGAGGACAGAGGTGGGATGGTGTCACAGCTGTCACAGCTCCTTCGTCACAGCTTGGGAAACAAAAAAAATGCGCCGCAGCAAGTGACTTTGTATGGGGTGAGGGGGGGAGAAAGCGCATGCGGGGTGATATTACAGGTGTATGTGTGAGTGGTGGTGGTCGTGCTCTTATAAGTAAATAATATATTAAGGTTTCCTACAACCCGAGGGTAGCGACTTCGGAAACCGCTGATTTTGGAGGGGCGGATGCATCCAAAGGGTGATCGTCCTCGATCGCCAGGTCCTCGCCATCTGCCGACGCTCGAATGGCCACAACATCCCCATCGCTGGACAGGGGTATCAGTATAGCAGGGCGTTAGATTTCTAGCGCTACTCACCGTATTGTACCGCTCAACATCTTTTGAGCCAACGGAAACAGAACCTGGAGTCACGTCGTGAGTCGCCAATCAACGGTAAATCCGTCCCAACCGAGCTCACCTTAGTCCTGACGATTCTGGCGATCGCCCGCGCGCCATACAGATCAGAATATCCCTGCTTCGCGAGCCAGTCTTTAGCGCCATCATCGACGTCCAGGGTAATCCGTCGATCCTGCAGTCGATCGGCAACGTCTTTGAGCCGCAGAGAAACCACTTCGAGAATAGATTCTTTAGATAGCTTGTTGAAGACGAGGATGGAATCCAGTCGGTTGAGGAGTTCTGGGGCGAAGTATTCTGATGTACGTTCCATGACTAGGTCGTGGGCTTCTTTGGAGACAACACCATTCTCGTCGCAGGATGACGGGTGGGCAAGAATATTGCTTCCAAGATTACTCGTCAAGCAGATGATGGTGTTCTGGGAGCGTATAAGGTTAGAGGTCCAGAATGATACGGGAGGTTCGCACCTTGAAGTCAACCTTGCGCCCTTGACTATCTGTAATACTCCCCTCATCCAAGATTTGCAGTAAGATCATCGGCACGTCCTTCACCATGTAGATGTGAGGGACGGTTGTGGAGAAATTCGAAGGTGCCCACCTTATGCGCCTTTTCTAATTCATCCAATAGAATGACAGCTGCAACAGGTGTTAAAAACAGATGAAGGAAACAAGCAGCAGGGGTGCGCGCACCATACGGTTTTCTCCTCACAGCCTCCGTTAACTGACCTCCTTCTTCGAACCCTACATATCCGGGCGGGGAACCGATAAGCCTAGAAATAGTATGCCGATCGTGGAACTAGAGAGGGGGTGAGGTTCTGTTGAAGTCCACCAGATGTTTCTCTCCCTTTACCTCGGACATGTTGATGTTGATCCTAAAACGGGGACCGTTGGTTGAGATACGAGATGAAACCTAGCGCGGGGGGCTTACAATCCTCTCTGTTCATCGTTGAACAAGAAAGCCGCAAGCGCTTTGCACAGCTCGGTCTGGGCGGTGCAGGTGTGTAAGCGTTTAATCTAGAGCAAGTCACCGGGCGGGTCACCTTTCCAACGCCGGTGGGGCCTAAGAACATCATTGATGCCACGGGTCGATTGGGAGCTTGCAGGCCCGCACGAGAAATACGAACAGCGTCACTGACCGCCTCCACGACGTGGTCTTGCCCAACTACGCGCCTCCTCAAACCATCCTCCATCTTCCAAGGCAATCAATAGTGATAACATGCAAGGTGCCAAGGGGACCTACGTGAACCAACTTTTCCTTCTCCTAAAAAAAGAGTCGGTACAACAACCGCCGCAAATGATGCGCTTCACTTACCCCTTTCATTAGGTTTTGAACCGGAATGCCAGTTGCCTTCGCAACTACCCTCGCGATATCATTCGACGTGACCCTCTCGTGTACCATCGCTAGCGGACCCTCGGTTTCTTCACCGTCCCTCGCGAACTCCGATTCCTTCGGGAGTTGATGTTCGAGGTCGGGTATGGTTGAAAACCGAAGCTGACTTGCCCGCTCGTAGTTCCCGTGACGTTGGGCGACATCGAGCTCATGCTTGGCCTCTTCAAGACGTAGCTTGATATCTTTGATGCGGTCAAGGCGGGCTCGCTCTGTACAGGTAATCCGGATTAGTTCGCAGAAACACGCTATAAGGGATTAGTGTACCATTCTGCCAAATAGCAGTTAATTCCTCCGCCTTTTCCTTTCTCTCCTTCAGATCCTTCTCGATCTTCCCCCTTCTCTCAACGCTGAACACGTCACTCTCTGCCTTCAAACTCTCCAGCTCGATCTCCATCCTGACGACATCCCTATCGAGCGCCTCGAGCTCGTCGGGTTTAGATTCCTGGGCGAGCCGGAGGGCAGAGGCTGCTTCGTCCACGAGGTCAATCGCCTTGTCGGGGAGGTACCGGTCGGATATGTACCGAGCACCATACACGGCCGCTGCGATCAGAAGAGATTAGATTCGGGTAACGAAATGAATGACGGGGGGGTTGGCAGACAGATGGGTGATGGGGATAACAGTACGTCGGACGGCGACCTTGGAGGACCGATGGGGGTACTTATCATGGGCCTCGGTCCATCCGAGGCTGATCGCCCTCGACTCCGATCGCCCTGTCATCGAAGGATTCTCGCCGCCGTTGGATTGCTTAATCCGGATGATCCAGCCCGTGGGGAATTACTAATGATGCTCACCCGTCACCAGAGCCCCATCAGATATCTCCACCCCATGATGAACTTCATACTTCGGCTTTAACCCGCGCAGAATCGAGATCGTGTTCTCAACAGTAGGTTCATCGATGGTAACTGGCTGGAATCTCCTTTCGAGGGCAGCGTCTTTCCCAATCGTTTTACGGTACTCGTCCGCTGTGATATACCAAATGCGGGATAATTGGGATTTGGTGGCGATGACAGGGAAGTTGCAGGGGCGGACAAAAGGTCAAAATCTGGGGGGTAGACAAGATTTACGGAATGGGGTACTGACGTGTGGTGGCACCAACCAATTGAAGTCCTCTGGCAAGGGCAGGTTTGATCATCTGCCCCGCATCGATACTCCCCTCTGCTTTGCCCAAGTTGAACAGGTTGTCTGAGGATGGAAGGAAGCGCATATAGTCAGCCAACCGGGTCATACCGAAACGAGTGCATATACTTACGAACTTCGTCGATGAAACAGATCACGTTCCCTGCCTATCCATTCAAGAGTCAATACAGTTGGTGGCCGGGGCTTTGTACTCATCGGGGGCGAGAAGACGAAAAAAAAACGGAGGAAAGAAACCGTGGTTGGTGGATTGTGTACGGAAGCGAAAAGGATCGAGCCTACCTCCTCTTCGATGTCGCGAAGCAGAGCCTTGAACTTTTCTTCGAATTGCCCCCTGATTCCTGAACCTGCCATTATGGCGGCCAGGTCTATCGACAGGACGCGTTTGTGTTGGAGGGACTGAAGGTTTGACAATTCCATGTGTCAGAGGTTTCGCCATGGTAGAACGGGTGTAGAGCATACCTCCGGGACCTGCTTGGACACAATTCGGCTTGCCAGGCCTTCAAGGATGGCTGTCTTGCCAACCCCTGGCGGTCCAATGAGCTGTGGGGATCATTGGTTTGACACGCGTTCATGGTCCATGTACATAATACAACCGGGATCAAACTCACCACCGGGTTTGACTTTGTTCGCCTTGAAAGAACTTGCCAGCGTTGGTTAGGTCAAATGCTTGCGATTGCGTAAAGGCTGCGAGTGCTCACTCTGAATTGTCCTTCTGATCTCTATGCTCAAGAATATGCCAATCGGACCCGAACGCCAAGCACAAGGGCGATTGTGGAGACGTACCTTCATCCCTGCCAATCGTCGGATCGAGCTTTCCCTTCCTCGCCAACTCAGTTAAGTCCACGCTCTACGCCTTGTCAGCGTCACTGGCGGTCATAAAGCAGACGGATGAAGGACCTACAAACTCTTCGAGGGCGTCACCCTTGTTGCGTTGTTGTTGGAGTGAGAAGCCCGGGAAGCCACCGCCTGGAGGCCCCTGGGCGTAGGATCGGATTTGGGCTGCATTCCTGCGGTGTTTGAGTTCGGCGAGGGGCTCGAGTTCGAATGGCCTAAGCAGCCGCAGGCCAACAGGAGAGACCCGTGCAGAGAGGATCCTGGATAAGAGTGGTACCTGGGGTGTGTGTTTTGGTCTTAGCCTTGGAACCATGACCGTCGCGAGGTGGGCGTGGGAGAGGTGAAGGCGGAAGCGGGCGGCCGGTGCTGGTCCGTTGATGGGGTCAGAAAGAAATGGAAGTGGTCACGGCCGGCCGCTCTCACGCCAATGTTCAGGGGTGTGCGGCGGCCGTCCGCAAAGCTAGAACCGCGTACACACGCGGGCAAATGAGTTTAATTTTCAGGAAGGTTCAGACTCAGAGACCTCAACCACTCCGTCAAGTCGCAGGAAGCCCGAATCTCGGCAACCGGTACCCTTCTCCGGGTGTTTGAAGATACATGTTCTCATGGACAGGGATCAGCAAATCTGATAAGCGCTTTCCACCGTCAATCCCCTGAGCAACCGTAACGTTTCGCCTGTGCCCGTGCCTACGCCCAACGACGCTCCGCGCGTTGATAAGCTGGTCTCATGGCATATGACCCCGGTTCTAGATCTAACTCCGGGAGTGTACAGGGGAATGTGGGGATCCGCTATCTGGTGATCTCATTAATCTTTGTTTACCTGTCATGGCATCGAACAAAGAGCGTCCCGTCCTGTGTTTCAAAAAGCGATCTCTCATTTTGTAACGTGCCGTAACGGTTCTAGGCGAGTACATAACAGCTTCTCGGGTCGTTTAAACATCGCTGAGGACTAAGCCGATCCAACCATATTTAAGCACTGGGGATTTGGATTTACGCACTCCCTATCCCTCGGATCCCTTCCTACTCCCTGCTTCCCCTTCAGCAATGGCTATCGGTCTCGACGAGTTCAAATGTGCGTCTCAGTTCCCCATTCTGACTTCTCGTTTTGCGATTTAAGCGCTGCTCCCAGTCTCGTCGCTTGCCCTCTTTCTCGTCGCGGCGATCATGACCTTGGTGCGCCTCATCGTGTTCCGCTTTTTGCGCCAGAGGAGATGGTGGTGGGACGACTTCTTTGCTTTACTCGGCCTCCTATGCCTTGCTACATTCGTGCCTGGTGAGTACCCTCAGCGGTGAACTGATCGTGAGCTGTGGTGGCCGAACTGACGCCCTCGATCATTCTCCAGGTGCATTCCTGATGGGTGAAGGGCGTGAGGATATTTACCGCCATTGGTCATGGGTTCCTCTGACGTACGAGATCTAGCGAATATACCCCGGCACTTGCGGATTGCTGCTTTCTACATCGGTGAGCCGCGGTAGCGAGCGCAATTGGTCGTCTTATCTGACCTCCGTGATCGACAGTTGGCGGGTTTTTCTACTCAACAATATGGTGTGCAAGACTCTCCATCGTCTTCACCGTCATCCGCATTGCTCCATGGCCGTCACAAATACGAGTGCTCCTCGGTGAGTGCCTATGATATCCCGTCGGACAACCACTCATTCGGTCGTAACGGCAGGGGTCGCCGTTTTCTTCTTCCTTCAGTGGATCCTTCTCGTCGCTCAGATGTTCTGGGTCTGCGGAAAGGGAGATACCTCGTGGGAGAACCACGAGTATGCCCAATGTGTGCTCGGAGAAGCCGTTGGCATCACACAAGTAACGAGTGGGTCTTGTTTCACCGGACCACCGTTCTCATGTCGTTGAGCCACCCTATAGCTGCGGCGGTATCCGACTTCATTCTCATCGTTGCTCCACTCTGGATTCTTAGAGACGTGCGAATATCTTCCGCACTCCGGATCCGCCTGATCGCTATTTTCTCGTGCTCGTTAATGACCACATTGGTCGGACTTGCCCACGTCATTTTGATTCTGAAAATGCCTGGGGCTTTAGAAGCGATTATGGGTGAGTAATTTCTTCTAAGATGACGTCCTTCTGGCATCGTACACCTTCACAACCCTCAGATGCTGCCGCTCGGACAGCTAGGGAAGTGTGGGCTTCTGTTTCGCAAGCTACAGATAGCTTTCATCCCCACTCCCTTCTGAACGCTTGTCGCTGAATTCTGACTTTATTTCAGGCGCCGTCGAGATTTGCGTTGCACTTAGCGTTTGCAACCTCCCCGTATTGATCCCCGCCCTCGCCGCCAGAGAGGAGCGTGAGAAGTTTGAAGGGACCCGAACAGGGTTTAGTTTCGGCAGGGAGACCACGGTACTCTCCACTCTCACTGCCATTCACATGCATCTCGAACCGGACCTCGAAGAGTCCTTCAGGAGCGCGAAACACCAGGAGTTTACGGAGTGTAAATGCTCGGGTAACCCTTCGTTCCCTTCGTCGAATGGCGGTGGGTGCTGCTCGGCATGTTCTTCTCGGAAGCCATATCCGCTGTAGTTTACCACTTCTGGCCTTTAAGAAGATTGCGGTTGCATGTCAACCCTTTGTGTATCCCCTAACCCGTGTACGATATTCGTTTTCATTGTAGATCATACAGATAGTGGCAGGTTCGCCGGCCCTCAATCCACGATTCCAACTCTTTTGGTTTTCACGGCGGTCTACGGAGGGGCAACCGCTGGGGACAAAAAGCTAGCATCAGGTAAATGGATAGGTGTACACGGGCGTCCTTGAGATAAATTATGAGGGTACCACTTTAACTGTATTCTGACTGACTTTCCACCTGCCCAAAAGATGGTTTGCCCTCAAGATCAACAAATCTCTAAGCATCTGCAGCGAGTCCGTTATCACGTTCAACTTGCTCCCTGCGACCTCATGCCACTCAATTGGGACCTCTTCCACCGGGATACTGAGCATCTTAGCGAGGAGTAGAATCTCGACGTCAAAGATCCAGGTCGTCAAATGTTGACTGGGGAAGATTTGTTGCGCAGCTTTTCTGGTGAAAAGCTTGAACCCGCACTGAGTATCGCGGATGTGGCCAACGCCGAGCACACGGAGGATCGTGTGGAAGCCGTACATCAGCAGGTTCCGGAGCATTGAGCGCTGTGAAAGGGTTTAGCTATCAGGTCGTTCGTGGGAAGGAGGGGTGTACCTTTACGACAGCCTCGGTCTTGACGAGATGAGCACGACTCCCCACAGCGATGGCCGCATGATTTGGGCCTTTCTCATCCAGCCGGTCCAATGCGGCCCAGAGGAGTTCCAAGTCCTCGAACCGACTTGCATCGTCGGCATCGACCATAAGCAGCCTTTCCCCCCTCGCGTGCAACATCCCGTGTCGTACGGTACCTCCTTTCCCAGAGTTATTTCTCCGGTTTATGACCCGGATTTCCACCCCTGGGTTCTTCTTCGCGTGTTCGAGTGCCAAGTCGGCAGTGCCGTCCGTCGAACCGTCATCCACGATTAAAATCTCGGTCTTCCGGTTTGGCACGGACAAGATATGTTTGATTGTGGACTCGAGCATCTTGGGCATCCGTTTGGTTTCGTTATATGTGGGTACGATGATCGAGAGGTCCACGGCGGCTGGCTCATCGATGTATGGAAGGGGTATTGGTTTGTTGGGGGACGTGCGACACCGGTACTTCTTTTCAGAAGCATAGGTTATGATCGACTGAGGTGACCAAAATACGAGGGCTGCATACAACTTGAGTTCAGTAAACAACATGCAACCGAAACCGCAGAAGGTAAGGTCAGAATACCACCGACAGCCGAAAGCTGCCGGGGCCATTGACGATATTTCTCGTCTTTGCCATGACGCCGGAAAGTTCAGGCTCGCGGCTCGAAGAACAAGGATGAACGTGGATTCATCACGGAAGCTCCCAATCCGAATTTTGATTGAGGAAACCCACCGAAGAAATTAGAAAGACAAGGAACGACACGAGAGCATATAGAGCGGTGGTTTGATCCATCGCATGGGTAGAGTCCGAGGTTTTCTGGAGGGTTTGGGTGGAAATGGGAGCCGCCGTCGAACGTTCGCCGACGTGGAAGGTGAGGGGAAACCACGTGTGACCTGATCCCGCCCAGCTGATGATCGAACTTGGGAGGGAGCGCTGGTGATTTCGTCTGACTCCCCTGCTCCGCCCACAAACTCCCTCCCTGCCCGCTACCCGACCCTTCCGACCTCCAGACCACCCCGACTTACTCCGCCTCTCGACTTCCGGACAGAGATCGACCGCCAGCGCACCATCTAGAGTGCATTCACCCATCTACTAGACACAACTTCGTCTGTGGAGTGGTCCTAGGGTACCTGGGGACCGCCGTCAGAGCCGTGTCTGGACTCTGACAATCTTGCATGAAATCACTCCATGCTCTCTTTGCTCAACGTGATCAACAGGCGTTCCAGCGCCAGCTCGAGAGGGCTCGCGCCGCCGCCTCCGGCTCGAGATCGGGTTCCGGTCAGGGTGGGGGGAGATCTTGGACAAAATCGAGTCCGGTTCAACCGAAGTCTCACTTCAGCGATTTCGATGTGAATGCTAGGGATTGGTTGGGGAGGACAGTTTTGCATTTGGCCTGTTCGTCGGGCGAACCATCTGCCCCGGAATATGTCCGGCTTCTGTTGGCCTTCCCCGGGATCAACGTAAACGTCCAAGACCTTGAAAATCAGTGGACCCCTTTGCACAAAGCGTTGTACCATGGCAACGTCATCACTGCGTGGGTGTCTGATAATCTCCAGGGATCGATGATGTCATAACCGCATTATAGCGTCTTATTACTGGAATGCAGTGAAATAGATTCGACGATACGAGATTCTGAAGGGAACACTGCCATCGACTTGTACAACTCGACGGTCAACTATACCAAACCTTCAACCGCAGACGTGAGACTTCACGTCGTTTACAAAAGTCACATCGCTACTATGGAATTATACACCTGGGGAGCAAACCGGAACGCGACCCTCGGTCTGGGGGACGGGAGTGACCGAGTTCACCCCGAACTCGTTCAGCTTCACCCTTCGTTTAAAACCAAAACCTCCTCTCAACTCCCCCCCGGCGTCATCCAGGTCGGAATGTCAAAACTTCACACTGCTATCGTAACCGATGAACCCACGAACAACGTTCGGGTCTGTGGATTTGGGCTTGGTGGTCGACTTGGGCAGACACAACACACACAGTACGATTTTATCTCGATGCAGATCCCTCAAAAAATTGTTATGGTGGCCCTGGGCCAGGATCACACCTTAGCCTTGACGGACTCCAGGGAGGTCATGAGCTGGGGGTTGAACAGGTTTTCCCAGTTAGGGTATGCGGTTGAAAGTGCTGATTCAATTCAACTCACCGCTCGAAAAATCGCTGGCCCCCTCAGAGGGAAAAGGATCAACGGTATAGCTGCCTGCAAGACGGCTTCCGTTTGTTGGTCAGCGGACGAATTGTTCGCCTGGGGCACAAATAACGGCCAATTCGGTGTGTTTTGCGGTGGGGTATGTTCAATCTTTTCCTGACTGTGAGTTTTTAGGTTGGAACAAGGAATACAGTCCCGTTCTAGCTGGCCCAAAAGTCGTGACGAAGGTCGATGAGCCTGTGGTGGATGTCGCTCTATCCGTAAGCTTGATTGTCCTTCCGCGCTGCGATTGTTTGCGAATGTATATGATGCCAGGACTCGGTCATGGTCTGCCTTGGAGCGTACGGGGCCGTAGTTTGCCTCTGGGACGGCCGTTCCATCAGGGTCCAGTATGTTCCGCACATTCCTCATTATACGTCGTCCCTAACTTTCACAGCTTCCCACTGCCGAACATCGTACTCCCCCGCGCCTCCAATCAATATACCCAGTCCGCAAGGTTTGCCGTCATAACGAAACTCTCCGCATGCGATGATATCTTCGGGGCGTTGTCTACCGATGGAGAGCTTTTCATCTTCACTCCGCCGGAATCCAAACCTACAGGAGAGAAGGTTGTAGTTAAACCTCAATTAGTGTGGGCCCTTAGGAAGGCATTCACCGCCGTAAAGGTGAGCAGAGGTCCTTGATCATAACCGATGTTTACACCTATCCTGTAGGATTTCTCCATGGCGGCTGGTGGGTCCATTATCCTTTGCACGGACTCTGGTCACGTCTTTTTGCGGACGAGAAACCCTAAAGCAGCCCAGACTGGCACAAAGGCTTTCAAGTTTAGGCGGATCCCGTACATACAGCGCGTCAAGAGCGTGTACGGTAACAATATGGGGGCGTTAGCTGCTCTTCGAGCCGATTTCGTACCTGACCCAATCCGCATCACTGGGAAACTCTTGAGCGAGGACCTCGCTGACCTTTTGCCGTTCTGGGATCGTCGTCCGACCTTGGCTGACCTCTTCGCCCCCGAGGGCACCACATTCGATGAAGTGGACCAGGAGGAAGGGGGGAACTCACTCGGGATTGATGTCCCTTGTATACGGGGACTCTGTGACTTCCTGTTCCCCGTTTCTCTGGAGGACCCAGAATCCAAGATCCCTGAGGGTACCTACAAGGCACCTGGGGCAGATATTTCCATTCAAGTACAGGAGGGTCCGGAGATTCCTGTTCACCGTTGCATTTTGGTGACCCGCAGCTCGGTCCTGGCTTCCCTCCTATCTGGCCAGGCGCGGATTGTCCAGGATGCGCCCTCGAATGTCACGGTCGAGGTCTTTTCTGGACGTTCGGGGAAGAACCCTCGCGCGACGCCTTTGTCCATCACCGGTTGCCACGCCTTCTCTGTGCTCGCACTCCTGTATTATCTGTATTCGGACGAAGTCCTCGCAGTTTGGGATCCCAGAGTACCACGAGACGTTGTTGACCGGATGCGGGTTTACGGAAAGGTCAATCCCCACAAAGTTCGGTCGGAGCTGCAAGTCCTCGCAAGGATTTTGGATCTTCCCCTTTTCCGATCATCCCTCCAGGTAATCACCAAGCTCGCTCCAGAACAATCGTCCGTCAAGGACTTCTCTCGGGGGTTTTCTGCCATGCAGGATCTGGCGAGACATTGGGTGTACAAACCTGATGTGGTCCTCGAGTTGGCGGATGAGACAGTTTATTGTCACTCGGCTGTGTTACGTGCGAGGTCTGAGTTTTTCGCCGCGTTCTTTGACGATGACGATTGGACGAGGAAGCGGTGGACTCTCGAGGGGACCGTTGTGCTTGACCTGAAGCATATGAACTGGAGGTCAATGGAGTTTGTGTTAAGGTTCCTGTGCACAGGTGACGATATGGAGATGTTTGATTCCTTAGGTACGCGCGCTTGGCGATCCATCCACTGGGAGGCATATTCACGACTTGCAGGTTACGTCGACTCATCTGAGGACCTACTGAACCTCATGTTAGAGGTCATTATTGTCTCCGTAAGACGTCATACCGCCTCATCAAGCCACGTGCGATTGACACCTTCCTCAGAATGAGTTGCTGGTCGACCGGTTGAATTTGATCTGCTCCTCAATCATCCTGAGGCACGTGAATCTGAACAACGTCTGCGCAGTGTACTCCGAAGCGGTCTATTATAATCTGGACGAACTCGTGGCTCGTTTGGAAGCGTTCATGATCGTTAACATGGAGGCGCTCATAGACTATCGTATGCTCGGTGTGCTCCCGTACGACCTCTTGAAAAGGATCTCGAACGCAGTACGGGTGGAACAATCGAACAAGGCTCCGGTTACACGATCGTCATTCTTCGTGGACCGGGCGATGGAGAAATATGGAGATTGGCTTCGTTTGCAAGACATCCCTCAACTGAACTCCCGGACCCAGCCGGTCAAGGATCGGTCAGAGACGGCCCGACAGAGGTCAACTCCAGATAGTTCTCCACCCATGCCAATGTCTCGGAGTGTTCCAGAGGACATATTCGCTATGGATGGAGTTTCTCCTCCACTCGTCGTCCTACCAAAACCACCCGCCACCAAGATACCCTCGAAGCAACCCTCAGGATGGAAACCAATTGGGCCTGTTATCAAGTGCGCCTTATCTCGTCGCTTTATGGAAACAGCTGAAGGACCTTTTCAGACATGATATGAAACGGATCATCGCGGAAACGGAGAGGGGGGCATTTGCCCAAACCCCTCCAAATAACGGATCGCCAATCGCAAAGTGGACGCCGAGGACACCGCCGCGGCCGGAACGGATGCCTCCCACCGCCGGATCACCATCGTCGTTGTCCCCAGATAAAAGGGTTGATGTAAAAACGTCGCCTGGTATCTCGCAGGGATCCTCGAGTATCGTTAGACTTGACAGTGCGAGTTCTGGCCTGTCAATAACGCGTCCTCGGGGAGCTATTCCTGTCGTCGGAGTAGGGAAATCACAGTCTCAGTCACCACCAAAGGCCATCACACCGAAGCTTCGGATCCATGACCCTCTACCAGTGACCCGAGCTCAGAGTACCCAACTATCTCAACCGATCACACCCACAAAGATGGGGGTTGGTTCTCCTAGTATTCGGCGTACCTCGTGGGTTTCTTCTCCCTCAGCCACCCACTTGTGAAACTGAAATAGGTTGTTTTAGGAGCAACGGCAAGCCATGGGCAGATACACCCAGTAACCCCCCTTCTAACGGGCAATCATCCCAGAGTCGCGTAACGTCATTCGCGGCCATTCAGTCATTGCAGGAAGAAGAGAAACTGCCGAAAGGAAAACAAAAGCAGTCACTAAAGGAGATCCAAGAGGAGGAGGAAGCGAGGGCGGCTGAAGAAGACTTCTTGAAGTGGTGGGCTGCAGAGGAAGAACGGGTGAGGAAGGAAGAGGAGGAGGCATTGAGGGCCGCTATTTCTATGGCCGAAGGCGGGTCGGGTGGTGGGGGAGTTGGGAAACGACAACGTGGACGTGGGGGTGGAAACAGGAGAAGCTCGAGGGGGAAGCAGCAGCCCGAACGTCGACATACAACCCTCCCGACTGGGGAATAAGTGTCCGTGAATACAAAGCGGGCTCCGATCCCCTCAACAAGGAGGTTTGCTCGCGCACTGAAAGAAACTATTGTAGCGTCCCTCGGTTCTCACAGATCCCCGAGGGTTTGGATCCTACGTTTCCTTGCCTCATATCAATCAAACCCAACACAAACCCTTATCAGTCATCAAACCATGCTTTGTTGAGCGCGCAGTTCTAGTCATTGACGCCCAGCCTCCAATTATCTCTGATCAGGGTCGGCCACCGTGTGAACTCGCGTTTCACACCCACCCCATGATTCACCGTCACAGCTCGCCGGTGTCTGCCCCTGCTCTAGCTTTGAGCTATTCGATAGGTGTCGCCTAGCTGGTTTTCTTCACCTCCGGAGTTGTTTGTCGTCAGGCTCCCCTCCTGGCCCTTCCTGAGATGAAAGACTAGGCTTGTTGATTTTATCCCCCGGTCGCGGTTAGGGAGCCATCGGCGACTGGTAGACTTTCGAACTTTCATCTCGACGACGATCACGATGTCGGCGGAAGGAACCAAGACCCCTGGGGAAATCTAAGGGTCGATGGAATCTGTGTCGCAAAGTTCCCAACGTACATACTACGCGTCTTAAGGTGCGAAAATAAGCGTACCCTCGACATACCACTTGGTCCTAACGTCGCGTGTCGGGTTCTGTGACCCTACGCGCGATTGTCTGTCGGGGTCTGGATCTCCCAGCCTGACCCACGGCGCCAAAGCGTGAGCGAGTAGAACGGATCTGCTTGCGGCCCCGGGGGGCTAATCGCACAAAGTCGCACAATCTGATTGCGACGCGAACTTCACGCCTCGAGAGTTCTCTTTTAAAAGGCCGACCTGAGTTGTCGGATGAGCGAAGTATCTCTCCCGCACCCTGCATGTCTTCCGAGTTATTGAAGGAGCTCATTAGCGTCGGTCACGATATGTGGGTTTCCCTCCAGTTATCCGACGAGCGGCCGATCCTGACGTTCGGGTCACGAAATTCTCAGGACCGCAACAAAGGTGCACACCGATTTTTGTCGTTCGCACGACTCAGACTGACGGATCACGAGCAGTATTATACATTGGCGACCACTGCCCTCTTTTTCTATGACTACGTGTTGACCCTAGAGGATGAGGTGAGTCATCCCATTCACGTTGCTCCCCGTTAGACTTACCTCTATAAAAGCTCAGATACGCTTGGTCTGGGAAGAAGTCATGGGGTACGCAGAGAGCTGCGCTCGCATTGTAAGATTTGCTGACGTTGAGATAGTCTTTGGACTTTTCCTTGCGGTACGCCCTCCTCCGTAGCAAGTATATTCCCCTCTGAAAGGACAGTGTAGAACAGGTATTTGCCGATGGCATACCAGTTCTGGTTGTTGATATGTGAGTGGGATCACTGGCTCCCCTTGACCTACGAGGCCGGCCTTTACCGATCCTGTCGCAGTGTGTTATCGTCCAAAAATACCACAACTGGTAAGCATTGTTATTGCTCGGGGTATCAACGACGGACTTACTGGCTAAATGGGTCTTAGGTGTATGATCGTGTTTCGATGACCTCAAATGACGAAGTTCTCACACGCCACTCGCAGGTGCAATAAAACCGCGTTCGTCCCGATCCTCGCATTCGTGGGGTGTACCCTACTCGCTCAAGTGGCTCTGACACTGAGGTTCGTTCCTTCTACTATTGGGCAGTTTCGTGCTGACCGTGGTTGAACGAAACGAAACAGGCTATATGCCATTACAAGGAAGAACCATATAATCACTGCGTGCTTTGGTGTGATAACGTTATCGCAGCTCGCTCTTGGAACATATTTCACTGCTGCCACAGCAATGGAAGGAGGTGAGTCTCGGACCGAATAGTGCTGTAATTCATGCTTACTCGTACCCCAGCGCAACAGGTCCCACCGATCCCATTCGAAGCGTATACCGTGTGCCTTTTCAAGCGACATTGGCGCCTGGAAGTCGGATTTACCGCCATATCCCTATTTTACGGTACGGAACCTCCTTTCCCTCTCGCCTGACAAGAGAGTCACACGTTGTCCGTTTTGCAGATTTTCTGGCCTTCTCACTCATCGTTAGCCTTGCGGCACGATCGAATATGTTCCGGTCCGGAGTCCCAAGTCTACTCGGGACCATAGCACGGGACGCGACGATCTACTTCATGGTTATATTCACTTCACACCTCGTGCTCGAGCTGACTCTAATCTTCGGAAGGGTAAGGGTGTTCTCATATTGCCCCGTTTCCCCTTCTCGCCTGCTGACACCATTGTAGCCTACGGTCCAATTACTCCCAGCGACGTAAGTGATTGAATAAGAGGTCTTCTCCTCTCCTTGTTCACTGGGTTGTTCCCCGTGGAACAGTGGAAACGTCGTGTACGTCCAACCGTTTCTCCCCCTTCTCAAACGGTCGAGTCTGAACCACATGCTAGTTACCTCCCGGTAATGATCACACGGTTAATGCTCTCGCTAAAGAAAGCCGCTGTTTCAGAAGAAGATCTATGGAGCTTCGGGGAGTCATCTGCGTTTACCCGGGTAAAATTTGCCAGAACGCAGGGTCGTGAGACTCCGGGAGATGAGGTAGGTCTGGACGGTTTTAGGAACGGGGTTCGAGATCGGAGGTGACACAACCAAGTATGATGCTGGGTTCGAATTTTCCTTCCGCGAAACGCTGATGGTCGTCGGTTCTGTATAGTGGAGTGCCACAGAAGATGGCTGGTTCTGCCGATCTGGGAGAGAAGCGACGGAACATTCCCGGGGGGGAGATCGTATTCAGGAGTTTAGAGGCGATAATATTAATAGCGTACAATTATACAGCTACCTTCACAAACTACCACCCGCGTCACCACCCCAACCTACAGTAGCTCACCGGTCACCTAGACGCCTAAACTGTATTTTGATGTTTTGTCGTCGATGGCTCCGCACCAAACTGTGAAAATCGTCTGGAATTATAGCAATGCATTGTATCTATACGGGCCTCTGAAAAAATTGCCTAACTGTGCGATTTCCGTCCTGTGGAACGAACCCGCGAGCGTGGCCACAGGGCGCCAAAGTGTTACATTCGGCATAACATGTCACGGTCATGCCGTGTCACACGATAGCACCGTTTGAACGAAAATCTGGAATACTGGCCCGAGTAAACATCTTCCCGCCACGGGAAGAAGATGCGAGGAAGCGGAGCGAACGTTTCAACAACATGGCACCCAGCTTTTTCCATCTTTCCAACGTACAGAGCCTCAGCATCAACAATGAGGTTTCGTCAAATATTGAACCACGACACGTCTTCACTATTTCACCTTGATTTTATCGTAGAACAACATAAAAAGTACATGGGACTGTGGACTGCCATCGTAGTTATTTAGTGGTACTAAATTTGTGGTCAGAAAACAGTTGTGGAATGAGAAATGTAGATTTGTCTAGGTGAGTGGGGGTGTCTAGATGACCGGTGAGCTACTGTACTTTTTGTGGCAGCGAATCACCATCGCCCGTTCGGTTATCTCAGGGCGGACTCCGGAGTTTCTGGTGACGCCATACGTAAAATCGTACCCAGTGTTCCTGTCCGGTGTATACTCGTTCCGACCCGAATGATCCGCCAGATCAAGCATCTAAGCCTGTGCCTCCCTGATCGATGGCATCGAAGCGCCACTGGTTTGAGGGTGACGTCGTTCCGGACGGGAAAGTCCGAGAACAGCATGCCCTGGAGAAATTTTGCATTGCCGCTGGTGGATACTTATTTTACCTCCCCAAAATTTTGACGGTCTCACGATTCGACTTCCACGTGTGTTGCGATCGACGGCTAGGTTAGCTATTTTCGGTCGACACCTGTGAACCACCGGTGACAGTGGTGGTGCAAGCAAATGAATTGAGTGTTATCAGGGCCTGCATACTGGATGGTGTTGACATCGTCTTGTGCTTGGCACATCAACCACTGTGGGACGAAAGTAGGTAAAAGATTCGGGGTTTTTTGGTAAAGGTTGGATTTCTTGGGACTTGTTGGATAAATCTTTACCAACGCAGTAAACGTCTACTCCCTATAC
>Ga0307511_10000326_pt1 | contig 50539 bp, 51 predicted proteins | sample 13_EM_MG_FD_200266 | JGI IMG/M metagenome (GOLD analysis project Ga0307511, IMG submission 200266) | Populus trichocarpa ectomycorrhiza microbial communities from riparian zone in the Pacific Northwest, United States - 13_EM | ecosystem: Host-associated > Plants > Roots > Unclassified | place... | reverse complement strand
GAAAGGTTTGAACTACTGCGAATGGCGTCCAGCCTTCTTTCCTCGGACCTGCCCCCATGCCGCGGTAACTGACGCGTGGTGTTGCACGTGGAGGTTGAACATTTGAACAAAAATTCATTGGGGTCTATTGATGGTGTGTTCGATTCTCACGTGACCCTTTTCGCAGAGACCCCCGCCCTTGCACAGCCTCATCGAACCTAGACCTTCTCTTCCTTAGTCACAACAAAGAGGGTGAATCCTCCCGTAGTTAGCAAAGATGGTTTCCTCCAGCAATTATACCGGGATATGGGGTCCAGTTACTGCCACCCTCGACTGGTGCGAGGTTGGTCAACAGTCTATAACGTGTTGGTCAAGAATGCTAACCCTCCCAAAGGCCAATTACCAATTCTCACCCTTCGTCGCCGAGATGGCCAACTCTTTCTCGAACCTGGTTACTATCTCACTGGGACTTTACGGTGCATATGCCGCCATACAGCAGAAGCTCCCTGCGCGCTATCCCATTGGGTTCTTTGTTTGTATCGTTCTTGCCCGTTCGGGGGTAGATCGTCGATTGACACGTTCATCTAACCCCGGGTCCGCACACAGGGCGTCACTATCGTCGGGATTGGAAGTTTTGCCTTCCACGCGTCTTTGTTGTATGAAGCCCAACTCGCTGACGAGTTGCCGATGGTCCTAGTCGCATCGTACTCGCTCTTCATCTTGTCAGACTCGCGAAAGGGGTTCACCTCCGGTGTTGGTCATGGACTTATCCCGCTCATCGCCTTCAACATTCTATTCGCTATCACATAGTACGTTGGTGATCCACCCATAGTCCTCGAGGCACTAACGCGGCGGCCCATCCCGGGTGGGACAGTACCATCTACCGGAACCCTATTTACCACCAGGTCGTCTTTGCAACACTCATGATTTCTGCAGCCCTTCGTACCATGCACCTCATCCACTCGGACATCTCGAAGGAAGTACCTCCCACAGTGAAGAAAAGGATCGGTAAAATGTATCAGACTGGGTTTATAACCTTCTTGGCCGGGTTCGCCATCTGGAACGCGGACAATATCTACTGCAGCACCTTGACCGAGTGGAAAAAGGCTGTGGGATGGCCGACTGCTTTCTTACTCGAAGGTGCGAACCGTTTTTGTCTCCCTGCGGAGCTCTTTCGATGAGACCTATGGATAGGACACTCGTGGTGGCATGGTTTGACCGTGGGCGGTTTCTTCGAGTCTTGGTTCCTGTCTTCTCACCTAGATTGTACAGGCCGTCGGCGCGTACTTGATGATATCGGGAACAAATTGTAAGTCCTTCAGGATTACTGGGTCTAGTTTGAAATGACTGATTGGGTTTAGATCTGTGAGGAAACCTCGGTGTACTTCGCACCTTTTCTAATGCGGATCGTTTTTTATTATAGTTCCTTGACTATCAAGGATTCCCACAAAAACTATGCCCTTGAGTGGAAGCACGGACTTCCAACAGTCCAACGCGTCGGGGCCGCCAAAGCAGAGTAAACTGCCGCTTCACCCCGTCGGCTGTTCATCCGTATCGCACTGCAAACACGACGTTATCCTTGTAGTTGCCCCAAACGTCGTGCTTTGATTCCCGTTCTCGTATCCCCCCCCGTACTGCATGCCATAGAGCGGTGAAGGTGCATTACTAGAGCTAAATTACGACTAAAATATAACTACGCGCAGATGATCATCCGTTATTACCTCGTTCACGAGTACATGTGCATCTACGGTTGGTATGGGTCGACCAATCCTACACATCGTTGGTCGCTTTTTCGCTGGAGATGACCCCACCGCCCCCGACAGACCACTTGGCGAACTCCAGAACCTCCAAGCCTGACCCTTCTCCGGGTTGTATAAAACCCTTCTCCGTTGCCCATTTCCTGAGGACCGTGCCGACGGGTTGGTCGGACCCGGCAAACATCATAAATGGCTGGTTGTATAACGCTGTTTCATCGGCGCCCTGAAGCGACAGGGTCTCCAAGCCGACAATCTGTCTTGCGAGCGACCTCTGTAACTTCTCGATCTCCTCCGGGAAGGCCGGGGTTTCCGTGATGGTGGACAGACGGGGAGACTTGAGGGCTAGGAGGGCCAAAGCTCCAATTCTGCCCTGGGACGTGAGACCCCCAGCGACGGAGCCGTGGAGGTATGAAGCTACGCGGAGTGCGACGTTCGATTGTGAGGAAGGGAGGGGGTGAGAAATGGAAACTGCCCTGGTCAACGAGACATTCTCCCCAACTTTGGCGATTAACGCGTCAACGGCACCTCCAACATCCGTGGTAGGCTTTTGCGACGGGTCACGAGCAGAAAGTAGCGGGGCCGGGAGAAGGAACTTGTCCAAGAACGTTTTCGAATCCGCAATGGTGTGGTAAGCGTCAAAGTCGGAAATGAACGCTGCGGTGTGGGCAATGTCGTCCAAGAGTTCCCCGAATAGTTGGTTCCTTGCGACGAAGTCCGTTTCACAGTTGAGTTCGACCATGGCGGCGCGAACACCTCTGCCAGCGTTCTGTTTCGAGGGACCGTTCGAGAGAACGCTGACGCCGACCAATCCCTCTCCAGCCGTCCTACCCTGAACCTTTTCCTTCTTCTTCGCTCCACTCGCAACGAGATCCTTCTCGAGCCATTCCAGGGCAGCGTCCACGTCGTTGTTGGTCACCGTTAGGGCTTCCTTGGCTTTTGAGAGCGAAACTTCGGTGCGTTTGCGTAGTTCTGCGACGAGTTTTATGTTGGCTTTCGTGAAGGAGGGTGGGGAGGAGGAGAAGGAGCGGAAGGCATGGCCAGCCACTCGCGGGACAAGTCGTGGTGATCGAAGAGCCATTGATGTTTTGGGCGCTTATGCAAGCGGGCTCATTTTCGGTTCGGTCCGGCTCTCCGCTGCGCTGGTCGACAGTACGTGAGACGGTTTCTGAGAGGGTTCATCCTTTATGACGAACGTCTGACGATTGTGTACTGGAAATGCGATGGAGAGAGATCTCACCACGTGTCGAGAAGCTTGTGCTGAACCTTACGACGTCATCTCCCGCGACCTGAACTCGAACCGCAACGACACTCACACCATGCGCATCGCTGGTTTGGCAACCACGGCTTTTCTCGCTGTCTACGTATCTGGCGCTGCGGTCTCTCCGTACACCACCGGTGCTCCCAGCAGGAAACGACAAGGAAACCTTCTCGATGGCGTTGGGCTCGCCGGAACCAGAACATCCGTTTACCTACCAACAATCACAAGCACTCCTATCCTCGTCCCTTTGATTCCTCGTCCGACTCCTACCACCACCAGGGCTCTCCTTCCTAACCTCGGAGATATTCTGTTCCCGCCCGGTGGTCCGACCACAACCGTCTCCTCTGCGTCTTCCGCGGTCTCGTCAACATCTACCAGAACTTCTACTTCATCCTCGTCCACCAAGTCTGCTGTGGCTCTATCTTCTTCACCTGGTCCTCTCGCGATCTCGTCGTCAGTGGTTTCTACAGTGCCAGACATTACTTCTTGGAAACCAACACCCTCCCCCTCACCGACCTCCTCTGCCGTCCCTGCTTCTGCCACCTCCCCCAGCTCGACCTGGAAGACTGTCGGGATAGCTGTGTCTGTCATCACCCTGATTGGCCTTACGATACTCCTGGTCATATTCTTTGATCAATGGACTGGATTTGTCAGAGACGTTTTCCTATGCCGCCGCTCGCGTCGCGACCAGGATCCTCTCGGCGACGAGGATTTCTCACCTGACAAACACTACGATGACTACGACACCGGAATCAGGAACAACAACAGAAAGTGGGCTCGGGAGATCAGGGAGTCCGCGAGGTTGAGTAACATCAGGTATCCAACTGGCGTGTTTTTCGGAGATGAGAGCGCCCTTGGACCCGGAAAGGCTGGTATTGGCGCGGGTGGGAGTGGTGGAAGAAGGGAGGTTGAAGCGGGAGAGTTCGGTCAGTTAGACCGGCCCTCGAGGCCCTCGTTTCTGCAACGCCTCAGCGTACTCTCGCTCCGAGCCCCTTCGGGTTCTCCGAGGTTCAGGATGAAGGCTCACTCTCCCGATATCGAGAATAGTGGTGATGGGTTCCCGGCTTCTACGTTATCCTCACCCAAGATGTCCCCACACTAGGCACTTTGACACGCTTTTCGAACACTGTTACTTCTGGCGATAGTTTCTGCCATGTATACCATTTTCTATATTGGACCGTGCGCTCATACTATACATCTGGTTCTCGAACGAGTCGTGCTCTATACTGATACACGCCCTTGTGCCGAAACTGCATTTCCCACGGGGCGTGGGGGGTCCCAGGTGCCGAGGGTGAGGGACGGATTTACTTGGGGATTACCAAAATCATAGGCGTGATTACAATCTTCTCCTTGTCCCACTATCGCCCCAAGTCAGTGAAATGCACGAGCCAAAACTGGGTAAGCGGGCTTACAACGTTGTTGCTGTAAAAGACGTCACTCTCGACGACAACCTTCACCTCCTCGATGGAAGACGCTTCGATGACGAGCAAGGAGCCATTCATCTTCTCCTCAACACCGGGGAGAACGGATTCGGGTGTGAGAGTTGGTCCGAGAACCTCTGCCACGTCGCCGAAGCTCATTAGCATCCCTCAGGCTCAACCATGTTGTAATGATACACACTCAAAACCCCTGTCGCAGCGAGGGCCTCAACACCCTCGATATGCTTCGCACGAATGCTCAATCGTCGTTCCAAAGCTCCCGGATCGGTGTGGTCCGGTGCGTAGACCATGAAGTGGTGCTTAGTGGGTTCTGAAGTGGTCATCTGTCGTACGGATTGGAGTAGAGCTGGAGAGAAGGAGACGGAAGGGGAGAAGCGTATCTGTGGCTTTCGTGAAGCGGCACGAGTGAATCTTAAGGCCGCTGATATGATGGTCATCCCAGAGCTGGTTTAGGCGCCGCCCGATAAGGCCCGAAGCGGTAAACCCCCGCCGCGGAACAAAATTGGATGCGTGACGTATCGATGGGCCGTTGTCCGTCGTATCATGGCCCACCTCACGTTCACAGGCCATGAGTCGAATTTATTGCCACGAGCGCTTTCCCTTTTGCCGAAAGAAACGATAGCCATGGTTGCCGACTTTGCAAGGGACCCGTACATGAATGTGGGAAATAGGATGTGGCCACCTTCCAGGACATTTAAGAGGCGTTTTGATAGTATGGTGACGCCCAACCATCTCTTCGTATCCTCCGCTCGCGTATCCTCCCACTTTTACTCCTACATAAACCATGTCTTCTCATGGATCGCCCACGTCTGCGTCGCAACCTAACTCCGGCGTCGGTCTACAAAGTCCTGTCGTTCAGCCTTGGGAATCGCCAACAACATACGAAGGACTTACCGTCCCGGATGTGCAGGCGTTCTCAACGTCCACCCCCATACCGAGCGCCCGCGGACGCTCCAAACCCACCCACGACCGTGCAGTGGGATCACACCTGTCGTGGGTACCTTTACTCTTTTAGCCTCTTCGCATCTGATTAGCCACCTAGACTCACCAGGTGGAACATGATCAGCCCATGCGAGTTTATCTCGTCGCGGATAGCCCGGCCAAAGTGTGCTTCGACGGCCGAGCTCTTTGGCCACCTTCCGGATTATCAGCAACACGTCCATCCCCCACCGCAGGAAGAAGAGGACGACAACCACGACGAGGACACGCAAGACGTTCTCAACCCTCTCAAGAAACGACAGAGGAAAAAGATTCGAGAATCTGCAGGCGTAAAACCAAAACCCCCCGCCGGGCGCAACGTCGGGCCGTCAATCCCGAAGCCGAGACCGTCTCTCCCCCCCGTGGGGATGGTGCGGTGTCTCTGGGGCGACGATTGCACCGTTCAGATGGTCTTCGATTACACACTAGACACCATCAAGGACTGGAAAAATCATATCGTTTCACACCTTACCAAGTCCAATGGACCTACGGAGGATCCCACGGGAGGGTGCCAGAAGATCGTGAAGTGTCGTTGGGACGGGTGCAGCGCGAAGGTGGAGAGGGGGTACCTCTTCAAGCACATCGTCACCCATGAGGTGCGTTTCAAGCTGTTGTGCCCCCGCGGGTGTGGGGTAGCTTTCCGAGACGATAACCTCGAGCGTCACCTGAGGTCGTGCCACCTGAGCAATTAGTGGCCGATGAAGTGGAGGTGTCCACAATTCGTACCTACCTAACAGTTCCTGACCACTCTTGTGTCGTTTCTCCAAAATACTCTATCATCGCATCGTGTCTGAGCTTTCAGCGGAGTGATTCGTAAGATCATGAAAGGTAGTGAAAGCGATTGAACAGGGCGCCCACATAACCGGCGATTGCCGCTCCAACTGTTTGATCGCCAGCTGACTCGTTTTTCCGGAGGGCGTTCCTCCGACGCCAAAAAGCATACAACGTTGTTTTGTTATCGGCGTGTTCTCAATACTAAAACACACTACGCCTCGTATCTCAGTTTCTGTTCGTAATTTGGAATTTCCGTGCTCCTGCCAGGCCTTCGAATCACCTGGGCGAGTATACGACTCTCCACCCACGGCTCCTCTTGCGCATGACAAACCGATTGACCCTCCAAACTAGGCACTGTGCTTGTTACCCCATCAATTTGCAGGGTGATCCTCCCTTGTCCTTACGCCTCTGGCACACATCACCTCCTGTCCTCTCCATCCGATTTGGATGTCTGGGACTGGGACGTGGCAGTAGTTTGAACCAGATCGAGCGTATGCACACCGGGTGGTTTGGAGGTAGGATGACAGCCGTGACCTCCGGATTCGGTTGGCCGGGTTCGGAGGTTCATGCCCTAGGATGCTGTTGCGATTATTGTCAACGGCTGGGGTGTCGTTATTGTACAAGTACGGCGTCGAGCACGTTCGTTGGGAAGGAGCACGGATAGTACGCACTCCTTACCCGAGTTTAATGTATCTGAAGACCTAACACAGCTATCGTGGGCACCACCACCCCATTTCGACGATGGGAGAAACGGGAGCAGTCGCGCTGTTGTCAGCTGGTTAGCCAATTCAGAGCCGGGTAAATCTGGTGCGGAGCTTGCTGGAGGGCGGGGGACCCTTCGCCCTAGAGCGATTGACGGGGCGGCTTCGTGGGCTGGTTTAACAGGTGGATGACTAAACGCTCTCTGCCCGGAGATCTTCCAACGGAATCACGACGTAGGAGTGCCACCTCTGGGGCCGTCTCGACCCCGAACTCCGCCACACCTATCCCCTATCGGTACGGCTCTCTCAAGAATGGGGACCACGTCCAGGTGGCGTAAACAATACGATGCTCCGTGGACCGCTTATCTCGAGCCCGAATCGGTGGGAAGACACCTGGCGATCTATTCCCACCCAATGAATCTTTGCGGCGACCGTGACCGCAGTACACAGATATTCCTCCGTCACGAGAAATTTCTTTGCCGGGTCTTTGTCTGGGCTAGGGGTTTGAACTTCGCACTTCGATTTGGGGATCATGGCGAAAATCAAATTGGACGTTTACCGTCGCTGGCCTATCACAAGACCTTCTTATCTGATATCCCATTCCCCAACATCTGACCAGTGCGATTCCAGTAATCATTTGTATTTCCTCCGTCTCTTTTCCTTTTCGGGGTCGAAATGACCCTTACTTCGCCGGCTCGTCGATTCCATTTCTCGTGGATCCCCCTGGTATGGATCTTCCCCTATGCTCTCTGGAGTCCTGTCGTCGTCCCTATTCCCGCAAGTGGCGCCTACGTCGACTTGGGGTGCAGCGGCGGGTTCTATTGGTTCGGCGTACCATAGGCCATGGGGATCGGGAACTCCGGCAAGTGTGACGTCAACCAAACGAATAACTCCATATATAGAACCTGGGGCCAGATATGACAAATAATCGCCACGGACTGTTGCTTTGTTTCGCCTCAGCCTCGTGTTTTGCGCGATGTCGGCTATCAGGATGCCTTCGCGCTCTCCGCTCGTGGTACTGAGGAGCCGGGAAAGCATATTTTTCGATATCACCGTGGAAAATCGCGAGGTAGGATTTTGCTTGGGATTTTACCGAAATAATGTCGCCGCGGGCAGTTGAGGAACCAAGTCCTGTTTTTGGGCGACCAGTCCTCTCACTCTCGCTGATTTTTGGATACAATCTAGAGCCGATTGAAATCTCTTCGCGGAGCGGCTGCTCTTTGCGGGACAAGACGAAGGGACTCACGCCGTTGCATATTCTAGCACGTGAATTCTTTTGCTGCGGTTGGAAATTTCCACCTCCGCATTCCCATACCAGTTCGTCCTTGCACCCAGAATACATACGACAATGTGTCACACGGCACGGTCAATCCGACGGTTTGCTATCGCGAAGCTTCGCCCCTTTGGTAGGTCCACCATGATACGGTACCATCCCTTCATTGTCTTTCTGATGGAGGTAAACCCTCGCGGGCTCCAGGCATTTGTCCCGTGCAATGTTTTTTATCAGCCCCTTCCTGGGGCGTGGGGAAAGTGAACTCAGAAGGCGGGTCCCCCACTGGATAAAAGCCGGCCTTTCGTCCACCACCGGTCTCCCTCGTCATTTCTACTGTTCCTTGTGTCCCCCTCTCGCTGTCTGAATCACTCTGTCCTCGATATGGCGTACCATCCTACCTCCACCTACACCTACTCATCTTGGTCCAGTTGGGACTACAGTATCCAGGTTTGTTCTCGACATTGTTCATACCTCCCTCAGGTGTAAATACCCATCACTTCACAGGCCGGGCCATCAGTGCCGCTAAGCCTGAACTCCTGGGGAATCAACCCTTTCGAGGAGTGCCCTCCCACCAGCATCCACCCGGACGTAAGTGTTATAGTTGCGTCTAATGTTTGATTTTCCCGCGTTTACACCTCTGCAATAGCCTCGAGACATTCCAATCAGCAAATACTCGACGCTTGCCGGGGCATTAACCCCGGTGGATCCCACCCTGCAGGGTGGGGTCCGACCATACGGACCCGCATCTCAACAGGACCAACATCAACTAGTGCAACCAACCAGTCCCCAATTAGTTGCGCCTCTTCATCCCGGGGTACGAACACAGTTCCGAAAACCCGACCGCAAGTATGTCCCGTCCCAAACAATATATTTTCGTTGCGATTGACTAACTGTGGTGCAATCAGTGCCGGACCCCGAAAAGCCTATGTGCTCGTAGAAGCCCCCCCTAGAAGACCACGACAACCAGCGGGGATAGCCAGATTTTGTCGTGTCAATGGGTGCAAGCGCTGGACGACGGAGTCAGGGAAGAAACTTGACCGTCACCGAGAGACGCACTTTCCTGGGCGGGTAGGAGTAGCATGTCCTAATTGTAGAGAGGTCTTCTCTCGATCAGGTGCATGCGGGAGGCACCTAAAAACCTGCAACCGACGGCTTTGGGAGGAGAGAGCCGCGACCAAGGGGACGCAGGATCCTTGGGGAGAAAGGGTTGGGCGGGGGTTAATCAGTAGTATTCTGGTAGACGACACATACACCCCTCAGGCGCGGGATAAATTACCATAGGCCACTTTTTTAAAATACTAAACCATCCGTTGCGCAGTTCGCTTTTCCACCAGCCCCATTTAGTCGCTTCCCCTTCTCGTCGGTCCTCCGGTGGACTTATTAGCGAACTAATCGAGATTATGGCACCTTTGCTTTGTAACCTCTGTATTTCCCACCCCGCAAACGCAGTGTGCGACGTGCATCAAAGTGGCTTCTCTCGCGATCGTAGGATCCGGGGTAACGAGCTTCCGTGAGCGGGACGACCCGGACCGACGATTATCAGATTTCGCAATTTCAGCTCTTATCGTTCTGATCGCCGAACTCATTAACGTGCAAATACTGTATCGACAAAGCCGCCAATTGGCGGGCCCATCGGTGTTTCCCCGTCCTAAGATCAGGTTTTGTGGTGGCGTACTAGTCTATGTTCATCTCAACCGCTTCGCGACTGCTCCTGCGAGCCGGACAGTGCGAAGTTTGTGGGGCAAGGCGGGGGAAATGGCGGCAACAGGTGCCCCTTCCGATCTATTCTCTCTAAAACACCCTCTCCTGGGACCCTGATGGTGTCGGTTACTATAAGTACATTATGAAAATTTCCCTCCTGTGGTCCAACGAAGCTCAAGTTAAGTGAAACCCTGGCCCCCAGTTGTGGTATGAAGTACCCTGACCCGCTCGACCCCATACACCCGACCTACCTGATAATGACGTAGGCGGAGTGGTGGGAGATGTAGGGAGTGGCGTACACAACGGCACCACCGGTACCAGAAGCAGTTCTCGTGCCCCGTTCGTGAATCACGTTCTCCAAAGATCATACCATTCACTTACCGCCACAATGGAGCCTTTCCTCGTGTTCACTACTGTGTGTTTGCGTGATCTTACCGGCGGCCGGTGGCCAGTGGCGATCTTGAATTGGAACGGGCTGATCGGCCAATTCCGACACCAAAGGACCACTTGGGATAAAGGACTCGTTTGCTACAACTCCTTTCGCCTCGTAGCCGAGAAATACACCACTTGGCTCCTTGGTCATTGTTCCTTTCTATCAACTACAAAGGACGAAATCGATTCATTGACGTTCGTCTATTCCTGGGCTCTAAATGCTGTCTTTCGAGTTCTTTGTTCTTGTGTCAGGGTCATTCATTCTTTAGGTAATGGCAAGTAAACTCATTACCCCTATCTGAGCTTTCAAACGATTCATCTTTATGCCGTTTGAAACGTGGCGAGGTCAAATTCGAGGGGCTACGGGCTCAGACAACCTCCTTGCTACCCATTTATAAAGTCGCCCAGATCCTCCAATGTTCCAGTCAGACTCACTCTCCTGTTCTCCACTTACACATGCCGTACTCTGGAGACTCACGGCCTCAGAACTGTTGCTCGATCCGTACTCGTCGTATCCTTGAACTGTGCCCTACAAGTTCGACGGGCACAACCAATGACAGAGTACGCCCCGCCACAAACCACGTCGCTCTGTCCTACGATTGACTAACGGTTGTTCCAAGATGTTCAACCATTCGTACGCTCATCTTCGTCCGGCCGAGACTACAACATCCAGGTTTGTCTTTGACATTGCTCTTACCTCCCCCGGATGTGAATACCCGTTACTTCACAGGCCGGGCCATCAGTGCAGCCAAACCTGAACTCCTGGGGAATCAACCATGTCGAGGAGTGCCCCTCCACCGGCACGATCCACATGGACGTAAGTGTTATGGTTGTGTTTAATGTTTGTTATCCCTGCCCTTACATCTCTCTGGTAGCCTCGAGATATTCCGATCAGCAGATACTCGACGCTTGCCGGTGCGCTGATCCCGGTGGGCCCCACCATCCCCGTGTGAGGGTGGGGTTCGACCATCCCGACCCGCACCTCAACTGAGGTGCAACGCCAACTGGTGCAACCAGTTTCATTCACGGGCTGGCAGCCGGGCCCATTTGAGGGCGCCGGCCCGCGTCCAACCAGGGCAACCAGTCAGCCCCCAACTGGTCGCCCTGCCTTACCAGGGGGTACCAACTCAACCAGTGGCCCCACAACCCCCTCTCAGTACGTCTCACCTGTAATCACATCTTTCGGTTTCGAGATTGACTAATGGTGTCCCGATCAGCCACCTCCGCCGGACAGCATATACAGGTATGCGAAACCCCCCGCTAGGCATCCCCGGCAGCCAGCGGGCGCGGCTAGAGTTTGTGGGATCGGGGCTTGTAGCTTTTCGACCACGGGGGGAGGGGAGAAGCTCACTCGACACCGGGCGACGGATTTCCCTGGGCAGGTGGGGGTGGCGTGCCCTGCCTGTGGTCAGGTTTCTTCCGCTCCAACACGTGTGGGAAACACCTAAGACGTTGCGACCCACAACCCTGGCAGATAAGAGCCATGACGAAAGGGACGCAGGATTCTTGGTAGTCCCATCTATGGGGTGATGCGCCTGTACCGCTTAACGGTTTCTTCTCTTTGTATTTCTCAAGATGTGGAGGGCATCTCTCACTTGTCTTATTTCACACTCGTCAGGTTGGCTTATACTCGTCTGGTATAACCTCCATCCTCTCAGTAGTAGTATCTACCTTGATGTGTAACCTCTACGAACATTCGAATGTCATCAGCTGACCCCACATACATATCGGTGATTTTCCCAATTGAGTGAATGATATCAAGGTTGTTTGTGGCATCTGTTCAGGCTCCTACCCAGCCGCTCGATGGGGTTATTTATCCGGACCGGTTTTGTTCCCTTTTATATCAATGAGTGTCTCGTGGGGACGTGAACGGACCAGGCCATCCACTCGTCGCCCAAAAAGGAAGGTTTCCTAAACCGCTACTGAGACCACCGACGCCCATCGGATTTCGCCTGTCCTGTTCACCGACGGCTGGGTAGGAGCCTGGCATCTGTTCACCCGGCCGGCGCGAAATTACCTTCAAAGTTTCCCTCGAGCGGACCAATGCTCCGCTTTTGAAGGTCGAGACCTTATTGGCCGGATCACTGGCCATTAAATTGAACAATCGTTGAGGATCGCCTTCGCGTAAGGCCAAGCAGCAGACTGTTGAGACAGGGGACTGATCGCCGGGGAGTATACCGGAAATCCGTCCACTTCATCACGACTGGTCTAACTGTGCGTGGACTTGCGAAGAAGTTCAGAGGGGGATCGGTCGGGGAGCGGAGGAGTTGAGAAGTTTCCTAGTGACGTTTACTATTCCTTTGCAACCTCCTTGTTCGTGTTGGTGGGCCACTCGCTGACGACAGGAAGCCGTTTCTTTCGTCTGGAGGATGTCGGCTGTTTGTAAGTGACACGAAAGGATATTCAATTATGGGTCTTCGTTTATAATGCCCTCGGTGGATCGTCGGAGCTGGATGGAGGAAACCGCTCTTTACCTTACATCTCAAGGGGAATCCTCTATGTCGACTGAGAGCGGAGGAGGATGAGATACTAGAGTTAACACACACGGAAAATAACTTCACCGTCTATTTAGTTGGCGTAACGTTTACCGTTCCTTCGCAACTTCCTCGTTCGTGTGGGTTGCAGTGGCCGGGGGTGGAGGAGTAAAACCTTACATATATTGTCGTTTTGAATGTGCCTGTCCTGTAACAACTGCGGAACGCGTCATTGGACCATGTCGTCAGGACGACGGCCCAACTCGCACACACTTGAAGTCGATACGTGTAGTTGCAATGATACAACAGCGTAAGGTGCAAAACGGGGGCCTCCCACGTTCCATGTAATGCGTACGTTCGTGCTGCGTTATTTGCGTCCAACGTGTTCCGCGTGCGGCGGTTTTGTGATGCGTTGCGGAGGTTGCGGCAATCTCTCTTCCAACATGTCGGAAACGAATATTCCGATGAGTGCCACGGCGCAAACGCCCAGCGAGAGTCTGAGTCGTGTCTGAGGAGACAAGGCTGTCCATTGTCGTTAGCGATCGGTGTTGAGTTTTCCCCTACACGGCTACGAACCGGAGTACGACTGCCACAGGCCTCTGTTACGAAGAGACTGGGGACGCGGCGGTGGGATGGTCGGCATTTTAGTCGATTGTGGATGACGCAGATGATGGCGTCAGGGGAGAAGTGAGCAAGCGTGGGAAAACGATACGGAGTTACTTACAGCCCCGCCGACAGCCATTCGCCAACTTGAGATCGGAAGGATGTTTACAGGATTGGTGGGTGGTCTACTTCGTTGCAACCGTAGATCTATTTGCTCAGGAGGTCTCCATAGATCGAACATTTTGGGACGGTCGTGGATATCAAGCGCGACGAGGGAGGGTGCACACTGACCATCGGAGATTCTGCGGCTATCCTCGGAGACTGTCACATTGGAGACTCGATCGCGGTGAACGGGGCGTGTTTGACGGTGGTCGAGTTCGACAAGGAGAAGGGCGGTTGGTTCACGGTCTGGCTCGCAAATGAGACGTTGGATAAGACTGACCTTGGTGAGCAACGGGGGTCGGCGCCTGATTACTTGTTTGAAACCGATTATTCGGACAGGCGAAAGGGCGGTCGGCGAGCAGGTGAATCTGGAGAGGGCGATGGCGGCACATGTGCGGTTCGGAGGTCATTTCGTCCAGGCTCACGTCGACACGACTGTCACTTTGGTCGACAAAATTACAGACGGAGACTCTGTCCGTTTGACGTTCGAGCTGGCCGACGAGACGATGCTCCCCTACTTGGTCCCCAAGGGCTATGTCGCCTTGGACGGGGCGAGTCTCACTCTTACATTTGTCAACGACGACCAGCGCAGGTTCGGCGTCATGCTCATCACGCACACGCAAGAGAAAATTACGCTCGGAAAGAAGGAGGTCGGGTCGAGGGTCAATTTAGAGGTGGACATGCTCGGGAAGTACGTCCAGAAGAGTGTAGCGGCCGCGTTAAGATCGAGCAAGTAATTACACAATTTGACTTTCCTTCTTGTACCACCACCACCATCCGGAACGACCCCGGAGTCGCAACTTACTGCGACTACGGCTGATGACAACCGTAAAGGCGAAAGTCTGTCTCCGTCTCCTCCCCTCGCCTGATATTCCAGCCAACTTTGCCACATAGGTAACCGCCAAACTAGAGTATGACCGACCATCGTCCCCCCTCAAGGCGAATGCCAAGCCATCTCGTCTACAGATCCCCAGTCGCCCGCCATCTCCCAGCAAACTACCCTCGCCATCTCCCGTTGTCCGTCCGAAAGCCAAGATAAACTCCAGCGCCAACATTACCGTCCGCAAGACAGCACAGGTCTCACCTAATGCTCCCTCCAACCCCAGATCCGCTGTCTCCCTCCGGGCACCTTCTCCGTTCAAGGTGAACCAACGCGTGGAAAACAGGACCGTTCCGAGCACCACCACCTCGTCGATTTCCATAACTCGTTCGCCCTCAGTGAAGCCACAGGCAGTGGGGATGCAGAAGTCGATCTCATCGAGTTCAACTGTCACTCGCATGGATCGACCTGTGCTACTGTCTAATGCGACAAGTAGGGCCAATGCCTCATCGCCAGAGCTCGTTACACGTCAACGTAGAGCGAGCGTCACTTTCCACCCGCCCAAGCCGACCGTTCCCGGGGTATCACGGACCGCACCCCCATCACCCTTGGTTCCCGGTACGAATCCACACACGCAGGGTTCCCCGGCTCTCCCCAACCTCCGCGATCTTCAACCTAGTCCGACCCCATCCATACGCATCACATCGAAAGTTTCGGTTAATGTGAAAGCGTCAACTACAGGGGAAGCTGCCGATCCTAATCCCGCGACAGGTCCTAGCCACCGAACATTCACCCCAGGACCACGCGTCACCTCGAACTCAAACCTGCGTAATACGGAGAACTTATCAATATCGCCGCCCTCCCATCGTTCATCTCCATCTATCTCGGCAACCACGAGGTTTACCACCGCTGGGAGACCGAGAGTGCCCTCGATCTCCCAAATTGGACTACATTTCCGTCCCCCATCAACCTCAGTAACCCCGACACCCGCCTCTACATCCTCCAGTCCTCCATTACGTTCAACATCTCCGTTATCACGGCATCGGCGCGTCCCCAGTGTGGCAAAGAGCGATATCACCTACAACTTCCGATCACTCCAGGTTGACGGTGACGAAGATGTTACGATTCAGGCCCCCAGACCAATGCGACCCAATGTTGGTCCTCCTGTCAAGTTCAATGCCAAGTACTCCCCTTTCAGCGCACTACCCGGATCCAATACCAGCGGGGGCCTAAGCCCAAACCTACACTCGAAGACAAACAGTAGCCCTGGCACCGGCTCAACAAGCAAGTTCCCTGTGATCGCAAAGGTCGATCCGTTGTCAATACCTCTGCCACTGAATTCTCCACCCGCGTCAACGCTTTCGTATTCATCTCGATCCACAGTCTCGTCATCTTCAGTGACCTCGACATCACCACAGCACTCAGCGCTTAGCGGTATTGGCCCAACTCTCAACTCTCACGATGGGAGCGGCCTCGGGATGGGTATGACACATCGGAGGAGAGTCAGCGGAGTTAGTGTGAATGGAAACGTGAATGGAAATGGTCTCAACGTTGAAACCCAATCTAACGGGGTCAATGCCCTGGGGGTCAAGAGGAGGGATTCGACGCAAAATCGGATGCAGGTCGGAATCCAATTTCTTCAAAGGGCGGCGGAGGGGGATCTAGATGACAATGACCCTTCGCCGCCGTTGCTGAATGACTTGGATTCGGATGAAGGACAAGGCGATACCAATCAGAGAATGAGGGCGGAGGCCAAGTCAATACGCAAGGTGAATACTCCGTCGTCTTGGGGCTGTTTCTGGTCCTGAGGATTTTTACCACCTACAGATCGCAGATCTTGAGATTACCAACCGGTCTTTAATGGTAATCAACGCCTCGCTGGAGGCCGCCAAACACCGACAAGCCAAAGAGATCCGGGACCTCCGTCGAAGGCTCCGAGAATCTCGACTAATCCTCCCACCCAAGGCTTACCGGTTTGTCACTGGGCAAGCTGGAAACACCTCGTTCGATGCAGACCTCGATGACGATGACGATGAGGAGGATGACGATATAGATGAGATCGGTACTCTAGATGTGGAGAAGATCAACGACGAAGGGTTCAAACGTTGTCGGAACATACTGGAGACCCTACTTGAAGATGGGAAGCGAGCGTTGGAATCAAAACCTGAAGATTTTGAAGTCGAGCCCAGGAGCGCGACTAAGGTGCTACACGCGGAGGAGCTGAGGAGTGAAGTTGATCCCGACGAACACGACGACAATGCGGACGTGTCGATGTTGTCCGTCGATCATAGTTCAGAGGACGAGGTGGAGGGTATGGTGTCTATCAAGATAACATCACCCTTCCAACCAGGTCCCTGATCATCAGCCCCGCTATGCCCTTCTTCCCCACCCCCTCCGTCACTCTTTCCCCTTGTTTCACGAACCTCTGGATACCCCTGCATTTCAGGATCGTAATTCTCATCACTGCTATCATCAAGCTTCTCCTCCAATATGACCCTTATGTTATTGCTATAGTCCGCATGGATGACTTACCTATTCACCTCCCTCACGGTAGTTACACTTTTTGGACACTCCCCAAGGAGGACAACCGTTGGGCCGCCTCACCTTGCAGTTTGTATGTCTCGCTCACCCTTCATTGCACTTCATGAATGGTACGACCTATACCATCATAGATTATTACAATACCACCGATCTGCTATGTTCTGTATCCGCGTGTTAAGTGACGGGGAGGGGGAGGTGGTAAGATATATGACACAGTAGGGGTTGGCAAGGCTATCGGATACAATTACGATTTGGTCTACTAGTTGTGGCCTCATAAGAGGGATCTGAATTCCTCCAGGCGGCCCCCTTCAAGGGTGCCGTTCCCGTCTGGGTCAACCAGGCTACGTAGCCTCTCCGGCAGAGGGCTGATCGCTTGTGACCCGACGACTGTGCAGTCGATGAAAACAACCGAAGATAGCCGGGGTGCAGACCCCACGAGCTGTTCGAGGGACCGACGTTCAATGGCGCCCTCTACAACGAGTTTTCGGAGGTGGGAGAAGTCTTCAATTGGTGGTAGGAACGCACCCATGACGCCGTTGACACGAAATGAACCATTTGGTCCCGAGCCTGAATATGAGGGTATGGCAATTCGCAACTCCTCGATTCCCAGTGTGTTCTCGAAGAATTCGGAGGGGAAGGGAAGGCAGCGGGTTGATTGGATGCTGGGAAAAAGAGACCCCAGTATTTCGCACTCGAGGTGCACACCGGGTGGGACCTGCAGGGTATCAAGCACTGGGTTGGGGGGATAACACATAATTTGGAGGTGGATGTGACGGAGGTTAGCATGAGGAATTATTCGAGTAGGGGGTCGGCGATCATCCTCGCGGGTCGCCAAGGCGCTGGCATGGATTTTGATGGAAGTGAGGGTTGGAAGGGATGTCAAGATGGAGGATATGTCGTTCATGTCGTGAGTGGACAAGAGTTCGAGGTGGGATAGGTGGGAGAACTGTAGGAGTTTATGGGCGGGGGCCCGACATTTGAAAACTTCAAGCCGAAGGGCCTTCAGCGTTGAAGCGTGTTTGAGGAGGAGGTCAAGAACGGCCTTGTACTTGTCGTCGCCAGGAGATTGATCGACTTTAATACTGATTTCCTCCAGCTGAGCCCCGTTCCCATATAGGTTGAGGGTTGAGAAGATATCGTTCAACACGGGAGCAGGTGCACGAAACTGGACTTTTTTGACGCGTTGCATGTGTGGCAGTAGCAAAACCATCGCTTGGTGTGCCGGACAGCATTTTCGTGTGTTCACCTCGAAGGTGATCAAAAGTGGGGCATTGCGGGACCTCTGCAGGAACAACCCTCCAAGGCTCTTGCGGTCAATGGGGACGACGGACCAGAGGGTCGCATGTTCTATCGCTGCGTGTCTCCAGTACCGACAGATACTAGTTGCCATGAGCAGGACCTCGAGACGCTTCTGTATCGAGGGACCGTATTCGATCTTTAGTGGGAGAAGTCCGTGGATAATCTTGGCGACGATTTCTGGCGGTATACGGTGTGAAGGCGTAACGATCCTACTCGAGGAATCTGTCGCCACCACTGGGTCGTCCACGTCCATCACGAGGTCGGTCGACTGTGGCAGGTACTTGATCTATCGTGAGCCGCCGTGAACCGGGGGACCGGTTTGAAAACTTACGGCGTGCATGGGCTGTTTCCTCAAGGACGGAGAGGACGATGACTCTACCCGTGGACGTTGCGCTTGCCGTTGGCGCGCGGCACGATGGGTTCAGTCGATCGCGACCCGACGCGGTAATGAGTCACGCGTAACGCGTCACGAGCTCGTTCTCCGACCCGTGCCGCCTTGCGGGATATGAGGGCAGGATGGTCTGGTCACCCCCTGTACGCAGTTGGACTAAGCAAGCGGGGCGAACGTAAAATTACAGAGCCTCGGAATTGGAACGTCGGCCCCAGGCCAACCTACGGGGAAAGGGTTTCCGAAGCGAAATTGTCTGCCATTCAATAGGTCCTAAAGACAACAGGTTAGCATTTTCCACGGGCCTCGCGCAAATCTCACGCCGTGCTGCAGGGATTCTGTGAGGACACTGGGATCTGCGACTTTTGTAACGTACGTTTTTCTGGGTCGGTACTGAGTCCGTCCATTTCAGCTTGTTTCCGTCATGATAGATCGTCGAGTTGCCGGAGTGCCGAGCATGCTGGTCTGTCGATACGCAAAAAGTATTGGTGGTACATAGCATAGCCGTAAGCCCTGTAAGCAGCCGGCATCCATTCAGGTGCCCTTACAATAGGTAGCTGTAGCGGGATAAGCCTTGATACAATTGATACAAAAAAATTGATCGCCGAAGGGAGGCCCTCAACTCAAAATATCATCACCGTGGGATCTCGCGATGTCTGATCCCTCTGGTTCATTGCAGGGGTGCTTTTCGTCGGTATCTCCAACGCCGGTGCCATCCGTAAGTCCCAATGGCTGAGCGGTTCGCGAACGACCAACTAACGTAGCCTGAATAAATGTTCTGAACGTTCGTCCACCCCATCTCCCACCAAGAGCGGCGACAGAAGTGCAAAGGGGATATCCGAGACCTTCTCTCCTTCAACACTGCTCGCTGCAACGGATTTCCTGCATTAGCGTCGTCTACTGGAGGACCCCCCGTGAGGACACAAAGTCTACGGATAGGTGGTCAGGCTTCCCCCTGTATTCTGTGACTGGCGTTACTCGAACCCGGATATACTCCGAACCGCGCAGGTACGATCCCGGCCGATGGTCGCGATCTGACCCGGTTCCGAACGCCACCTGTCCGTTCTCTGGTTGAGGGTGGTGAAGGTGGTCAGGTCAGTGGGTGCGGTTCCGGCCGTGCCCCAGACGAAGTAAAGCTTGATCCCGTGGGTAAGGAGGGGACTTTCCAAACCAACCGCCCATCCGAAACAGGGGCGACGTTCATCTGCGTGTGGGACCGTGGACAAAACGCTACCGAGGTACTCCTTATGCCTTCTCCCACCCTGCCAAGTTCATCTCGTTAGAGTGGCCCGCTTCCTTGACTTCGAGAGGGTTGGATAGTAGACTGGTGGGCGCCCCTCTGGAGATCAGGTCCGTCTCTTCGCTTCATGAGGTAGCTTTTGGATGAGCCACGAAGGCATGAATGGCGATCCAACCCGGTCCCGTAGTCCCCGGGCGAAGTACGTTTGGTTCCGGGCTAGCCAAGTATCATTTGTAGGCTCCACCCAGCGCCAAATGGCCAGGATTTTGCCGGACCGAAGGACACAGAGAAAATTTCACGCTACACGCCTTGGCTACCAACGCTATCGGCCGAGGTTCTGGTGAGTGGACACACGATGACCCGGGGTCCTCGCATCCGATACGGACCTCAAGGGTCCGAGCTTCTATCTTACCAAGGCACTAGTGAGGTCGCCGTGCAGCCACTGATCTGATCAGCGATCATAGAATTGAAGATGAATTTTGAGATAGGACCCTCACAGAGGTTCGCACGCTAACGCAATGGGGCGTGCGTTTATCAACTGTGGTAACATTGTGCTGAACTGGATCTCTTCCAGAATATTTATCCCAAGGAATTGTCGTTCCATGCAACGCTCGTCCGGACCGTAAGGAAGAGATCGCTAACTACTTCGAATTCGACCCTGGTCACTCGTAACCGCGGCGAGTATCTCCCGAGCTGGAATTACCTATATACAGTGCACGCACGTTCATCATAACGACATGGTGACCCTCTGGATCTTTTGTTTCTCCCTCACAGAGAATGAGGTCGTCACCTCCGGGATGATCTACAAGGAACTCTGTCACGTCATAGATGTTTCCATCACGGGTGACCCAGCAGCTTTTGAGAGACGCATACCTCCCGGGTGGGCCCATGTTCCTCATGGTACATTTCCTGATGCACTGCGTTCATGAGCGTCTCAAAAGCTGCTGGGTCACCCGTGATGAAAACGTCCATGACGCGACGGAGTTCCTTGCAGACTATGTTTGTAACAGTTCCGCCCAAGTGACGGCTCCTAATACATCGGCTGTGCAGGTTACGTTCCTGCGAATCGTAAGATTTATGAATTTCCGTGGGCGCACCCGGCCAGGCTGGTTGCAGGTACTTTCCGAGCCCTGTCCCTTGAAAGAATTTTGAGTACTCGGTTTACGAATACCCAGTCGTATTGATACACGTCCACCAAAACGCCATATACCCGGTCAGAAAGTGCCGGGCCGCTAATGCTTGAGTACTCAGGGCTGAGTGACCTCAAGGGACTAACCGTTATCTCCCCACAGCCCATCTAACACAGGTCAAATTACCGGAAATTTATTTAGCACGGGCGAAGCGTCTCATCCCCCCCGGAGTTATTGGCTGTCTCAAGACAAATGGATGCAGGGCGGTTCTGTGGCGTGTGGTTGGTTCACTAGCACCGGGGTTCTTCCACTAACACGTATGGGGCCATCCCTCAACACAAGAGACACATACGGAGAACGGAAGGAGAAAGCGTGTGAAGCTGTACGTTTGTTGCTCCACGGGAACCGCGTTGCGATCGTCATGGTCCCCGGAACGCCAGTACAAATTTCATACTGTCTAAACGTTGTCCCGAGTATTTAGAAGGACCGAGTAAAGGGATAAATGTGAAGATCCTGCCTTCGGTGTTTCACGGGAACCGGGATCTTCGCAGCTGTCAGGTATAGTCCGGTAGAAACGAGGTGGCGGGTGGGTAAGCGAAAATTGAATGAGCATGAATGCAGGATGTGATTGATAGAAACGTGGGGAGCTATCTCGTACGTCACATGGGCCCCATCTGCACATTGGGGTATTCCGGGGTGGCAAAGAGTGGGGGAAAAAACCGCAGACCGCAGCTGTGTGGTAACGCCAACCAGGACAGCGGGGGTGTTCGGACGCAGGAAGGAGAAGGCGTTCGATGCAGACCAACCAGTTGGAGCTCGAAGTTCTCGCACCACACTCTCAGTTCCAGGCGAGACGACGCGATGTATGTTGACGTTCACGGCTCAATGGGGTTGTCCCTTGTAATTCAGGCCAGCTAATGTCATGCGAAAGGTAAACCCGGCAGAGGATACCTGATGACGTAATAGCTAGTTTTATCTGGTGCGAGGAATGGAAGCTACGTGGGATGCACCATATCTAAAAATGAAGAGAGGGTACTACTCCTAGCCACGAAGGTTACGGACACCGAGTCGTGAACAGTCTTCAGGGAAGCTGTCGATCGGCGATCGGCAACGAAGCACCCTTCATATGGTCGCTCACGTGAACAGGGGAGGGCGTACCACGAAAACCTTTACGACACACTACGGTATTTGATCAGCTCCGGGGGCCGCATAGATTTTACTGGACCCACTCGCGATAAGCCTCGTGTTTCAGAACGCGAGACTGTTCCATGGGTCGTCCACGAACGGCATGCGGTCAAAGCTTGCAACGAGTCGGATGGAGTTAAGGAGAGCCCGTAAGAAGGGTGCGTGGTCGATTACCTGTACGACATATGTTGTTATTACTCGGCCGGAGGCGTCGGGACACGTGTTCGGCGTCCGATTTTTAGCGTACCAACTCCAGGGTGATAGGGAAGCGAGCGATGGCCCAGCGTGTGAAGTGATGTTGAAAAACACAACCCTGTTTGAGAAAACCCGGGTAGTGTTACGACACTGGATACCGCCTCATGTCAGGGGGATGAAAGGCAAGGAGCTCACGATCACACGTGACGTGTTGACTTGGCGGGCCTAGGCAATGATTGGGACCAGGACGAGTGCGTGGACCTCTGGTTCTGTCACACGCCAGAACCGGCAAATCTATTGGAGTGAAGAATGGTTAATGTGATTGGCACGGTGAATTTACAGGGCGGGTTGCGAAGGCGCAGTCTCCGATCCATCCCTGCACTCCAAACAAGGAAGTTTTGACCACAGACTTTGGTGCGTCAATCGCGTGTCCGCCCGTCGTATCCATTGCATGGAAGGCGAATCCAAACAGAGAGAAAAGGTGAGGACCCAATGTTGTGAAGAGATGGACATAGCCTGCGGGATGATTGGCGAATATTTGAACTACCATGGGCGCCGGGGAGCGCATACAGTAGGAACGGTCCGTGACACAGCAAGGGACCGATGTACGTGGTGCGGTCCGCCCATGAAGCGGGGCCGATGACGATACTGGCGATTGGGAATCCCCGTAGCTGCAGCCGTCTTGCTGTCAGACGTGGATGGTGAAGAGGAACAAAGGCGGGTTCCTTCCTGTTCCTTCCCCGCCGCGCAACGGAAGCGGAAGGCGCCGATGCGCACGTGGCATGCTTCTGGGACCGGAAGGTGGATACTTTCCCTGTGCCTGTGACCAGGACGGCATCCTTCCTCTCCTTCCGCTGCGACGCGACAAGGAACGGGAGCTTACAGGGTTGCCGGGGTACGAGGTCTAGAGTTCGCTGACCACTGAAGGTCGGTCTCACGTGTCCTGAAAATGGAGTGGGTCACTGCTTGTAACTCCGGTTATCGGGAACGGGAGCTATTCTGAGATAGTGAGTGTATTGGGTCACGATGTATGCGCTGTGGCCTGCTTATGGGGATCTGCTGCTCTAGCTAGACGCCGTTCGAATGAATCGCAGAGGAATGAAATCGTTTAGCGAACGCGCGGAACTTTGGAAGATCAGAAGTGGTCGGGTTCCAGAAAATAGTGTCGGGGCGCACGCAACCAGGCGAAGAAAGGTAAGGCGGGCGAGGCTGCACACCCCCTTTCTCCCCGAAATTTGATCTGCATCTATCCGAGGCGCCGGTTCCTCATCAGCATCCAATGCATCAACCATCCTACCAATCTTACATGCATCTGGGGAAATCAAATTCGATTCTCCCGGCTTCCAGTAGCCGACGTTCTGCTGTTTTATATCAATACTCATGCCTCCGCCTCTCTCCCTCCGTCAACGCCCCGGATTCATCTACTGGCCAGCATGCCCGTCGCTATAGTTCGTCCTCTGGTTATCGTTTCCTCCCCACACCTGACCCGCTCCCTTCCCAAAGGTCGGGCTAGCCGCCCAACTACCATCGGGCCCAGACTCCACAGGGAATCTGGACTACCGTACGTTCTGGGATTTCTTGTCCCGTAAACAACATGCGTTCGAGGACATTCCCCAAGAAAGGCTGGAGGGTTTATCGTAAGTCGTCCTTTTACTGTGCTCTCTCAGTCCCTTGCCGATCGTCAACCGCTGTCCAGTGGCACCATCCCCAACCCCACGGGTTCCTTCCTCAAAGATTCACAAGTTTTCGATAATGTCGAGTTCGGAGTCAGCGCAAAGGATGCCATCTCTATGACTGCAAGTTCTCGTCGACTGATCGAACTATCCTTCCTCGCGCTCCTTGATTCTGGCATCGATTACCGGGGACGTAAAGTTGGCTCCTTCGCTGCTGGGACAAACGCAGAAGCTCGTGCTCACGTAAGGCAGCTTCAAACTTTTGCCCCCCCAAATCCCTCCAGGGAATGTCTGACATTTCCGGCGCTAGGATCATGTCGATCACCGCGATATCGGAACAAGGGTTCACACACTTGCAAATCGAGTAGCCTACACTCTTGATATGACAGGGCCCTCCCTCTACCTTGACACTGCCTGCAGTTCCACTCTAACTGCAACCCATTTGGCGATCCGTGCGATTGAGAGCGGGGATTGTGAGGCAGCCGTCGTCTCCGGGTGCCAATACAACATGGAGTAAGCCCCGATCAGATTCACTCATTTGTCATGTGTTCACTCCAATAAACGTAGTATGTGGGATTGGTTCATATATTCCAACAACGGAATCCTTACCACAGACCGATGCAAACCCTTCGACTCAGCTGCGGACGGGTATGTCGCCGATCCTGCTGTTCCATTTATCCTGCTTCTGACCTCGATCACTTTTAGCTTCGTGCGGGGTGAAGGCGCAGTCGCCATTGTTATTAAACCACTCGAGGCAGCGTTGGCGGACAACGACCATATTTATGCCGTCGTAAGATCGAGTTCGCTTTCTCCTTCATCGCTTCCTCATTGCATTCGTGACAGATTTTGGGCACTGCCATCAACAACAACGGGTCAGATACGACGATTTCCAAGCCCTCCGGGAAGCTACAACAACAGTGCATCCGTGACGCCTTCGCGAACGCCGGCAGGGATCCCCGTGAAGTTGATTATGTGGAACTACACGCGACTGGTGTGTTACTTCCGACAGAATCCACCGTATTGCTCTTTTAACCTAGCATTCGGACTATCAGGCACAACGGTCGGGGATCCTATTGAAGCGAACGCGGTCGGAGAAGTTTTCCATCGGAACGATGACCTTATCGTTGGGAGCGTCAAGGGGAATCTTGGGTATGTTTATCTTGCTCGTAGATGATTCGTCGGAGTCGATTCCCTGACTGCCTTCCGACTTCGTAGGCACCTCGAGGCTGCGGCATTTTTTGCATCCCTCCTGAAGGTTTGCCTAACCTTCGAAAAGAAGACGATCCTGCCCAATGCGAACCTACGCGTTCCCAACCCCAAGATCGCTTGGGATAAATACCGTTTGAAGGTACCAACGGATCCAATCCCATTAGGCACGCGCTCGGTCACGGGAAGGTCGTTGATATCTCTGGCTAGCTCGGGGATAGGCGGGTCAAACGGGCATGCTGTGTTGGAACAACCACCAGATCCAACCTATTCTGACATCATAATTCAACCCAGTCAACCAGTGGTGTTCGTAGTCGGAGGCTTGTCTCCAAGGGCCGCCTCGGAAATCGCAACAGCAGTCGTCGGCCTTCTCGAGAACGATCCATCGGCGGAGGTTCTCTCCCAATCCGTTACTCACGCTCGCCGGGCAAGACAGATGCCGTTTAGGACACACTTCCTCTACTCTCCGGGCACCACCATCGCCGTCCCCAACCCTAGGCTTGTTCCAAAGGCACAGCCCCCCGTCGTCTTCGTCTTCACTGGACAGGGTCCCCAACACTTACGAATGGGCCAGTCCTTATTCGCCACTTCCGAAGTTTTCAGGAACACCATCATCGAACTCGATCAAGTTCATGAGGATGTAACCGGTCGTTCGTTAATCAAGACGACTGGTCTCTTCGACAGCTCTCTGCCGTCATCACTTCCCGCCGTATGGTCAGTAGAGCACACCCTTCCGGGGCTCTGCATGGTGCAGATCGCCCTCTTCGACTTGTTAGCTAGCGTTGGAGTCAAGCCGGATATCCTCGTTGGTCATTCTGCGGGAGAAACAGCGATGCTATACGCTTCCGGGGCAGGATCAAAGGCTATGGCCCTCGAGGTCGCTATTGCTCGATCGAAGGCTATGAAGATGACCGAACCCCTCGGTGCCGGGATGGCCGCCATCGGATGTGGATACGAGGAAGCTGTCAAGATCGTGGCGCGTGCGTCCGAGAAATCAGATGGCATCTTGGAGATCGGGTGCCATAACTCCCCAGAGGCAGTCGTCATCTCTGGCTCCATACAGCTAGTCCAGAGAGCCATCGATGTCGCTCAGGCAGAGGGTTTCTTTGCCAGGCAGGTCCAGACGCGCACACCATCTCACAGTTCTCTCATGGAGCACTGTTACGAAGTTTACCGTGGAGGTGTTCGAAATGTATTCGGGCGTTATCCAGGGCCACATGTTCCTGTCATCCCTTGCTACTCAACTGTCGCTGAACACGGGGCGTTCATCCATGGATTCACTCCGGAGTACATGTGGGACAATATTCGGCGACCTGTCCACTTCCATCAAGCCATCTCCGCGATGTTGAAGAGCACCCCTGACGCTGCCTTCGTCGAGATATCTCCGCACCCCGCTCTGTCCTCTTACGTTTCGAGCGTCGGCGTCTCGCCAGACGCGATGATCTGTCCCATGCGTCGCCCAGCTAAGAACTCCCCCACCCCCGTCGAACTCGCCACGTTCTACTCTTCCCTCGGAGCCCTGATCACACTTGGTGTCAACTCGATCGACTTGACAACTCTTTACGGCCGGGGGAGCCGCGACCCCGCCTACGACATCCCCTATCCTTTCACCCGTCGGGTATTCCCGTTACGTGTTGATGGCCCTCGCGAGACCCCCTTCATTAAGGGCGGATACTCGTCGTTGTTGAAGATGAACGCGAAGACCTTCCCTGATCTCGCGCAGCACGTGATAAATGGAGAACCTATTGTTCCAGCCGCTGCCTTTATCGATATGGTGTGTGACATCTGTTTCGCTTGCTTCCTTCAGGGTCGACCTTCCGTTGTGGATGTTTTACTTATACTCGTGATCTCTATTGCCATTAGGTGTTGCAAACTGGCGCGTGGTTGGTTTGGGACATTGAATTCGGGAAGATCCTGTCTCTGGCGTCTGAGGTGCCATCAGATGTCCGTCTGGAGTATCAGGGTTGTAAATGGGCTATCAAGACCTCCAAAGTGAATGCGATCGCCAAGACTTGCGAAGACCAGGTCCACTCTTCCGGTTCGTCGAGCCAGAACGTTGCAGCACCCCTGCCGAAGCTAGATGTTCTACACACGTTGGCCAAGTTCCCGCTAATTGATACTGACGGTGATTCGACCGCTATCCATATGTGCGTGAGCGTGGCTAATGCATCTTGTAGACTTTTACAACTCGATCGGCCGCTTTGCCACATTTGGTCCTCAGTTCCAGAGGCTGAAGAAGCTCCGTGGGACCCCTTACGAGGGAATGGCCGTTATCTCGATTTCACCTACCTCAGACCGGTGAGTTAGATAACCTGCCTTTGGCTAAACCATTCCTGAAGTGTTTTTCCGCAGCGCCTCCGACTACGTCTTCAATCCTGTGATGCTGGATGCTTGCTTCCACTATGCCCTGCACCCAACCATCTCGCAAGCTACCGATGACAGATCCATATTTTTGCCCTCGAAACTCCGCAAGTTTGCGTTCTACGCGCCTCCAAAGCCGGGTAGCCTCGTCTATTCGCACTACGCGCTACGGGAATGGACTCCTGGTCGGTAAGATTTTGTTTTGCACAGACATGAACTCAAACCGCCTATAGATACCCGAGTCTACAATTTCACCGTATACGACGACGCTGGATCAGTGCTGGTCGCCATGACTGGATTCGAGTTGAAGAGGAACTCGACTTCTTCCCTCCCTGGAATCGAACGCCGCTACGAAGTTGCCTTGCAACCTATCGTGACTCTCACCGTTCTCCCCCGATGCCCGGCCAACTGGTCAAGGCCGAATAAAGAGGCGACAGATTTAATTAAGACCATCGCCGATCATGAAGCTCAATCTCTCCTCCGCCAGTCGCTTGATCGTGGCGTTACAGTTGGTGATGATCTCAATCGGAAACGTTATTACGAATTTGCCAAAGAAGCTGTCACAAGACGTCTCCCGCCTCTGCCCTCTTCCTCCGTGGTGGAAGACGTCAAAGTGAAACCACCGATTCTTCTCCAGATTGTTGATCGGTTGAACCGCGTCCATCATGAAGTGTTCGAGACTTCCACGGTCAGTCTATATTTGTTAAGGCATCACGAAGCTTTCCTCACTCGCAATACTCCAGGCGACTGTACAAGCCCTCTTCTCCGATGATATCTTGAACAAGTTCTATTGCGTCGATGGGTTCTTCGGACCGATTTGTGAGGCTGCTACGAAAAGCTTCGATCAGACGATCACTGCGTTTGCCCGCTCGGGCAAGAAGGTCCTCCGCGTTCTTGAGGTTGGAGCTGGTAAAATAATTTATTTGGGCTTGCGGGAGAACCGGAAGAGCACGATCTGATGTTTCTACAGGTACCGGGCTTCTCACTCGTTCTCTCTGCGGTGTGTTGGAGAACCGCGACGACGTGATCGTCGAGTACGTCGTGAGCGACGTTTCATTCGCCCTCGCAAACGCCACTGTCAAATCTCTGCCATATCTCCGCGCCACACCGAAAGTCTACGATTTGTGTCGTTCTCCGGAGGAACAAGGTTTAGCCCCGTGTTCATTCGATATGGTCGTGGGACTCGATGTTATTCATGCCGCCCCCGACGTCGGAAGTGTTCTTGAGTCGCTTCATCGTGTTCTCATACCCGGTGGTTCCCTCCTTGTGGTGGAGTTGGACGGGAGCGATTGGAAGAACACCCCTGGCACTCTCTGGACCGATATGGTCTTCGGCGGATTCTCGGAATGGTTCGGTTACGCAGACGGGAGGGATCATCCATCGATTTCCCCGGAAGGTTGGGGGTGTCTCACCGAATCGGCCGGCTTCGTTGACTTCCAGCAATCGACCGAGGTTGGAGGCGGATTGGATTTTTTGTTCACTGCGCAGAAGTCTCCTGCTGAAGAATCATCCTTCGGCCTCACCGTTCCAGATCACCACTTCTTTACCTACACATTTGGCAAGGAGATCGAGCTACAACAACAGATCAAGAGCTTCGACATCGATCGAGAGGTTTCGCTCTGGATTCTCGCTACCGACGGAATCGATGGGGACGCTGCACAGGGTCTCGTTAAGACTCTGTCACACGAATACACCAACTGCGGCGTTCATCTCGGGGTTTTCGACAGCGAAACAGACCAATCGTCTCGAGTGGACTGGATTCTGACCTACCGAGATTGTTTGGCTCGCGAGACCATCGTTCATTTCAAGAAGGACGGCATGGCATGTGTCCCCAGGGTTATATCGTCTATTCCACCTTCGCCTTCCAACAAGTTCGATCCGGGCAACAGCGATTGGAGATCGACCTCATTCGGTTTGGTCCAGAGTCATCTCCCAACCCTTGGAGACCAACAAATCCTGGTCAATATCCGTTACTGGTCGGAATCCATCTCCTCTTACCGTGGCTTCTCTGGAACTATCGTTCAAACCAAACACCTTGCGTTCAGGCCCGGTCAGAGGGTTGTCGGGATCAGCTATCATCAGGGAGTATCCAACAGACTCGTCTGCTCGGCCGGTTCTGTGATGGTTTTGGACACTGACGATGAGGCCTGCGTTTTCACGGAATATGCGGTTGCGAGTGCCATCGCTACCCTGGTTTTGGGCCCTGCACGGATCGCAGGTGGAACGCTGGGCATGTCACCTCTCAAGGTCCTGCTCGCGGATGAGGTAGCCGTATCAAGCAAATTGAGGAGGTTCTTTTCAACGATCCCCTCCCTCATCGTAGCCAGGACGAGCGCTGTTGACGATGATGAGAGGTTCGATCTTATCCTCACGAGTTCCAAAGAACTCGCACAGCGACCAGAAATCGAGCTGTGGTGTGGACCCCTTTTCGTTTGGGACGACGTGCTACGCCAGATAACTTCCAGGGACTCCTGGGTGCTTGGACATTTGGTCAAGACATCCCTCCGTCTTGCCAAAGTCAACAGCTCGATCTCTGAATCCCCAGTCATCAACCCGAGAACCCTCTCCCGGTTCATGATTCCCGTGCCACTTGATCAGAAGAAAGCACCCTTGTTCAGTTCCTCGAAGGCGTACCTACTAGTCGGCGGCATGAGCGACCTCGGAGTTCATTTCGCACTGTGGATGTACCAAGTGAGCATTTCATTTGAGCTCCAAGCGGCGGAATCTTACTCCAAACCATTCTTAGCGCGGCGCAAAGAAGATTATTTTGACCTCTCGCCGTGGCCGCAAATTCATCGAGACCGACGCGCTTGAAGTCACGAGACTCAAAGTTGCGTACATGGAGCGATGTATCGACCTCTCCCTACAACTCGAAGCCTGCGATGCGACTTCCGTACTCGGAATGCGACAACTTGTTGACAGTGTCAAGGAACCGTTGGGAGGATGCTTCTTGATGACCCTCGTTCTTTCTGATGGTCTCTTCACCAACCAAACCGAAGATAGTATACGCCGTGTGGTAAACGCCAAGTGGGACTCGCTCACGACGTTGGACACGGTCGCCCCGATCCAAACTCTCGACTTCTGCGTCTCCTTTTCTTCAGTCAGTACCCTGCTTGGAAACCAAGGCCAGTCGAATTACTCCATGGCGAACACGATCGTCGACGGGTACTTGGCCCGTCATAAGAACGCTTTCTCGCTGTGTGTCCCCTCCGTTTCGGACCTCGGGTACTTTGCTCGTTACCAAGGAGCTCGCTGGAGTACCGTCAAGTCTACCATGCTTAGTCCAGATGGTGGGTTTTCACTGTCGCTTGGGAGCTTGAGCCTAACGCAGTCAACAGAGTTGTGTGCTTACCTCGAGGACGGGTTGCTCAAGCTTTACTCAGGCGTTCGCGCGCAGTACTACATCCCTGAGTTGCCCTGGAACCAACTGCACAAGGAAGTTGGTCTGGGCTCCGACACTGTCCATTTGACCACCAAGGAAGAAACCACTACCGTTGTTCGTGAGGGCGACGAATCGAACGTCTTCGATAAGGTCCTGAGTCTGTTGGACTTGTCGGCATCAGATTTCTCTCCCGAAGTCCCTTTTACTTCCTATGGTATGGATTCATTGGCGGCCACGCGCATCTCGGAGGTTCTCCGCCCGCATATCAAGATCTCTCAAATGCAACTCTTGGGTGGAATGACCTGGGACCAGCTGGAGGCGAAGATGCAGGAGGCTGGTACCGTTACGGACGGGGCGTCTCCACCAAACCCGGCGGACCATCTCGTCAAGATGGTTGAAAAGTATTCAAAGAACTTCGGAGACCACATTCCATCCTCCCAACCCCCCACAGAAGATATCATCGTCATTACCGGAACGACTGGTTCAATCGGATCGAGTATCCTCGTTAATTGCCTGAAGTCTCCGAACGTCAAACGCATTTACGCGTTGAACCGGTCGTCAGAGGACCCACTAGAGGCGCAGAAGGTGGCCCTTGAGAGGCGTGGATTAGATCCTTCTCTCGCAGACACACCAAAGTTGACACTCTTGAATGCCGATCTCTCCGCTGGTGACCTCGGGATTGGAGAACTGCTCCTGGAGGAGCTACGGACCACAGTTACCCATATAATTCACGCTGGTTGGCTCATCAACTGGTCCTTCGACTTGTCACGTTTCGACCCGTTGATCAGGGGCACAAGAAACCTGATCGACTTGTCACTATCGTCTCCTCTCCCCACCCCGCCCCGTATCATTTTCATCAGTTCGGTTGCCGTACTCAGTGGCTGTGAGTGCCCCCTCCTCGATGTCGGCTTTCACCTCGATCTGACAATTTTAACTCAGTTATCCAAAGCGATGAAATGTGTCTCGAGGACTTCGTTGAGCCGGAACACGCTCTAGGTAACGGCTACAGCGAGTCTAAATGGGTCGCCGAACGTCTTCTCCAGCTTGCCGCCGCACAGACAAATCTCCGTCCCATCATCGCCCGGGTGGGTCAGGTATCTGGTTCGAGCAACGGCTACTGGAAGGCGACGGAGTGGCTCCCATCCCTCATCCAGTCCGCGGCTATCGTCAAGTGTCTTCCAGATTCCCCATCTGTATGTGGTTCCCGCTGCTTTGACGCGTCTGCAATCGACTGACAACTATCGTTTAGGACGCCGATTGGGTTCCTCCGGAAGTTGTTGGTTCGGTCATCACTGAGATCCGCAACACATCATCAAACATTATCCACATCGCACACCCAAAGCCGGTTTCATGGCGATACGTCCTCGGCAGGGTCTCTCAGACCCTCGGTGTCCCTATCACTCCATTCTCTGATTGGCTGGCTCGGTTGGAAGCCCTTGCCACTTCCCTCAAGAGTGACGAGACTACAGCCATCGCCCTCTTGGAGACCTACCGCATGGTGGGCCCTTCTGCCACGAACATCATACCTCGTATGTCTAACGAAACCGCTTTACGCGAGTCACCCACTCTTGCTGCTGCCCAACCCCTGACCGAGCAAGACATCGATTCTTGGCTCTCCTACTGGAAGAGCGTCTCGCTCGTTTCATTCTAAACTCCCACACTTCTTTCTTGAGGGCTGCTCGAGATAACCCCCTTCCCCCCACCGCTTGACAACGTTTCTGCAGGATCCTATGCACTTACGCCTGGTGACGTACCTTATGGGCTGTATAATTAGCACAATCATCTTTCTCCCTCTCTTCGTCTTGTTGTTTCTGTATTATAAGATGTCTTGTACCCCTGTAATTTTTGTGTACACCTCCCAGATAATCATCTCACGCCTCTCGGTACCCTACTTATTTCACGAATACGAAACGATACGATCTTGAACCACCGGAATGAACACGAATCGTTGTCGCTGGTTACGCGAGTAAGGTCTCCTCCGTTGAAGCACAGCCGACACATGTCAGCCAGATTGCAGCGACTGGTACTCCATTATACCCCATGGCCTCACGGATAACCTGCTCCGACCAGCCGCCGGGGGCCCAGGTATCATATCAGCAATCATACTCCCCCCAACTAGTCGGTGAAAGGGCGGCCGGTTATCGGAGGGCATACAGACCCAGTAAGCGTCGCCAAGTGCGTTCGGTATCCGACCCGGCTATGGGCTATTCGTTGAAAAAGACCAGCGAATCGGAAACAAAGGAGCTCGGGAAGTTTTTCCCGTGCCAAACCCGAAGGAGCGTGACGCGTTCACCACACAGAAAAGCAAAACCCTCCATAGAATCCATAAATTGCCTATACTCATGGACATATTGGGAGGGCACGCCTAAATCTCGAACAACATCCTACAGACACCTGCGCGAGCCGGCAGAGCGAAAAATATAGATCGCCCTATTAGCGTATCGGTTGACCGTAGCCGTCGGTGAATCGGCTTCTTTCGATTTCTGAGGAGTGTAGTGGGACAACCTTCGTAGGTAGTGTCCGGGAAGAGCTAGAAAGGGGACCAGGAAGTGTCGGAAATTTTCACTACTCCGTCTGGGCGTTGGAGGCAGTCACCAAATACATCGCTTACAAGGAACATGTGTATTCAACTCTAAAGGGGCAGCACTCAGACCACAGCAGTACACGTACGCGCTTACTCGTCTGGACCTCTCTGGGCTCTCCTAGCCAACTACACAAATGAGGAGAAACGGATCAGTTATTGTCGAGCACGGAGCAGGTTTTACTTACGGCAGCGGCGAGGTCCAGCTGTCCACCCACCGTAGGTGGGTTCTTTGCACCTGGTTTTGGGGGTACGGGTCGCGAAGTGCCTGTTGGCCGTTGGGTAGTGGGTATCGGTGGTTTGCCAGGGATCTTCGGTGGTCCCCCACCACCTCCAGACACACTCGGTTTCGAAGCAACCGGGGGAGGGCCTGGTTTCGGCCGCGTCGTTCCTGGCGGTGGAGGTTTATGAGCCAACGAAGAGTTTGGTCGCGAATTAGCTGGCGAATTATCCGCCGAATCCTGCTTGGGATGTGCCTTTTTCCACGGCGTCGCCGAACCATTCGAAGGACCCATGCCTGGGAAAACTGAGATTGGTTTCGCATTCGAGTCGGCGACAAGCGACTTGACTGGAGGTTTTACCGCAGGAGTGGAGGAAGTTGTGGTCGTCGATGGAGGAGGAGGGACCTTCCTCTGCGTAGGAGGTGGGGGAGGTGGAGGAGGAGTGGGGGCGGCTTTGGGCTTAGGGGGGACGAGGATGAGGTAATTGTTGGGTGCCCAACCTTCAACCCCATTCCTCTTCACTAGCCACCAACCGTTATCGGTCTTCTCAACAAGTTCAACGACGTCGTCCTTCGTGAGGGTCATCTCACCCTCCTGCCCCTCGAAATCGAACTTGGCCTTGTACAATTCAACATCCGGTTCTGCAGGTGGAGGTGGCGGCACAGGCGCTCGGCTTGGTGGTGGCGGAGGTTGGCGGGTTGTGCCGCTATTCATCGTTGTCGAGGTGACGCTGGGTTTTACTGGGGCGGATACGCTCGTTTTCCCTGGTAATGGTTTCGCGGCGGGCTTGGGCCTTGAGGCACCCGTTGGTTTCTAGTACAACCCAACGATCAGTTATACATTCCGGGGACTCAGGAAATCTAATCCACGCTCACCGAAGGGCCACCAGCCCTCAGCAACTTTCCTTGTGTGATAGGTTTCACCACACCGGCCTTCTTCTTTGGTACCGGCCTTGAGACGCTACTGGGTGGCTCTCCAGAGGGCACATGAACAACGTGACTCTTGTACATATCATTCCTCGGGATCGTCTCATCCTTCTGGAACTTGATAGCTGTTTTCTTATCCCTCTTTTTGTTGTACTCAATCCTAGAAGATGTCCTTTAGGCCCGGGAATGCCAGCGAGGGGGCGAAACTACTTACGAAGGGGTAATCTGAATGTTGATGCTCCCACGCGTCAACTGCATCAAGCAGGTCATGAGTTCGGTCTTAAAGGCAGTGCTGAAAACAGGGTCTCCCTCTTCCGAGATGTTGCAATGCAAAACCTAAACGCATTGTCATCCAAGTTCGTGAGCAAAATACAGGCGGAAATAGCTACCATCCAATCATCTCTCAGGTTAGACATCGACAGCGCTTTAATGGTCACAAGCGGGATCTTCCGGTCAAGGGATGTCACGGATCTACCATCCCTAGCGGTCGTGACAAGGATGTACACCGCCGTTCCGGTCTACAGGAATGAGGAATTTGTGGGTGAAGGAGATAGGATGTCGTACCAAGAGCAAGTACCGAGGACTAGGTTTACTCGATCGACCAAGTTTCGAAACCAAGAGCTGGATGCGCCCACTGAACGACACCTTCTCCGCTGGTGGGGTTTCAATCGAGAAAGTCAAGCGAGTACCAATAGGACGACTCACAAATCCCAGCAATGCTCTTCAACTCCTGGCCAAGAGGATTCTTGGAATTCGCGCCGAGGTAGTCGCCCATGAATCTCCGGTAGCCAAGTAAACTGAACCTCCTCCTTTCCTTCCTTCCACCCAACAACTGGTGACCATAGTCTCGAACCTTGGCATACTCGATGTTCTCCTTATTAGCCTTCCAGAACCGTTGAATACGCCGAGCGCACTCGTGTTTGTACCGCATATAGTTACGCCAGGCACGTTGAATACGAGCGGCCATATTGTGCCAATACCGATCCCGCATAGTCTCTAATGCGAAGAGCTAAAGTAAAGTGGTCAGCACCCTTTGAGGGAACCGCTAGGACGACGAGGGTTCACCGTCTCTGGGTTCTTGATGAATGCCTTCGTGACACCCATCTGCCACTCGTCCTTCGAAATTCCCGTGTCCGTCAAGATCTTCTCGCATCCCGATTTGGCATCTCCCTGCCATGTATATTCCCCAGCATAACTTGTGTTCGGGGAGAGCAAGTAGAACCTCTCCACCATCTTTTCGAACGCGTTACGGTACGCGAAGCCTGCACGTCGGACACGGATGTTCTCCTGCAAACCAAGGTATTTGATCTGGTGAAGGACGGCTTTGTCGTCGAATTCGGAAGAGGAGCGGTTCTGGTTGGGTTTGATCGTGCGGATGTATGAGGGTTGGGCACGCATGAGGTTATCGACCAGAGCTCCAGCGGAAGCCTAGGAACACATCCCGTCAGATAGCACAACTTTCCGCCACGGGACGTGAACCATACCTTAATCTTGTCTCCCTGTGTAGGGGGTCTCTTCTTGCTGTTCGGGTCGGGTCTATCAGGGAAGAGCTCCTGTAAGAACGCGTTTCCACTGTTTCCGACGAGGTCCAGCAAGTCCTTGATCAGGGTATCCTTATTCTTGTCTGTCATCCCCGCGACGTTGTACATGACATCTCCAGCATAGTGCCTAACCAAAAATTGGGATCCACGGGATTCAAAGTGTGGGTTACTGGAAAGGACGGCCGTTCTCTGGATGAAGCTGTTATCCGCGGCTGACGGGTCAGCATGGGCCGTCGCGCAGGCGTCGTTGAGAGCGGCGAAAATACCAGGTGGACGCCGTTCTTCAATCAGGTCGCACACAATCTTATTGTTGAAGTACTTGATCGGAGTCCACTTAATTTGTTCCCGGACGTATTCCTCTTGTTCAGTTTTGAGGGTGAGTTCAATGAAGATCTGTTGTAGCTTCTCGTTGACGTAGTTGATGCACAGTTGTTCGAATGAGTTGTCCTGAGGTCAAGGTTTAGCAGGTATGCGCCACATTTATGCAGAATCCCAGACCTCGAAGATCTCGAAACCAAAGATATCCTGGGCCCAGTTCAACTTTAAATAATTCGTATGCGCAGAAGGGAATCCCGCACCAGAATACCAATGAGCTGGGCAATGGTCCCTCGGGGCTTCATCGACACGTTCACCTTGGACACGATCCACTCAAACAAGTTGTTGTAAATAGCCTTGGCCAGTGCGTCTCTGCCCGACCCAGCCTGCGCCGGGTTCAGCGGAACGTCATATACAGACCCCCTTCTCCCTCCCCTTTGAGTCTCCACGACCTTTATTGTCATGGCCTTCTGAACTATCGCTGGGTCGACCTCCATGAGATACGCGACGAAATCCGTCACGTTCGTATCAGATATCACGGAATTTCCGCTGTCGTCCTCGGCGAATTGAATGTTTCCGAGCCACAGGATAATCGCAAGCATTCGGAAGAGTTCTGTTTGCTCGTGCTGCGAGAGACCGACGATTTGCATAGCTCGCTAAGGGGTTCAGAGGGGTCAAAAATGCGACACGAGGAACGACAAACGGGTACTGACCAATGTCTCCTCGAAATCCTTGACATCATCGATACCGGAGACGTCCAAACAGTTACTCATACTAGTATAAGCGTAGGCCTCTGGTCCTTGAATACCGAATGTTTCTGAAGGAGGGTCTGAACGAGTTCTGGAATGACTAGTGGGAGGACCTACCTCGTTGTTCGTCACTCGCTGCCTTCGTAAACTGGTAGAATATGTGGAAACCCCGTTCATTCTCGACCTGCCCAACCACACGACCCTTTTCAAGTAGGTAATTTGTGATCCGGGCCCCGATAGGTTCTCCATGGTCATTAAACATAATCTCGAGGTATTTACCCTTCCGATTATTAGACGACATGCACTCATGAAAAACAAAGGCAAGAACGCACATGTCGACTGGAGTTGTTATTCCTTAGCGTCTTTGCACATCCAAAACTCTCCAACAACGGATTTGTTGCAAGTACCATGTCCTTGATCTCTTGGATGCTACTATCCTTGCCTCCAGATACCGCGGCGATGTACTGCATAATCCGCTTGGCAGCTTCGGTCTTTCCGGCACCCGATTCACCAGAGATGATAACGCATTGGTTCTCGTGGTAGGCATTCATGTTGTAGTAGGCCGATTCGGCGATTCCAAACACGTGGGGAGGGACTTCTAGCCTGTTCTTGCCTTTGTACTTGGAGAGGACGTCATCGGAATAGATACCAAGATCTAGGAAGGGAGGGCGTGTTGGTAAGTCGCTGGTTTATCAAGCCAAGGGCGGTCTGCTGATGGAACACAACGCGAGCCGGGATAAAGATGTGGACCAAAGCCTGTAACGCACCTCGAAATGGGTTGACGGATATCAGGACACCTCCGATATATGTGTAGATCTCTCCGTTCTTCCACCTCTTCGAGAGATTCTCGTTCACAGCCTCGTTCGTGATGGTCGTGAGCAACGTCATGTCAGATACGCCGACCTGTTTCTTCTTGAAGCCTTCTTTCCAATCCGCCTATGTACCGCCTTCCTGAGCAACAAAAGAGCCCAGAACAATGCCCGCAACGCACCTTTGCGACTTTGTTGTTGCCTCCCCCTGGCTTTTTGGCTGCGGGTGTGGCCTTCTTGCCCGCTTTCTTGGAGATAGCCTGAGCATAGATCGTGTCAACGGCGGGTGTGCAAGAGGGAGATCGTGACGGAGCCAACCATCCCGGATAATGGAGTGAAGTCTAAAGGTCGGCCCTAGCTTGGAGATATGGGGAATGGTATGGGTGCGGTGCCGGGCGACCGCGGATGGTGGTGATGTCCCAAGTTGTAATGATGCCGGTCCCACAATGTGATCGACCCTTCCACCGCGCAGTTCGCCCAGGCCATCTCCGGATCCGTCGCAAGATAAGTCGTATATTGTTTATCCTACCGCTACAAAGTTACAGCGCCGTGGTCACACAGTTTCTTCAACGCTTCCGCAGCAGGCTGCAGAATGCTCATATTCTGTGCCTCCGCATTTGATTTCACAACTTTAACCAACCCTTGCGCCAATCCAGAACTCTTCGCGTCCGGAACCAGCGCCTTTATCGATTCGTCGTCCAACGAAATTAGGAAGTTCCGCACGCAGACGACCCCACGGTGCAAGAGTCCGGTAGCGAGTACGGGGCCTGGTGCCGTATCATCATCCTCGGATGTCGGATCAATGAGTTGAGCGAAGATGGGTAGAACCCGATGACGTTCCATCTGAAGAGAATACAACGCTTTGCAAGCGTTTGGGGAGGAAGTTATGGTGGCCAGCGCACCCGAAGCCGCGAGTCTTGTACGGGAATCCTCGACATCCGATAAGGCTGCGAGAATTTGTAGCTTGGATTTTGAGTTCGCGGTCTCTTCCTGCCCACCGTACCTGTCGAAAACTTCATCCGAACCGGCGATAAGGTTGCAGATGAGTTCCGTCGAAGCACGTTGAACAAGCTGGTTGTCATCCAGAAGCATGAATTCCACCTTATTCATCAGTCCTTCGGACTTGGATATCCGAGTGGACGCATCGGGGCTAGTGGAAGACAAGTTGGTCAATGCCATCAGCGCTTCGAATTGTTGGAGGAGGGAAGATGATGGATGAAGGAGTAAGATGGAGAATGGTCGGATGGCATCGAGGGTGGACCCTTGGTCTGGTCCGAAGACATGGAGGGGAGAAGTTGTGATAGCAAATTTCGCAAGAGCTTGAATGGCTCCCAATATCGACTCGTCCACCTGGTTCACCGGAGTCGTGGCCGCTGGTAAGAACGAGCGGATGATTGTGATCAGGGCACGAGAACAGCCACACTGGAGCAGCTTCCCTCGATTCTCCTTATCCTCCACGAGACCCAGGATAGCCTTCGCAACATTGACGCATGCACCCCTCCCATCCGTGATACGGACAATTCCAGAAAGCGCATCCCCAACGCCCGCGTCAACCATCTTTCTACACCTCCCTTCCACGTGGGAATCATCATCGAGTGGATCAGTGACAGGATTTGTCGACTTTAACCCGGAAGAAGAAGGATTATTCGCCATCTGCCTTAACTTGGTGATCTGCTCCTGCTCTTGGGACAGCCGCGGGCGATATGAACAAATGTTCGAGATGATGACTGTGATGCCGTATATCTGGGCGGTATTTGTAGAGGACAAGACAGAGAGCGCCTGGCTCTTTTTCGGACGGGGTATGAGGTTGAACAAGTGGGAGAGGAAGGTCGTGTCTTTGGAGAGCGTGTCTTTGATTTGGGGTTCGATAGACATGTAGGCTAAGCCCTCGACAGCGTTTGTGATTGCGGATAAGTCTTCTCCGGATACAACGAGATTCTTCATGAGAGATGCCAGCTCTGTTTCGCTAACCGATGACGGAGTAGAACGTTGTGAACTGGTATCGGTAAGACCTTTTGTATCCTCCGCCGTCCCGCGAGAGAGTTTGACTAAGGCCACCGCCGAAGCTGACCGAAGGGGACCATCCGAAGTCTGCCGGCTCGACCTCTCCAACCACCCTCGAAGGTCCGATGGCACGATCCTCTCCCGACACGGCTTATGTGCGCTGGCCTGGGCCAGTAACCTCGCTATCTCCCCCGCTAGCTCCTTTGACGGTGTCAAATCAGGAATATCCACCATGGATTCAAACACACTATCCTCCAGAAATATCACAGCAGCCGACTGCCAATCAACCTGGAAAAGGGCGATGAAGAATGATACAGCCGTGATGAGTTCATCGTCGTTCGTCTCTGTGAACCTTTCGCGTATGGGTGGGGCGAATAGTTTCACTAACGCTTCGGTTGCGGAATCCGACTCCTCTGACCCCTTGTTCTTTGGAGGTGCGGCGGTCTCCCGGATGTGTTGGCAAGCGGCCGACAACACGAGGTAGGCTTTTGACCGAGTGTCAGCTGGTTGGGTCGGTAGGAACGCCTGGGTCAGATCCGAAACTTCCTCTGACCCGAGCTTAGCCCACGATTTCTGCTGAGACCGTTTGAGCAAAGCGTCGAGCTTATCATCGAGAGACATGACAAGAGAGATTGGACGGTATGCTGGTTGATCGAAAGTGAAAAGCAAATCTTTTTTGCTCTCTCCCATATGGACTTGGAAAACTCGACAGCCGAACCAACGGCGAGCTCTTCGCGACAAGACCCCATAAATACTCGGGGAGTAATAAATCCTGGCCAGACGGTACTTTTCCGTCTTCCAAGAGGTGACATCAAGAGTGCAGTGCTAAAACAAAACTCGTACGAAGTTCTCCGGATTGCTTTTCGCCTTGTCGAGCTGATCGTTTCAGGACAGTTTCCCTTGGAAAAGCCGGGAGCTTTCATGCGAATGAGCTTATCGGGGATCCCTACGGGCTGGCATATGAGATCGCGAATCAAAAGCTCAACAAATTGCCTCCCAGAACGATACAGGAATTAGGTGTGTGGTGAAGTCAAGACTCGGAGCCCGAGCTGACGTATCCATTTCAGAATTGACAGAAGCAACAAACGAGCTGATAAATGAAGACAAGGTCATACAACCTCTTACCACGGCCGAAATTGAAGCCTTGAAACAATCCGGTGTCCATTCATCTGTTAGGACTCCCAAGGTTCACCTGGGTCAGGCAGTCACTCACACGCCCGCCCTATAGGAAATCATCCAGAAACAGATCGAACAACACGCAAATTTCACTCTTAAGACAGAGTACAGTAAGGAAAAGTACAAGAAGCGGAAGGAAGCAAAGTGAGGGTCATACCTCCCCTAAAAATCTCGTATAATTGACGAAACCAAAATGGTCTAGGTTCTCCAAAACCTTCTCGACAATAGAACCGACACTGTTTAACGTCTGTGAATACTGGTACACGAAAGACCAAAATAGGCTACGCGACATACGCGCCGACGCATTGTCACAGATGCTCAACCTTGCGAGCGTGAGGCCCGGTGGCCGGTATATTGTTGTGGATGAAGCTTCCGGTGTCCTCGTTGCGGGGGTTCTGGAGCGGTTGGGAGGTAATTAATTCATCGCTTACAGTGGTCCAATGGTTTAGAGAATCTTTGCGCAGGATTAGGGAAAGTTATGAATATCTGTGATATCGAATCCGCCCCGATGTATCCAGTGGTTCAGAGCATGAACTTCGACCAAGATATGGTCAAACAAACCCTCATATCGCTGAATTGGGCCATGGTACAGGAGGATTACATACCAGGTACAGTTCCTTCACCACCGCACACCTTTACTGGAAGTCTGATCCACCCCCGAAGTTCTGCCTCCGACAGAAGTGCAGTCGGGCGAACTGTACTCAGACAAACAAATATCCCGGCTGAGTAAGCGAAAAGCAGTCGTGGAACAATTGGATGCAAACCGGCAAGAATTTTTCAGTGGCGAATTCGACGGGTTTGTCCCCCTCACACCACGGTCTATCCTCTGGTTCTAACAGTGGATAACTAAGGCTCCTCGTATCGAGCGAATACGACCCCTGGTCAATTCTCGAAATGACATACACGTACCTCTCCGGATCAGCATCAATTGTGTTTCACTGTCCATACCTTCAGGTGGGCGTGATGGATGTACGGATATTCTTTATCCCGGTTTCCTTACGCGGCCCTCTCAGGTACTTGTCGATTTACAATCTCGGATGAAGAATGCAGAAGGGTATCTGGGAGCGAACATAACCGAAGCCTGGAAACGGAAATACCAGGTATAGTTCTATCCATCTACCCGAGTTTCGTCCAACTCGCCCAAACGGCTGGCAGGTGCTTCCCGGGAGGACACACCCAATGATGAATATGTCTGGCACAGGAGGATATATTCTACACGCTTTCAAGATGTATGCCATTCCCAGTCTTGGCACTTTGTACTTCCGTCCTGACGCTTCCCCCTTCGCAGTTTCGATGATCCCGACGCACAAGCGATACTCATCCACCGTCAAAAGAAACGTAAGGTCGAGAAACCTGCTGAAATTCAAGCGTCAACAGAGCCGTCCGGCGAGGACACCGTGATGTCTGAGTCAACCGAGCATAAACAAACCACGTCGTGACGATGTGCACGGTTAGCGTCCCGGTGTGGGTGGTATTATCGATTACAGGAGATTACAAGTTACAGTAGTAAAGATAGCCAAGGAAAGTGTTGTTAACAGCCGCCCCAGTCGCACGTCCAAATCCAAACGCGCGAGAAAGGTGGTGGGGCGCGTCATCGCTAACTTTGCTGAGTCTCAGGGAACAACGCCGCGAAAACCTAAAGGGCCTCCTCAGTAAGCTACATAAGAGTTTGCCGAAGAGGCAGCTTACCTCGTCGATGATGGTGTACACGATATGTTGGTTCAGCCTTCGGTTCTGCAAAACCGCGAAGATCCTGCGCGCACCTCTCCGCGCGTTTGACCTTCCAATCATGTTGGCAGCCAAATCTGCAGTCGTAATGGTCAACCCACGTCCAGGACGTAGAACAGCCCGTACCTGGCATAAGAGCCGACAACTTCCTGTTCGCCTCATCCCTCGTCCTCTCCTTTTCATCGAGTGTCCTTGGAACGCCGGGGGGTTTTAATTTCCCATCTGGCCATAAGCCGTTCTTGAAAGTGTCGATGAAAGTCATGAGCCGACTCTCTTCCAAAAGCGCCTTGAAGGTGTCCCGGATTTTCCTAAACCGACCAGTGAGAAAGGCCCTTGGAGTCAACTCTCGAGTCGGTCACCTCTCGATTGTCCCGCCGAGGACCTGCTGTAGAATAATCACGATTGCCTGCCTCCTGAACCAGTTGTTCTTCTTGTTCAACTCGAAAATTGCCAGGACCAAATCGCAGATCGGTGCTGTAAAGTCCGAGGTGCTCGTCTCCCCTTCGAGGGGTTTCAAATCACCAAACAAGTTCGCCAACGCGTCTTCAGTCGCTTTGTTCCCCGAGGCCTTAAGAGCTTGCGCGACCAGGTCTTCATCATGAACGGAGCTACCGACTATTCCCGCAAACTCAGCAGCCTGGGTTGTGAGGCGTTGAATCAGAACGTCGAGCATCGATGGTCCAAAGAACATGTCATCGATGCTCTCCGTCACTGATTTATACACATTCCTAACCAAAGCCTTCCCCGGGAGTGGAAACTTCGTTGACGAGGTTTGTGGTTCGGATGCTATGAATGGCGAATCCTTGGAGAGGAAGGCGCGGAGTTCTTCGCTTTCGCATACAGCTGGAATCGCAATGAGATTCTTAAATTGGAGACCATCAGCACTAGAATCAGATCTGTAGTTTCCAACGTACTTGCATGTATTTCTCTAACGCCACCCGTCTAGTATCCACAAAGTGACCGGATAATCCCGTAACAATCCTCTTTCCAGGGAAATCCAACCCGCGAACCAGGGCATATTTGTCCCGAAGGCGGTTGTGCATCTGAAGGAACTCGTTATACCTCCTTGCCACCACCCATCCCGTCGCAAAGCTCCCGTCAATTGCAAGTTGCTGGACCTCAACAATATACCTCACAACGCTCTTCCCTCCTTCCTCTCCAGACGCTGAGTTGACGATCGCCAATTTCGTCCTATCAGATACCAGGCGGTTGGCGGATTCCTGGAGTTCGTACTGGGTCTTTTGGAAACTGAGCTCCCTGATCTCACGGTTCAGCGCCGACTTAGACTTCTGCAACAACCTCAGCTCTTGGGCGTCGCCTGTCAGATCCGCTTTGTTAATGAGTCGATCGAGCATCGTGTCCTGGGTGCGGAGGCTGTTCAACTTCTCCCCCAGTCTCGAAATCTCATATGTTAATTGCAGGTCCCCAGGTCCAGCCAGAGGTAACGCAGTAGGCTGGTTTGAATCGTGTTCGTCGTGCCGCTCCTCCTCGACATCACGTTCATCATCGAAGCTAGGTTGCCTACGGCCGTCGGATCGCCTGGCGGACAGGAACCCTGACCCTCGTTGAGATGTGGCCCCGTCGGGCGTTTCCGCGCGTGGATGACTTGATTCTTCGTTGTCAAAGGCGATGATATCCGTAAGAGCAGCTTGGATAGCCTCCATCCTTTGAGCTTGGGCGTCGTCTATCCGACCACCTTGTGCGTCTTCCGATTCGTCAAACAACGGAGCGCGTGAGGAGTCGGCCGCATTTTCGGTGGAAGACATAAGCAGGTCCAGGCTCGATTGGATAGCGCGAGAGGGGGAAAGCGGTTCACGCTCTGTCAAGACCGCGGTCAGAGCTGGCAGTGATTCGGAACGAGTGGTCAAGGGAGGATCAATCATGATCGGGGATCTGTTGGTCCGAGAGGCTCGAAGACTTGGGTCTGGGGAGTCACGTCGAAGGAGGGTATTGAATGGGGATGGTCCACTGTCGGAGGTAATGGAAGAACTCATAACGGACTCGGTTATGGCATTGTTCGATTCGGTATCCCCGACAACACGGAACCACAGGGGCGAGCGCTGGAAGTCTTCGAAATCTCCCTCCATATCACGCTCGACCTGTCGTTGTGCTAGCATAACGTTCCTCTTGACTTTCCTCTCCGCGCTCGGGGTTGGAGTGTTCTCGTCAAGGGCGAAGACACGGATCGCATTGATGTGCTTGGGGGAGATAACGGAAAGTGCTGGGTGAGGCGTGGGGGAGGAAAAGTACAAGTCGTTAACCATCGTGATATCCTCCTTGACGGTTTCGGAGCGTCGGATGAGTTCGTCATCATCATCCCCGGATGAATCAGAATCCACGGCTTCCAGAGGGTTCTTAAAACTCTCCACGGTGAGCCAGAATTGTATAAGAAGAGAACGGTTCCGTCGGTCCATGAACTCCATGAAGTATGACAGCGAAGTCGGGGTTGTAAGAACGTCTCGGAGGCTTAGCCTATTGGCGGTGGACGTTTCCGATTGGACTGGTTTCTGCGAGACGTTTGTTAGACCAGACCATTTAAACATTTTGCGCATCCTCACGGAGTCATCCTCGCCACCCAGAACAACAATCCGCTGTTCGACCCTCTTCTTTGCGGTGTACAAACGGTCAAGGTACGAAACAACATCTTCTGTCTTCTCGCCGTCGATCCAGTCATCCTTCTCGTGATTCGCTGGGTATACAGCTCAGCCGAAATTGGACGATAGGTATCGATAGGAAAACACCGTACCCAAAAGCATCCTGGTACGCCTGATCTCTCCCACAATATCGTTCTTGAGTCTTCGTGCATCAAGTAAAGATGCACAACGGCCGATACTTCTAAGGAAAGACTCAAATTGCCTGGCATCCGTGCGAATGGTGATCGTCTCTGTTGCGGGGGTCCTGGTCCCTTGCACTTGAGGGTTGGGGTTGGCTGGAATCTGTGCCTCCAAGACATTGCGAACCTTCGAAACTAGCCGCCTATGAAGAGACAGTCAAGCTCCGTGTTAACCGAGTTGAATTCTTCTCACTGTTGATGGATAGCTGCCCCTGCCTAGTGAAGGTGAGAAAATGGCTCAAAATCCGACAAGCGAAGTCGTATTCACCACTTCGTCGATAGTTTTGTTCCAGAAATCTGGATCTGAGAGTAACTCTACGACAGGAAATAAAACAGTGCAAGCAAGGATCTCGCGAGTGACGATGTTGACAGCCTTGCTCTTTGCCTCTTTCTCGGGAAGGATAAATGGGAGGATCCTGTGAACCAACTTCTTGAGATGTGCCTCTTCCGTTTGCCGTGTGAAGGTTGATGACAGGTTTTCGACGGCAGGGTGTAACTTTCCCGACCCCATGCTGGCATACTTTCCAGCCAGAAGAATATCCAGCTCCTCCGATTGAGTGAGCCTACGTTCGAGAGCCGCCCCACGAAGGGCGACCTCGGATTGGCGAAACTGTTCGATGTGAGTGGTGATCTTGGGCATGATCTTCTCGACGATGAGATTGGCGAGATCGATATTGTTGGCCCTCGAAATGACTTGGTCGATACCACTGTGCATGGTGGAAGACAGTGCGGTGGGAAAGGAGGGCGACGACGATATGTCTTTGTACCACGCGAGGACAAAATCGCGGACAATCATGATGAGGATGTCGTTCAGCGAAGCCGATACAGATGGATAGCTGGGAATGAGTGGGGCCAAAGCCTTGGGGGATTTGTGGGACCATTGGGATCTGGTGATGACGGCCTGCCAGGCTGCAGGGGTCGAAAAGGCGAACGGACGGGCTACACTGTGAAGCTGACTCCTCTTTGGTGGGCGAGTTGTGTCCAAGACATAGCCGACAAAGATGTTGAGACAGAGGAAAAAGGTTGCGACGAAAAGGATGATGAGCGGAGAAAGCAACAAGAGCGTCCAGGGCGACGATACGACTCTGATGAATCCGGGAATGGCGACTGAGACGAGGGAGACGGCGACGGCGAGCCGGATGTTCGCGCTCGGTGGCTGCATCGGTTGTCGGGGCTGACGCTCGGGCGGCTAAACGGGTCAGACTCGATCGAATCCCGTTCCGAATGGCCACCACCAATGGCACCAAACCACACCGGCCACTGTCGACCCTCGAGAGCTTCTTAATCGGCGGTGTCGCCGCATCCTGCGCTGTGCGTGCTCTTCACGTTGAGGCCGAAGAGAGATGATAGTAATTTCAGGCCAGGTCACCGTCTCAAACCCGGCCGAGGTAGCGAAGACGCGTCTGCAATTACAGGGCGAACTGGTCCGGGGTGGTGGCCGGAAAGTTTACAACAACGTTTTGGATGTCTTTGCGAAGACATGGAGGAACGAGGGTATACGTGGGGTCCAACGAGGGCTCTCTCCAGCGGTGCGTCTGACATGCGGCCGAACAGAGGCCAACCGCGTTCGCTGAGGTGCTGACAACCCAACAGTATGCGTACCAAGTGAGATACCAAACGTCTATTGCGGAAAATATTTCTAAACTTTGTCAAGATCTTGATGAACGGCTCGCGACTCGGTAAGCTGGTCTGGCCAGGCTGCCTCGCACCCGCATTCACTCAGAGAATCCCTCCCAGCCTTCTACGAGCCGTTCCGCCTCTTCATCAATAAGACTGCGGGATATTCGTCGACCGATCAAATCCCATGGACATCCCTGATTGCTGGTGCTTCGAGCGGTGCCGTTGGAGGTGGGGTTCCATTCCTCACAGCGAGAAAAGATCCCGACCTTGCATTGTAGCGGCGCTAGGGAACCCCATGTTCTTGATCAAGGCTCGGATGCAGGTACCTGTCCCATCGCGGTATCCTCATGCGGATGCTCAGATTATCCTCAGGCATACTCTCCAGCTTTGCCGGTTGGAACTCAGCACTTCTACAAAAACTCGCGGGAAGCTTTAGCGAGGATATTCAAAGCTGAGGGTTTCCGCGGCGTTTTCCGCGGTATGGATGCGGCCATTCTAAGAACCTCAATGGGATCCTCGGTCCAACTTCCGAGTTACAATTGGACAAAGACCCAAATTGTGTCGCGCGGCCTCCTGCCTGCTGACAGTACGCTAACATTCTTAGCCAGCAGCACAATCTCAGGGATCTGCGTCGTATGTTCAGACATTTCTCCGTTCTTCTATTTACTGAGAAATATCTTTTAGTGTATTGTCATGCAACCGGCTGATACGGTGAGGGACTAAATGCGCATTCCTTTACCCAAGGCTGATATATCCACAAGACACTAACTCGGATGTACAATCAACCCACAACACGCTTACCAAACGGAACATATGTCGGGACACTCTACAAGAACCCTATAGACTGCTTGTGGAAGACGTTGAAGACTGAAGGACCACTTGCTTTGTACAAAGGTGTGGGGAACTTGAGCCCGAGCTAATTGCAACCGAACTCACCCCTCCACTAGGGTCGACCGCTCACTTCCTCAGGATTGCGCCTCATACGTACGTTTGCCTACCAGCGCGTCCATGGGCTCCACTGATCACTTGTCCTTCAGAATCATTACTTTGACAGCTAATGATTTACTCCTTAATTTGTACAAGAAGTTCGCCAACGGTGGTTAATTGTAGCCTGCTCCGGCCCAGTGACCCTTATCCTGATTATGTTCTCGTCTGCGGGTCCGGCCGAGATGCCAGGGGAGAAACAACGCCTTCGTGGTATCGTATGACAATCGAGTAGAGATGGGATTAGACATTCAGGCTTCGTAGTTAGCCTCCCAATTGAAGCTTCGGGCTTGAGGGTCGGCCCGAACTTGGCCCGAAGCATGATCACCAATCACCGGCCACCGGCCAGCATCAGCCGGACACCTGTGATTGTCCTGGTTTCATCGGCTGGTACTTAACTGCAACCCAAGGCCAACAATGACGCATACAGGTTGGCGGTTTCCACCATGCACGACAGTCCCCCAGACTCGAAACAGTCGGAACCGACGAATTTGGCTTCGTTGTTAGATGTTGAACAGCTCGATGTCAACCTCTTCCGGTCCACGGACTTGCGACTTCCTCGAGGAGCGAGAGGTGCGCGGCTACTGCGTAAACTGTACCACCTGACGGATTGGTGACGAAAACTTGGTAGGCGTCTTTGGAGGTCAGGTCATATCGCAGGCCATCGTAGCAGCGACCCAGACCGTCGACCGAGCGTTCCACCTTCACGTACGCGAATTTCTTCTACCTTCACAATTCGAACGCTTACCGGATTCGATAGTCTTTGCATGTGGGCTGCTTCCGCTATTCTTTCCCTTCCATCCTGATGCACGTGCCTACAACAGTGCTACTTCGTGTTAAATGGGCTCCCCACCACGATCTACTATAACGTCGACCACGTTCGGAACGGACGTACATATTCCACCCGTGCCGTGCGGGCGGTTCAAAACGGGAAAATCATCTTCATCATGCTGTGTTCCTTCCAAAAGCCGGAGCCATGGCAACCTACCTATCGATCCCCGATGCCCAAGGTCCCCTCCCCAGAGGAGTGCGAGACATTACAGGCGTACTTCCGGAAGTGCGCGGAGAAGCAAACCGACGCATGGACGAAGGGTTACTATCTTGCGAAAGCTAGGGTTGGGATTTCTCACCCACCCGCTCCGATCTTTTGCTGAAACAAGTCTATCTCAAGATATCTGAAAGGAGTCCGATTGGGGTCCGCCTTGCAGCAGAGGGTTTCGAGGACGGGTATTATGTACAGTGTTACTGGATGCGGGCAATCTCTTTACCAGAATGTGACGCTGCGTACCAAAAGGTGGGGGACGTCGACTTCATTACGAGCTTCTCTTCTGCTAACCGCAAGTTTGCTGGACAGGCCGTGCTAGGATATATCTCAGACGTACACTTGTAAGTGGTGTGTGTAGCACGTCCCAGACAGGAACTTTACCACACCCGAGTGAATAGTTTGGAGGCCGGTGGCGGCGCCCTTGGCCTTCGCCCAGCCAATAGAGATGGAACTAATGTTGCAGCATTTTCAGTACGTCCGCATCAGGGGTCATCGGAACCTACTGCTGAGTTCACTCACGATAGGCAACTATTGATCATTCTATTTGGTATTATTCGTGAGTTCAATCTCGATGCATTATGTGGTTTATATGTACTAAACCCCTACAGTGATGACTTCGATTGTTCGGAATGGCTCATGCTTGAGGTACGCCCACTTCGCGGCCACGTCATTGTCCCTACATTTATTTCGAACGATGCAGTCACGGACGCCGCAAGCGGGGTCCGGCCGCGCCATAATTCACCGTCGGGTAGGTCATGAATTGTGTCTGGTACTTTCACTAACACGGCTGGCCGCACATAGGTTTTCACTCGGGATGGGACGCTCGTCGCGAACTTTTCTCAGGAAGGTGCAGTGCGGGCGAGGGTCTATGAACCCAAGGAGCCCGGCAAGGTGGAGAGCAAGTTATAATCGTATACGTTACAATTATTTAATAGACGCAATGCTATGGTGCGCGTCACTTAGTCACCACAACTTTGTGCCAGTGGCAAAACCGGCTGGGGAGGCAATCTGGGCGCTAATTTCACCTGCCGCCGCGTCAGCGGTGCCGCTCCTGAA
>Ga0307511_10000325_pt1 | contig 50770 bp, 57 predicted proteins | sample 13_EM_MG_FD_200266 | JGI IMG/M metagenome (GOLD analysis project Ga0307511, IMG submission 200266) | Populus trichocarpa ectomycorrhiza microbial communities from riparian zone in the Pacific Northwest, United States - 13_EM | ecosystem: Host-associated > Plants > Roots > Unclassified | place... | reverse complement strand
TCGTACGTCAGAGGCTCCCACCGACGTAAGTCTCAACGCTGCGCTGGAGGTTATCAGGGCGGCGGGGCAAAGGAAGAGGGTGGCGGCGGAGCTCGGGATGTACGACGACGTCAACACATCGACCAGGACGCGCAGGAAAGAATATACGGACGACAGAGAAGGTCAAATACAGGCTGCGATCGACGAAGCTTTCGAGATCCTAGTTCGCAATGCAACAGAAGAGGTTGGCTTCGCCCCCCGCGACGTGTACCGCTACATCTTCTTCAACGATTTGGCGAAGGAGAGTCACGAGTCTAAGGCGAGGGGGCTTACGTACGCTCAGTTGCAAGCGATTCTCCATGCGTTCAATTCTGGCGGCGAGCTCGATGAGACATCGCATCTCATAGTCGCCATGCGGCCTTGCGAACTCGGAGTCCACAGTACTAAATGGGAAATCGGCTTCAAATCCAATCGGATCGCCAAGATTGTGGCCACCACCATGCGGTTGACAGAATGCAAGCGCCTTCAGGAGACATACGACTTCCTCCACAGGATCCCCTCGACCTCTGCTATGGCAGGGCGGTTCTTTGAAGCATTTGCCCACCGCATGCTCTCCACCCCCTGGAAGGCATCCGAATCCCCACCGCAACCTACGCTCATGACCCATGACGACATCAACTCTCTTACTTTCTCTACAGGCAGTTCTCTCCAACCCCCTTCTTACCCCCCTATCCCGCCGCCAATACGACCAAGCGCCAGGGATGTAGTTGATGTCGATCTCCCCAGTGACCTCAGCCCGGTGACGCTCAGCGAAGATAGGTACTACATCCCTATCGAACCCAACAACCCACTTTTCGACTCTTTCACTATCGATTACTATCCCGACCACCGCACCGTCGTACTCTCAGTTTTCCAGATGACGACCTCTCAAAAACATGGAGAATCGGGTAAAGGGTACTCCTACATCCAGAGAATCATGGGCCATATCAGTGAGCTTCTCGGTGGCAAGGGTTCCAATACCACAGTAAAAGCCACATACTTTCTTGTCTGCCCCAGTGGGAAGTCCGAAAATCATTGGACGATGCCCCTCGGCTGGCAAACCAAAATCACGGGGAATTATGGCACCGAAAAGAATGCGCATGTTGGGGATGTCTTCTGCATACGCTTTCCAGGTATGTCGTGTCTATTCGCTCCCAATTCTGTGACTCAGCTGAATCGTGGCTGGGTATAGGTTTCGACAACATCTGAGACAACCAGAGCCAGACTTAAAACGGGAGCGCTTCGAAGCGCTTCGAATTTCGTGAAAGTTGAACCTCTATTATCCTGATGCCCAGGAGTCGACGGTACCTGTCGCATATCCTTCCTGTCTGTCTTTCCCTTGTTCTCGTTCACAGAGTCCCCTACTCCCATTTCCCAGCAAGTTTCTCTATGTACGTACACTCGCTTGTTCGCATTTTCTGATCCTCTCCGTGTAATCCATCGTCGCACAATAATACTTGTAATAAATAATATTTGTAATACTTCGTCAATCATCACCACACCATCACTTCCCCATGCCCAGATCTGTCTATTGAGCCTTCCTGCTCGCCGGACGGCCCGCGTACTCGCTTCTGCTGGAGGTCCCGCGCGCTCGCCCTCCCTGTACTAGCACTCCAATCAACCCGTAACACCGTTAGCAGGTGGCATACTTCCCGTCCGTTTCCCGCGGTGAGCCCGCCGTTCGCCGCGTTCGCTGCTAAACTCCAGGATATTCAGCTTCACTTCTAAACTTGAGGCTCCATGGAGGTTGCGACCTAATGATTCAAGATATTGCCCAATCCGTCATCCCGTCCTCTGGGAGGGGGAAACGGAATGGATCTGACATGATTATGGTTCCGCAACAAACCCCAGGGTGGCGGACCCGAGAGAGTACCGCTGAATGAAATCGTAACCAGGCTCAGGTCTTGCGGACAACATGTACAGCTACTGTGGTGAAGAATTGAGCGATGATCAGCCCGAGTCCACTGGTCAAGATTGGGAGACAATCGCAACTTGCATGCAGTGCTCTCCAATGCTGGGCAGCGTGCAAGCCGGGGCATCAAGCCTCTCCTGCCTGCAGATCGGGGAGATGCGTGGGCAACTAACACGGTCCACCCGAAATCTCGCCCGGGTGGTATTCCGTTTCTCCGCTCTCCTTCTCGACTTGAGCGAACGCGCCCAGGCGGCATGAAGGACATACGAGTTGATACATTGCTTGCGGAACACTGCTATAATACTTCTGTAGACGACAACAAATACCAGTTATCAGATACCTAACTGGATTGCCCAGCAAGTTCGCGGGTGACATGCAAGTAGAGAGTCAACGGGGGAGGGATCGGCGTTGCTTTGAACAGCTCACCATCCTCGCCCTATTCATGAGTGACAGTCAGATCGCTCATCTCCTCTTGGATATCCTGGAGGAGCCCTTTGCACCTCTCCAGATCTGATGTAGCCCCGAGCTTCTCAAAAGCTTCAGCAGCACGCAAAGTCTCAGACTTCGCCGCTTCAAGTCTACGCTGTCGATACCAAACATGAGCCTGCAACTCCATCGCGTAACCCAGGCTGTACGCATCATTGACAGCATGCGACTTGCAGCGTTCGATGTGAACGTCCGCATCGTCGAACCTGTCTTCATCAAGAAACAGCTCCGCCAATGAGTAATGGCCCCAAAACTGCACATCGTCCCAGTTGAAGGGGGACACAATCCTGAGGGTCGTCTCGAGGTGGTCGATGGCCTTCTCAGTCTCGCCCCTGGCCTGATATATACCACCAAGGAGAGTGTGAGATTGACAGACCATAAATTGGTCATTCCTGTCTGAGGAGAGACTGAGCGCTCGGGACACAACTTCTTCTGCGGCTTCGAGGCGCTGGGTGTTCTTATACAACCCAGTGAGCCTTACCAGAGTCCTTACTTGACCTTGTATGTCACCAAGCCGTTCATAAATTTCTAGCGCCTCTTCCGCCTGTGTGATCCCTTCATCGCAGCGGCCATGCTGCATGTTTGTGTCGGCTAGGAACCCCAACGTTTGAGCGATATGAAGGTCATCCCCCCTCTCTCTCCATAGCTTCAAGACGTGAATAAGGAGCCGTCTGGCCTCCATAGAAGCACCGGTTGAATGAAATAACCGTGAGAGGTGATACAAGCATCGTGGCTTCAAGGAATGGTCGTCTGGAAGTGCTTCAACCTTTGGTCCCAACATAATCGACCGCGGTTTGTGCCAATAGAGATGGCCTGCGAAACGAGCGCAGGCATTCCAGACATTGTTTGAATTTGGGTTAGCGGACATGAAGACACCAAGAAGGTGCTCAACATTCACATCCTCCAACGTGATCCATCGCGCCTCCTCAAAACCAGGTTTACCAGGACAAACATCAACCGACAATCGGTTGAAGTAGCTGTTCCTGGTTGTACAGAGGAGTTTGGATGACATTGGATCTTTGGGACAAAGATAATCCCGAAGCGGCGCTAACATCGTGATGAATTCACCACTTCGATACGTCAGAGAGAGGACGCAGAAGCTGTCGAGGATACTCGCTATATTGGGGAGAGTGGGGAACAGCCAATCAATGTTGTTCTCGTCCACGCCTTGAGGGAAGAAGGCGACCACTCCAAGGAGCTCTCGGGCATCAGGGCCGAGATCTTGGAACATCGGCGAAGCTAATGAAAGTCCGATGGTGATGGCGAGACTCTTGTTGTGCTGTGTACGAAGCACATCCACTCGTTGTCTCTCCCACTCCCTGATCAGTCGATTGGTGCCCCACTTGTTGTGTTGAGCAACGGTAGCAAGTAAGGTGACCGAGAGCGGGTGGAAGTCGAGTTGTTCCAGGACGTTGTCGACTTGTTCGGACCGTTCACCGTGCTTGTAAGCGCAGTAGAACGTGTCACGGGCGGCTTCGATCGATAAGGTCGGTACGTCGATGGTCTCGCAGGCAGGGGGGATGGTGGAGATGCGAGATGTGACGCAGAGACAGATGTTGCTGAGCTGACTCAACTCCTCCACCACAGCGTAAATCTTCTCAGCGTCCGTACCTCGAGGGTCGAGAATGGATTCCGCATTGTCGAGGATTATGAAAAATACTCTTGAAGATAGGAACGAACGTAGGGGAGTCAAATCCTCAGGGTTCTTAACGCCCGCGTCAATAACCGTGGAGAGGCGGAGGAGGAAATGAGGGAGCGTGGCGGGGAACTGGTCGCAGCGGATGAACCAGCGGTTTTCACCAAAACGTTGCTTGATGCGATCGTCGTGGAGGACGGTCAGAGCGGTGCTCGTCTTGCCGATTCCACCGGCACCGATGAGAGTAATTGGGGTCAGGTTTTCTGCCAGAGCGATGATCTTCTCGATCAGCTCGCCGCGACCGAAGTAGGCCCTCGGTGGTGGAGGTGGTGGTTCTCCTAGAACGCTAGATGTGGCCTGGATCTGAGCGATGGTAAGTATTGTCCGGTGACACAGAAAGCATGAATGCTATTTACCGCCAGATTTTGACCTTCGGTGTCCTCGCGAGATTTCAACATATCCCGGCGCATGTCGACAACTATGGTGTGGGTATTCATAGCCAGCTCGGTCTGAGAAGGGTCGATCAGTGGTGACCAAACAGGAGCACGGTGAACACACGTTGAAGACATGAAGGACCCTGTTGAGGTCCAACTTCCAACCGGCGATCGCCCCCCCATCATTCTTCGCATGAAGGAGCCTAGATACTGCATTCCGCCCACTCTGTTTGATGACCTTTCTCTGTATTTCCGCAACGGTCCTGTGATCGAGAACATGGTAGGTGGGAGGGCTCGAAACGCATCGCCGGTTAAACTTACGTCGTCAACTGGTTTATCGCATCGCACACGGACTGACTGAGCTCTTCCAATCGCCTTCCATCCATCCCCCGGTCGAGAGCTCTACAGATGTCGGCACAGGATAACCCGAGCTCGACGTAATCCAGCTCGTTAGCCATCGAGTCCTGAATACGTGTCAGCCTGGAACATCTCATTGCCGGGTAGGAGGAAACGTACTCTGATCATCGTGAGGAGGATGCTGACGGAGCCGAAAACAGCCTTGGCTGGGGTGATGCTCGAGGCTTCCTTCGCGAGATTCAGAGCCTCGATGGCCACATTCAACGAGGAGAGAGTCCCGTTCCGCCCTTTTGGTTGCTGGGACTTGGTCGCCATGACCAAAAGTAAATGTGGCTGCGAGAAAGCGATGTGAGGTGGGGCTATGAAGAAGGATAAGAACCGATAGAGGTGGGCGGCTACCTCGCCGATGCTTCAACTCCGCCCTGCTTTCTGCTTGGCCATGTTCGATCCGTCGTGACCAACCCCGACCGCTCTGAAGTGTTTCTATATGCTTCGAACTCGTCTTCCTGTCTGCTACGGGCCATCCACGTCTACGAGGCCATACGCAAAGACCTACCGGAGATTTTAATGGCAAGTTGACACCTGGTCACGTATTCATCACAACCGAACGGTTTCAATCTCGAATTCTCTCGACCGTCAACAAACACACTCCCGCGTGCACCTCTTTGACCTCCAATCCTGCGCACTTTTAGAGTGTGAGAAGCAGAATGGGTAGTCATGGTCGACTAGGGCCCATCCAACTGAGAGCAAGCGTTTCCAACGTATCTATCGCCTCCGCCGAAACGACCCGTGGCCGACAACATCATCTATATTCCTCGGCAAACGCACAAGATGCCGACGGTACAGCACCGCTGGTAGATTACACAACCGGAGGGGCGGTTACTTTCTGGTGGGGTCTTCCTTCGGTGTAGCGTCTCCGCCGTAAAGAACCTTCCCGATCCAGGCCGTAGCACGTCGGTCCCATTCTGCGACACTCTTGAAAAGGACGCCTACTTGTTGGTTCCAACGGCCCTGTATGAGGGTAGAGAATGGCCGTTGAGTGATGCGGTCAGAGGCGGCGGGGGGTGTCAACCGTGTCGAATCAAGTTCGAATCGATGAGACAGAACGCGTAGACTGGATAGAAATAGGTGGTTAGAGTCCTCAACCTGTTGAAGGCACCCGCAGACCTACTCTGTGTGTAACCTCTTTGTCCTGCCGATGAATGGTCACGAAAGGCTTACGCACACGAAGAGGTTGCTCACCTAGTATCAATCGTGTTCGAAAACCCATAGTAGACCTACGTTGTGGTTAATTCTCAGGACGCTTGTGTGAGTATACGGCACATACCCCGCCGGCAACGAGAGCGCCAGAAATTGTGCCGACGAGGAAAGACATGAAGTGACGCGACAACTCGATCCCTCCGCCTCACCCACCACCAAGCGGGATCGACCCCGCAGTCGACGTGACCTCTTCCTTCCGCCATCTCTGGCTTACCACAGGCGACGACATACCCATAGCGTCCAGCCATCCCAGACACCCCTCTCGCAGCCACGACTCTCTGTAACCCTCGTTCACGATGGCGCACCAGGCTCCAATGATATCAATCCCGAGGAAGGGCACGGACGAAGTCGATTGGACTGGTCCTATCCGAAGCGTAATCGCCCAATCCTATGGAGAGAGTCCAGATGCCTACGCCGCTGAGTGCGCCGCTCTTCAGCGGTGTAGGCAGGACGCCGTCAAGGGTGCAGGCAGCGATCTAACGGGTCCGTCCTATAACTCCACACGCCACGCATCCTCCTAATCTGACCGGAACCTGTTTCTCAGCTCGCGATCTCCTCTACAAGTACTTCGGTCAGCTGGAACTAGTGGAACTTCGGTTCCCAGAGATCAGGGTCAATTTCCCCTGGAGAGACGCTTTCACGACCCAACAAATCACCCAAACCTCCATCGCTTATGAAAAGGCTTCCGTCATCTTCCTCATTGCTGCAACCCATTCCTCCATCGCCTCCAGTCAGAACAGATCCGACCCCGAGGGCCTCAAACGGGCCTACCACTACTTCCGGACGTGTGCGGGAATGCTCACCTACATCAATGAGAACTTTCTCCACGCTCCTTCCACCGACCTCAGCAGGGACGTGATCAAATTCCTCATCAGCGTTATCCTCGCTCAGGGCAACGAGGTCTTCCTCGAGAAGTGCATCTCGGAGAAGAAGTCTCCGATACTCATATCCAAGCTGGCGTCTCACGTTGCGTACTCGTATACGTCACTTTCCGAGGAGGTGAAGGAATTCATGGGCAAAGGCATCCTCGACCGGAACTGGGTTACAGTGATACAGGCCAAAGCCAAATACTTTACATCGATCGCCCAATTCCAGAAGGGCCTTGTAGATGATGCTGCGGATAAACACGGTGAAGCTCTCGTCCGCTTCAACCTTGCAGAGACCAATGCCAAAGAGGCAAACCGGATCGCGCTTTCCTTTGCTTCTCTCTTCGTCAACCAACTCTCACCAAACCTCCCACCCGACGCTGGTCCCTCCCTCCAGGAGCTCACCAAGGCTCACCTCGCGGTCTGCACCACTCAGAAGAACGACGCCCAGAAAGCGAACGATCTCATTTACAACGCCGTACTGCCCAGCCCCGAGACCCTCCCAGTTATTGACAAGACCTCTGCCACGACTCCGATCACCATCCAGGAGGTTTATGGCAATGCCGACGTCCAGAAAGTCATCGGACAAGATATTTTCATCAACCTTATTCCACTCAGCGTCCACGAAAGTGCTAGCGTCTATTCGGAAGAGAAAGCGAAGCTGGTGCGGTCTGAGGTAGAGAAAGTTGAGGTTGCGGAGGGTGAAGTTAAGAGTGTCTTGGACTCCCTTGGAGTCCGAGAAGGCCTCGCCCGGTATAAATCCATGGTCGAAGGTTCAATAGGTCGGGAGGAGGAAGTTCCACTCGAGGTTCGTCGATGGAGGGACGACATTCGCGTCATCGAGGGACGTGAACCGGTTGACCGCCTCCTCTCCCAACTCACTTCCCTGAAAACCAACGTTCAAACCGAGTTGGACGGGGTTTCAAGGGACCTGGAGATCGAGAGTAAAGACTGCGAAGCTATGCGGGTCAAATACGATTCCTGGACCCAAGAACCCTCTGCCTCACTCACGAAGAACATCCGTCAGGACCTAAAATCACACCTCTCGGCTTTAGAGGCTGCCAGCACGTCGGACGGACAGGTTGTGCAGCTCTGGGGTATCGTGAACAGCGACATAAGACTACTCTTATCGGAGGAGTTGGATGTGGTTTTTCGGGAGAGTGTCGAGAGGAGTTCGGGACAGGGAGAGAGTTTATTGGATCTGGATGTGGCGAGTGAAATGAAGGACGAGGAGGAAAAGAGACTGATCGAACAATTGGTGAACGAGATCGAGGATAGGTTGAACGGATTGCACAAGATCGGCAAAGAGCGAGAGCAGGTTCTGAAGGACTTGAAAGAGAAGGTAAATTTGGTTCTCTCGTCCACCCCAGCAAAGACTGATCCACCTCCGCAGATTCAAACCGACGACGTCTCACATCTCTTGCTACTGAATCGTCGAAACACTGGAGTAGAGACCACCCTATTCGCGAACGAGCTGGAGAAGTTCCGCCCGTATCAACAACGCTTGGGCTCGGCGGTCCACCACCAGCAGGTGACGTTGCAGGAAGTAACGGGTCTGTGGAGGAAGCTTCGAGACCACGCCAGTCGAGGACCTGGTGCCAAGAAATGGGAAGAACGGGAAAAGCGTAAGAAGGATGCTATCAAACGATTTTCCCGCGCAAGAGACGGATACATGGAAGTTAGGGATGGTATCGCGTGAGTGGTTCAGCGATTAACCGTAATTGGTGACGTATTGACCCTCTACCATCCACACAGCAAAGGCCTTCACTTCTACAACGAACTCACGGAGCTCAGTTCCTCCCTCGTGAAGAACGTTAAGACGTTCGTTTCCGGTCGCCGGGTCGAGCGGGAGACATTGTCATCCCAGCTGGAGACGCAGAAACGCCTCGCGATCGCTTCCCCCCCGTCATTGCCCGTGGAGAAACCCCGACCTCCCGTCCCTCCTCCGCCACCCTCTCAGCCGCCTCAGCCGCCTCAGACCGGCCTTGAGTCGCCTTTTTCCTCTATGAGCGTTCGCCAGGCTTCCACCATCTCTCCACCTCCGCCACCGCCACCTTCCCAGAATCAGTACAGTTGGTCAAGTCCCGCGAAGTCACCTCACCAGTACGGCGCGGTACCATCCCCACCAGTTCAACAACAACCCTCACAACCGTACATACAACCCCCTCCACCGCAACCGCCACAATCCTACATACAACCCCCTCCACAACAGTCCGTCCGTGATCCCTACGCTGGCTTAGGAATGCTGGGCGGTAACTCCAGCTCACCGTTCTCGACCCCGACCCCGCCAACCCCACAGAGTACTTACTCTCAACCGCACCAAACGATATATTCTCCCCCGCCACCCCCACCTCAGAACAATCCGTATCAGCCCCCAAAACAACAACAGCCGCAGAGCCGCTACCAGCAGACGCCTGGGTTCCCACCCCCACCAGCGAGACAACCCTCGTATCCGCCCCCTCCTTCTCAACCTGGAGGGTATGGATCTCCGCAACAGTACGGACATCAACAAAGGCCATCTCAGTCTCAAGTTTGGAACGCTGGTGGACTTCCACCTCCGCCCCCTCCTGTCAACTATCAGAGTCAGCAGTACGGTGTTTCCTCACCCCAACAACAACAGCAACAACAGCCTGGAGGGTACCAGTCGTTCCCGCCTCCACCCCCGCAAACCGGTTACGGAGGGTACGGACAATACGGGCGGTAATAGCGCGTCGACCCCTAATTTTGGCCTTTCGATGCGCGTGTTTATGATCACTATTTATGATGTTCCCCATTTTCTACATCGGAGTGTTCTTCTACTTGTGTACGCAGTTGTGTGTATTACCCAGAGGAATTGCAGTATCGTTATTTCATCCACGAGATGATGAGTCCGGTCTGGTCGATCAAGGAGTTCGTGTCGACCACAAAATACCCGCCTAGCGGAAACCTGACGGGAAACGAATGTATTTCATGAAACAGTGTGTCACATTACAAAGGGGAATCGTATACACACGATGAATAACTTATACGTTCATATGAAGGTGGGAAGTGAGGGAAAGTGAGTGGGAGGAGGGGGGTGTCACGGGAGGTCATATATTATAAATATCGCCATGGTTTCCAAAGTTCAAGCATGTCCGTCTTTTCAGGTGAGCGCATAACGAAATGGCCTGGAGAGCGTCCGGGTTCGGGGAGAGAGAGTAGCCATGAGGGGGGTGGCTCAGTACTCGTTGACGTCCGACAACGAAGCGTACTCCGAAATCGCATCGTCTTCGACGTAGTAATCACCCACAACCATTCTCATCGCGTACCGCATGATAGGAGTAGCGGGGAGGAGTTTCGGACCAACGAACCCGTCGTTTCCCTCCTCAATTTCCATCGGTTCCTCCTGGTACCTCGGCTGATACCTCTGCTCGCCTGGCCCCGTAATCGGCGTATCTCCAGCATCCGACATGGCAGGGACGATCTCCCCTTCTTCGGCGTCGTAGATTGCTTCATGTGAATTGATCATCGTGGTCGCGCTCTCAGCTCTCGTGTGATTTCTGGTGTGGGGGGGAACGGGATCGTCATCATGGTCGTGGTCGTGATCGTGATCGAGTACTTGAGCATGAATGAGGTCAGGGTCGGCATTGTGGATCAAGGTTTCATCTTCGACTTCCCGACTTTCCCGGGTAGTTTGACTGGCTTTGGGGGTGATCTCCCTCGGCGTCATGTCCCCGATCGCGCTATCGTAACCGCCACCCCCCCTTATCCGTAGAACGTCTGTAGATTGGGCCCTCGAGTGAAGCTGCGAGTGCGAAGGATGTAGTTGCAGAATCGAGTTCGGGTTCGTCCGATCTTCCACCCCGACGGTGTTTGATCTCCTCACGATGTCGGTCCAGCGCAAGTCCAGGACCCTACCCCGCACCATTCCGTCCACGGCCTTCACCCCGATCTCTCTGCACAAGAGGAAATACGGTAGAGCTCGAGCGGGCCCTTCCTCGTTCTCAGTCAACTTGACCATGACCTTGATCAGCTGGGATGCGGTGAAATCGGCGGTATGGTGGTCCTCCTCGTCGATCACTCCGGCCGTGAGGGGAGAGTAAATCCTGAATCCAGGACCAGAGGGAGTAGTGCGACCGTTATTCCCCGGGTTCAGTTGCTGACCACGGCGATTGCTATCCGGAAGCTCTGGCGGGGACTCGGAAGAGTGGATGATGTGAAGGTTGAGGAGTGCGTGGGCTTGTAAGAAGTGCGAGCTTTGCTTGACTAGAAGAGGGAAATCATTTATTAGAAAAATCTCGCAATTTCAAGCAGATTAGCAAGAGCAAACACTGACTGTCAAGTTTTCCGTTGGCATTCACTTTACAATGTCGTGAGTTCGGGGCGCCATTGGGTGAAGGTGTGCGGAAAACGTACCGTAGTCGGTGATGTAGTCTTGCCAGTGGGCGAGCTTCCCACCAAACGCGTCCCAAAGGTGCTCAAACGAGAGGCCCATTCGAAGTTTCTCAGGTACGTGAGGGACGATCCGATCTCTGAAGAAAGCCCGCATCTCAGACTTGGAACAGTCGCCGATGGTCAGAATCTAGAACGGCGTCCTGAATCAGTACAAGGGAGCGCGGGCGAATGTTTTCGGAGGGGTACGGACCTTGCAGTGTTGCATCACATTTGCCTTCCTCAGCCAAGTTTGGTAGAATGGTTCACTTGTGGCATGGATGACATGACACAACCGGTCCTGTTTGGTCAACACGAGCATGGCGTCAAGTAAACATTTCATCGCGCCGGTAGACTGGATTAGAGCGGGGCTAAAGGCGGACAAGAAGGGGGAATGAGCACCCTGGTGACGGAATGACAGCATGGAATTTACTCACAGCTTGTGAGCTTCATCGAAGAAAACGACAGGAACCTTTTTCTCGGAACGTTCCTCCTTTCCCTTGTGACTGGATCGGTGGATGGGAGTGCCAGGGTCCGTGGCTTGTTCCTGTGATGGTGTGTGCTCCCTCTCCTTCCCCTTTCCGGAGGTTTTGGTTCGTGCCTGGGTCCTGACTCTCCTCCAGAAGGATTTCGATCGAACGTGGTTCTCCGTATGTTGGGACGCATGATGCTCAACGTGGGTCGTATCGGACCGTATATCCTCATCGTCAAAGGGCTCGAAGTCTCTATACTTGAGAAGGGAACTCTGGGAACCGAAGGATTAATGTGAAGTACAGATGTGAAATGAGGGGACACACTTGAAACATTTCCATCAGCCGAGCAATGTCGCTTGTGTTCACCGAGCCGCCGATCGTACTTGAGGAATCATCCTGAGGAGCAGCAGCCAGGCGCCTCTCCAGGTTCAGTCGTTCGTGCTAGATGGGATCGTCGGTGAGTACCTGAGCCGCGTTCGGTGGGCTGGTTGGAAGGTACACACCTTAAACGCTAAAGCTTCAGCCTCAAACTCGCCGTAGCCTTCCATTGTCTGCCCGATAGTGGCAAAGTATTGTTCCATTTGTTGACTGAAGCGAAATACAGTCAGAATTTGGTGCAATATGGGTAATTTCACGCTGACCATAGGCTCATTTGGAGACCAGCCAAATCAGCGAAACCAGCGATCCGAAGGTCGAAGTGGAGCACATGATAGCGGGGATTTGAGAGTACGTGTCGTAAGATTGCGGTCTGTAGTCGCCCATAGATGGCAACAGATAAAGATCAATGAACCCCGAAATACAATAGCACGGTACCCACCTTCCCTGTAGAACTGGCGCCAAAGACGACCGTCCAACTGGGTTGACCCATAAGAATATTCTCAATTGCCTTGACTTCTGCCGCCCGAGGGAAAAATACAGAGGGCGGTAGAGGTGAAAATGTGTGTGTCGGCTTGATCTGCGCTCGTTCCCTGGCTTCTGTCAGATCGTTGCGAGTTTGCTCGAGCAGGCTCTTGGCTTCGGTCAGGGATTTGAGGGTTTGCCCGGGCTGTGCACGAGGTGTGGGATGATCTGGGGAATATGTTCAGGATGGATAAAAGCACGTACGTTAGCCAGAACCCCGAAGACCTCTCCCATACCGAAGAAGTTGCGTTTCTGCATCTCATTTGGGAACAGGAGACTCGGTCGTTTGGGGATGTTAGATCGGAAGATCCAGTGGTAAGAAAAGCCATCCCGGCGAACACGGGACCTGGAGGAGGTGCTGGGTTGTAGTGTTGGGGATTCGAGACTTGGGCCGGCGGTCCTGCGTCGGCTGCTGCTAGTGGTAGAGCCCCGCTTCATTGGATGGGGAGGACGGAGGGGAATGATGTAAGTGGGGGATGGGGAACGCAAGGGAGGGGGAAAGGTAAGAGCACAAGAGTGCAATGAGGCTCGAACCTGCACGGTCAAAAGCGGACGGTAAACAATGCTGATGGTTTTCGGTGCGTCGAGTGCGTGTAGCCTAGGACATAAAAAGGCGGAGGGAAAATAGACGGCCGAATGGAAGTCAGCCGGCCTGACGTGTTACACCCTATATACGTACACACTCAATGGCACCTGGCTCAGGCCTCGCGGTGAGCACGCCGAGAACATGAGGCCGATTATATCTCGACGCGAATTGCCTTCGATTATTGCAGCCGAACCCACGGATTTCCCACCTTTTATACTCCCGTTTTCGGCACCGTCCAAGGAATAAACAGCTAGACGAGGGAAGGTTCAAGCCAGGGTGTAGGATCGAGGTGGTGGAAGGAGTTGAAGAAAGCTAAACTCTCCGTGGTGGGGTCTGTTTCAGTTTGCTCCCACCTTCGGTCACCGGTCACGTCATGCTACTTGGAGTCTAATCAAACTGCATCGCTCATTCATGGGCAACTTCATTACGGCTGTCCATACACACTGGTTCTCGAGACACCAAAATACATCGCGAGCGTCAGGTTCACGTGGGGTCTTCAGACTCAATAGGGCGGGAGCGAGGGCAACTGGGTCGTCGAAGAGCTCCTCTTTTTTGAGGCGGTTAATGAATAGGGAACTCGAAATCACAGGGTAGCGCTGAACCAGGATCTATTCCACTCTAACGAATTTTCTGAGATCACAAAGCGCTGGCACCTGGGGCGAGGGTCAGCGATCTCTCGCACAAACTGAGAGAATAGCCACGAACCAGTAATGATATCTACAAGCTCGTTTGTAATGGAGGCTTGACGACCACGGTTAAACTGCATCTGCAACCTTCCAATCATGTCGCCTGCATTCTTGGAGGCGTTGTCCATGGCGTTTCGTCTATAGGTACGAGTTTAACGACGTCTCCTGTTAATCGAATAGTTATTACGCACCGAGCGTTTGTCTCCGCGGCGTGTCCCTCGACCAAAGCAGCATACAGGGCGTTAGCGAGAGCAAACTCGCTGAGGTCCTTGACAACATCATCCTCCATCTCGTAGGCCTTGAAACCAGCTGAAAAGACCGTTAGCTATGGAATACAGATCACCGTAGGACCCACTCACTCGCTTCCCTCAGAGAATTCTCGGTCTGGACTTCAATACTGTTGGCCTCAAACGAGAGAGCGGAAAGGAACTTGTTGTACACGATGACGATACTGTCGTACTTGACACCAGACTTGACGATCAGATCCGCAACAGCAGCAGCGTCGGCAAAGGTAGGGATGTCACGTCCAATTTGGTTGAAAGTCATGGAGAGGTTCTTGGGAAGAGCACGGGAGAGTTGAGCCTTGGACTTGTCGCCAACGATCATAATTGGGGACTCGGGGTCAGCCTGCTTGATAGCAGCGCGGGTAGCCTTGCTGACGGATGAGTGAATGCCACCGCAAAGACCTTTGTCGGAGGAGAGAACAACAAAAAGCTTTCGCTTGCCAACTTCCTCGGGTGTGGTGTTCGCGAACAGCTCTATCATTCCCGGCACACAAATTAGCTCAAACACCCTTGAAATGACGGTTCCGATCCACGCACCAGCGTTCGCAATTCCGTACTGCTTGCCGCTTTGGAGAGCACGCTGAGCCTTTGCTAACCGTGTCGAAGCAATCATCTTCATCGACTATATGCGTTCCGGGATGAGCCATGGAACCACCAAACACACGGAAGGCACGCCAGACACGAACCTTTGTAATCTTCTCGATATTCCTGACCGACTTGAGACGGAGTTCGAGCTCCCGGAGGGTGGCCATATTACGGGCATTTTGTGGAGCGGCGCCCAGGACGGACGGTTGGGCAGGGATGCGAGCGAGAGACCTCCTTGCGAGCATTATGGAGGGTATAATAAAAAAACGAAAACCGGTTGTGTCACTGTCGGGAGTTCTCGCGCACGGGTTGAGCGAAACGGCAGCAACGGAGAATTTGGGCGGCGCGTCGGAGTTTCGGGATCCTCCGGCCCTCCCAAACGAGATCGAGTCAAGTGTATACGAAGCTGCAAAGCTTAACGATACTCGACCGCGACCATGTCTGAAGAGCCTCTCTTCGACTCTTCGTTCAAGAAAAAGTCCAAGAAGAAACAGGTTGCCTTCTCGGAGGATCCCCTCGGAGCAGACGCCGATCCCACTCAGCCAGCACCCGATGTCATCGACAACCGCACAATCAATGGCGAAGCAGTGGACATGGGTCTGGCCACTGCCCACGAACAGATCGCAAAGCAGCAGGGTGGTGAAGCGGATGACGATCTCAAACCTATGTTTGGGGATGTGAAGAAGAAGAAGAAACCGAAGAAGGAGATTCCTCTCGACCTGGTTCGCATCACCATTTGAGTTATTCCAACATTCACCTAACGTGCCTCCAGCCTGAGGAAGGATCTGGCACCGCTACACCCACCACAGGTGTTGCAGATGATCTCGACTTTTCCGATCTCAAGAAGAAGAAAAAGAAAAAGAAGGCTGCCTTCGATCTCGAGGCCTTTGAGAAGGAGTTGAGCCAGTCAAAAGCTAAGGACGAAGAAGCGGACGTCGATGAGACTGGCGGCGAACCCGATGGCCACCACCTAGACGACATTAATGAGGAGGATCTTGGCGAGGATGTCTTCGCTCACCCGCACGAAGCTCCAGCTAGTGTCGACCCTCAAAGTGAACCTTGGCTGGCTTCAGACCGCGATTACACCTACCAAGAGGTAAGCTTAGAAACATACCCTCGCGCCCAGTTACACTTACGCTGCCGGGTAGCTTCTTCAACGTTTTTACGCTCAGCTCCATGCCTCCAATCCCGCTCTCTTCTCCTCCAGCACCAAGCGCTACACTATCGCTCCCCCACAAATCATGCGAGAAGGGAACAAGAAATCGATCTTCGCCAATATTCCCGATATCTGTAAACGAATGCACAGACAACCGGAACACGTCATCCAATTCATGTTTGCGGAAATGGGTACAACCGGGTCGGTAGACGGATCTGGTCGTTTGGTTATCAAAGGTCGCTTCCAGCAAAAGCAGATTGAAAACGTTCTTCGTCGTTACATCGGTAGGATCTCATCTCATACTCTCCCTCCCCCCGATTTGCGCTGATTTTCGCCGCCCAATAGTTGAGTACGTCACCTGCAAGACGTGCAAATCCTTTGATACCCTCCTGACGAAGGAGAACCGAATCTTCTTCATGTCCTGCATGTCGTGTGGGTCCAGGCGGTCCGTCAGTGCGATCAAGAGTGGTTTCCAGGCGCAAGTCGGAAAACGTGTCAAGAAATAGATTTTTTTTGGCAATTTTTATTATGCATTGTACTCTACTTGCAATCGATACTTACCATTTGTATTGTTTTTGTGACGCGCAATTTGGGCACTCATCCTGCCCAGAACGTCATGGGCAGGATGAGGGCCAGGTGCGGTGAACGGATCATTCCTATTGATCCGCGCTGATCATCGTCTGGCTCGGTAATCGGGATTGGGTGGCATGGTGACAGATCCCTTTTGTTCCGCTGCCATCGTCGCCATGAGTGCTGGCAGGAAATCTTCCAAGATATACATTCCTCACACCGAGGATGAAGGTTGCAACATCGCGGGGATCTTGGAACAGCTCGAAGCCGTGGGTGACACCCACGGCAGACCGATCGCACTCGTTCAGTCGAATCCCTCACTGATTGTATGCGCAGGGCTGAGTGATACCTCTGCTTTCTAGATCCTCCATGGCGCCTTGGGGTATTTCCGATCTTCCATCCCGCGCAGAATGCCTTTTGAATTTCAATCAGTCATAAAGACTACACATACCAGAAAAGATTGGGACAACAGCTTCCCATAGACTCCTTCCGTTTCGATTTCCGGTGAGTTTCTCCTCTCGAAAGGGTACTATGGGCTCGTGGTTATTCAAAGAACTTGAACCCAGCGGTAACCACGAGACACCCGGGCAACGAAGCTACGGGGGTCTCGGGTCAGATGTTGTGGATATCGACGTGGTAGTCAGATACCTCAAGTCAGAATATGGCTACGTCGTCACAATGATCGTTTCGCACTCGAGAGGGTCGATGGTGACGATGCGGTACTTGTGTACTTATGAAGCCGCCGCGAACGTTGAGTATTTCGTGAACGTTTCCGGGAGGTACAGGATGGTGAGTAAGTCGATGATGATTACCTGGGAACCTCCGGTTCACGGAATTGCGCCCTTTCTATATCCTTTAGAAAGTGAACGGTAGGCGCCATCCCATGATCCCCTCCCATAGTACACTAACGTTGGGGTTGTTTTCTTTCAGCTGAGCAGTTCTACCCGGGTATAGAAAACTCCTTCGCAACCATCGGCTACCACGAATCCCAAGTCACCGTCGCTAGAGAATCCAAGACGTTCAGGATATACCCGTACCAGGTCGAAGAATTCCGTAACTGGGATACCAGCATCGTTTGGGACAAGTTCCCGCAACATATTCACGCTTTAACCATCCACGGAATACAGGATCCTCGGATCCCGGTGTGAGTCCAATCGCTGTTGGTGTGTGAGTGGGTTTTGAATACGTTGAAGGTATGATGGTGTGCTGTATTCGAGGGCACTTGGTACCAGGTCTCCGGGTACACATAACCTCTGTCTCCTCGAAGACGCGGACCACAATTTCACGCGCCCAGGGGTACGGGTCTCCTTTCTACTCCGCTCTGGAATAACGGCTGACCTTCCCACAGAACCGGGAAGCAGTCGTCGAGACGATCCTGCTCTGGTACAGCGTGGCTTGCAGGGGAGAATGTAAAACTGGAGTTTGGGAGACCGGAGTACGGCCCAGGCTGTGAGGGTCTCATAGTCTCATACAGTAATGGAATAGTCCTCCAACTTTTTCTACACTGGCCAAATGCGATCGGGTGCCCGGCTTTGGGTACGGTTCAAGCTATAATAGTCCGCACACAACTCCCAGAGATTGGGGTGCGGGTGATATGGTCACTCTGCAAGAGAAGTGTGTAAAAGATTCGGGGTTTTTGGTATAGGTTGGATTTCTTGGGACTTGTTGAACAAATCTTTACCAACGCAGTAAATGCCTACTCCCTATACCTGTGTGAAAATTGGTCAAATACTTGGGGTCTGGACAAACTTATCCAACAGCTGGAAAAGCTCTCGTAACTATTAGGAAACAGAATTGTCCAGAAACCCCTGGATAGTTTACCAGTTCTACCTAAGCCGCCTAGTCATTACACAGACACGAAGATGAAAACGAAAACATAGCTGTCTCTTCATAGGGAATGAGCTACAGCCCGAACGTTCCTTCCACCGTCACTCAGGTGTCGCTCAGGACCGGCACGTCTATATCACCTTCCTATTGGACTTGGGCCTTTTGGAGGGAGAATCCTCAATGCAACCTTCACTAAATGGCCACGGGTGTTTTGCGCTGGTGGGTTGCCGGAGATTGTGTTGGCCATCCTCGTGAAGCTCGATCGGGGGTTGGGTAGGAATCGTCGCACCAAGTGGTTGTGTGTCCCGGGATCCAACACTGTGGGGCCGACGGTCCTGATCGGGCACATCCTCCTTGAGTGTTTCCCTCCACATGTTCCCCAGTGCTTTCCCATTGTCCCACAGTGGGTTTGGAACCACGTTGTAATGAAGGTCCATTGCCACATTCAGCCACTCAAGGACCTTGGTGCTTGTTTTGGATTTCAGGCCCTTGGTGAAGGTGCGGTCACAGGCATTGCATTCCTTGTAAAGAAGGCCACCAGACCAGGGTGTTGGGCCAATGGTGAAGAAGTTGTTCAACCACCATTTGAGGGAGTAGTCTGATGTAACCGGGAGCCATTGCAAAGCACAATATAGAATGATGTAGATGAAAGCTTCAAGGTCATCCTTGAGTTTGTAAATGTAGTGCCTTGTCCTTGCAGGGTCAAAAGACATGAAAGCAGGTGTCCCCTAAACTCCTGTCAGAGATAATCACAGGTGCAGAGGGGGGTTCTACACACTGGGAGGTTAAATATATCAACAGGAGTATCATCCACATTACGCTTGTGCTCCCAGTTGATAAGATATCCAGCCCTCGGGGTCCCATCTTCATCCCTGTACAGGATGATATTGTCAAGGCTCATGTCCTGGTGGAGAGCATTTGCCTTATCATGTGCATCAACTACAGCTGCAAATAGACACAAATAGATGTGGTCAGTAAATCTATATGGGAACTGTGGGAATCTTACCTTGGAATGCTCCATAGGTCCCTTTGAGAAGTTCCATTGAACCAGTAAATGTCTCAAGAGGATACCCAGCTTTCCTGGTGACCAGTCGGTAATGGGTGTGGGAGTTCATCCTTTTGATCTCTTCAGCTGTTAGGCTGGCCACCCAGCTCTCTCGAACCAGTTGATCTGTGCCAGTGACCTGAACCACTCCTATAGCCAACTTGGTGAGAGAGGGAGAATGAATGATTTCCATGGGGCTCACCATTGACTTTGACATCTCCGTGGGCAACAAGTGGTGGAATGTTCCTCACCCCCTTTTCACAGAGGGAGCGCAGGATATCACCTTCACATTCAACTCCCTCTGCATTTGACCGCCAGGTGTCCTTGACAAAGACAACCTCTGATTCCTCTGGTGATTTCTTTACCACCACACCCCAGTATCCACGTGTCGACCGTCCAGTAGGGGAATTTGACACAAAACATGGACGGGAGACCAAAACCTGGAGAGATTCTCCCTCAAGCTCTGCAGAAGGGACAAAGAGTTTTGTGATGACCCCTTTCTCGTGGTGTTCGCCAACCTTTTTTGCCAAGTCTTTGTGATCCCCTTTCATGTTGAGTTGGTGCATGACATGTCTGGTGACTTTGTTGTTGAAGAGAACTTCATTGTTTGGGTCGAGTGAGGGCTGAGCTGTGATGTCCCAGCCACGTCCAGAATCCAAAGTAGAAGTGAAGGCCCAGAGGAAGGTAGCAAGAAGAGATGGATTGGATTTGTAGTCAACTGCTTCCGACACGGTTACTCCTTCACGGTCCCAGCGTAGGAACCGGACGAACCTTCCCGACATGGACAACGAGAAGACGCACGTGCGGAACTGGCGGGTCAGCAGCTCTTCCGCGTAGGATGCAATTTGACCAAAGGCTATCACCCTATCATCGTCGATGCCAAGTGTTGGGACTGCAATGAACCAGCGTGCGCGACGTGTGCCCCTCCCCTCCCCTCCGCCTCCGTCGTCGTCCTGGTGGCGGCGGCCCCAGCCGTGCAAGCCATCACCCCAGTACTCCCTCTCGTCACCCTCACTTTCGTTATCATCCTCTTTACTCGCTTCCCCGCCTTCCCCTTCACTGTCACCCTCTTCACCATCACCATCGGAGTGAAAGAGCGAGGGGTTGGTGATCTCAAGCTCAACTGGGTCGGTGAAGAAGTCATCGTCAGGGCTGTCGTTGGCCTCGATAAACAGCTGGACCCGTCCCAAGTGAGCACCGTGGATGTCGGCGCCTTCCACTAGTCGTTCAGCGTCTGCCCTTCCCGAGCCTTTCGGCGTGGATTGTCTGCCCCTCGTGGTGTTCTCCTTCACATGTTGGCGGCGATTCAGTAACAATACCGGGTCTTCCTTGCGAGTGAGTACGATGTCTGGTTTGGCAGCGTAGGCTCCACCACGATGGTCGTTGACTGTGTTGGGTGTGGTTCCGAACGTGAAGCCGGTAGGTTCAACAATCTTGTTGAGGGAAGGAAGCTCGAGTCGAAGTCAGTTCACCAGCCTTGAGTGTGTTGGCATCGTATCAACACATACCAGTTTGACGCACATCTCCCTCTTGGACTTGGCCAGAACTGAGTCGAAGGAAATAGCCTCGAGGTGTGAGGGGAGGGCGTTGGGGTACTTTAGATATCGCCCGATAAACCGCTTCGCAGGCATCGGACCGACAACCCTGGGTGCGACGGCCTGGGCAACCCTCCAGTACTGGACAACCCTCTGGTACCGGTTGGCGGGTGTCTTGGAGGTGGAAGGTACGAGCCTTCCATCTTGTTGTCTTTTAGGGGTGGCGGGATCGAAGGGTGTGTTGTCCATGACGGTCGTGGTTAACGCTTGACAAATGACAACCGATCGATCATCCTGACGGAAAAAAGTCCTCACAGCATCCACTTACGAACAATCTAATCTGTCGGGCAGAATTTTCTAACAACCCTTCCCCGTCGAATCGAATCTGTCTGTAAGGCCGGGAATATTTCTATCCGTTATACAAGGGTGTTACTAGCCGAGGTTTATTCCTCAATATCCGCCGCCCTCCACAAAGCGTAGGTCAACGAAATTGAGAGTTGAAGGATAGAGATGGCGCTGATATTTGGTGAACCTGAAGGGGTTGTGGTTGCGGTCCTTCCTAGGCACGGTAATTTCACCGGTTGACCAGGTTTCGAATGGAATGGCCCCAGCAGATGCGGGGTTTGGATATCCACAGCCCGACACAGTGGACGGGGTCCTGACAGTTCCCTTGTACGGGGGCAGATATTCGTGTGTACATGTTGTAGCCTTACCGACAGTTACTCAGTTATATAAGTATATCGAAACCTTACAGAACCGAACTCGTGTAGCCGATCTAGAAAACAAGAAAAAATCTACGCTTTTCAACCAAGATCGGCGACCTTGGTCAATGCAGCTCTCCTCTTTTTCTTCGGCCGCTCCTTTTCGGATTCCTCATCGGCCGTTGTGGTCAAAGTCTGCTGGGACGTCGTGGCGCCATCTGTCGTACCAACCATACCGCGAATCCCCAGGTTTCCATTGTCGACACTGGAGGCTGGCGTGAGCAAAGGGGGAGGTGACTCTGCTCTTCGCTTGAACCCAGCCGTGGTCGTGGTAAGTAACGGTGGTGGCAGTGGTGGAAGTCCAGTGGTGGGGATGGATGGTGTCGAACCGGGTGTGGGAGCGGGTGTACTGCTGGAGTACGTTAGGGGTACCGAATTGTGATTTGCAATTGATTGGATCTGTAGCGTATGCTGTTGCGTGTGGTGCGCCGCCAGGATCTCATCAAAGACGACGATTGTACAGTACCCATCTCGCGATGATATCATGAGACATTGCCCATCAGGAGACCTATAGGAATGGCTCAGAATGGCTCAAAATGATGGAGTTGTCTCCATACCATGTGATATCCGTGAATTCGTCATAGTGCAACTTAGTCAACAGGCAGATCGGCCCAGCTTGTTGAGTATCGTAGATGGTAATGGTATCCATGGTCGCAATGGCGTAGAACATCCGGTATGGCAATGCGAACACAGAACTCGTTCCGACTGTGGCGGGGATCGGGGTTCCAGCTATTGACCTCCCAGGGGTAGGCGACCTTCCAGCGTCGGCAGCGCGTAACGCCGGCGAAGGGGTCAACAGTGTAGATGGACCACCTGGGAAAACGGGTGTTGGCGCGACAATAGGGGAAAGGCTCGGTGTTGGGATGGAATGTCTGTGAGGGGATGTTGGGTAGAGTGAAGGGGTTATGCCGTGCTCCCCAAGGTCCAGGTGAACGGTTTCCTCTTTCCCTTGTTCCATAACGATCGATCTCGGCTCTTCAAGCCCAAGAACGCCCTGTCGGAGTTCGTAAAGAATCGGTGAGAACCGAACGCCTACGCTGGCCTTTTTGTGTCCAGGTAGTTGGGCGATGGGTGGACGGGCGAAGTTTGCCCGCGTATAGATGTAAACCGAGGATGTTGAGCTCGTATCGTTGTTTCGTTTCTTGCTCTTCGTCGTCGAATCAGTCAGACCAGGGATGACTGATGGATCCTCAAATTGACCGGCTGGAGTCAAGAGGAGACCACCGTCAGGACTGAAGGTCAGCCGCCGGAAGAAGTTCGTGAAGCTCTCGTCTCCGTACAACTTCACCGTCGCCCACGCTGGACCCGAAGAAGGAACAGCGCGGATGGCAGGGAGAGCAGGCATTGGTGAGGGGGAGCGTGCGGGACGAGTGAGGACGGCGGGCGACCCGGGTGGGTTGGAAAACGAAGATCTTCGTGATGACGCTTCGAACGGTGGGGGTGGCATAGGGATAGATGGTGTGGTCGCCGGCGTCGAAGGGGTCATGGGTTGTTGGTTCGGCGGTAGCGGCATATCGTCCTTCATAATCTCGCTGGTGCTCGACTCCGCATCACTGGCTGCGGTCGACTCTCGTCGGAAGTGCCTAGTTCGTCGTTTCCGAGGGGTGTGATTGTGCTGATGCTGGATCCGCGTGTTTTTACCGATAGCGTGCATCTCCAACTGGCCATAACCCTTGGAGGTGATCTTGTGGACATGCATTGACCGATCACTGCTTTGCGTCGCGATGTACTCGTTCATGGGATCCCAGGCGACGCCTTGTACGTAGTGGTTGTGCTCCACGATCTCTTTGATACATTTCCCATCACTTGCTGAGAATACTCTCGCGACGTTATCGGTACTGCCAGCGAGGATGTATTCCCCGGTGGGACTCCACGAGAGATCGTAAACCTGCATTGTGGTGCATCTGTGGAGTCTGCTTGAGCGCTTCGGCGATTGCAATGACGGTTGGCCGTGTAGTTACCGGAAAGTCAATCGTGGCTTCCAGTATTCCTTATCGTACTGGGACTCCTCGGGTGAGATATCCGAGCCATATGTACTCGTGTTCGGGGTGTTTGAGGGTGCCCAAATGATGATCATGCCATCTGGATAGGGGTGGTTAGACTCGCGGAAATCCAGCCCAAGTGATAGCCATACCATCCCCAGATGAGGCGATCAGTTCACCTGGTCAAACAAGTCAGTGGATGCCATGCCAAGGAACACGGCTGATGATGTGTTGATGGAGATCGAGCAACGGTGGTGGATATGGGGGCGGGAGAGATAGGACGACTCTACGATCCACTCGGCGCGTTCGCCTTTCGTGAAAGTTCTCCCGTGAAAGAAAAGGGAGTGGAGGTAAGGAGGGGGATTCGAGAGTCAACCCTCCGCGCCACTCGAACCCCGGATCTCCGCCCGAACCAAAATGCACACTGACCGTTTGGGCTAAACCGTACAACATTCACAGCGGCTGAATGTCGACTTAGAGTAGTGAGGTACTCCACCCTCGGCGGCCGAAAAGCGTTCGTCGCGTCGGAGCCTCCAGCCACCGCGCTCTCAGCAAGTACTGACGCGGGCATGATGTTCGGATATACCATCCACAGCTAACGCAGACCAAAATGAACAACCCTCAGCTTCGGGGGGAACTACAGCCAAGAAATCGCAGGGGAACGCACTCGAACATGGTTATCTTCGCCACCGGTGGCCAGTCTGTAAGACTGGGTGGTGAACCCCTTGTCTGAAGTCGGACGTGCCTTCTTGAACGGGATTGGTTGAAAGTCACAAGTCGAGATTGGCTTGCTGTCGTGCCACCGTATTTCTACCGTTCGTACGCGCATCGTTCAGCGCACAGGGTCGTTGGGGAGACGGAGGATGGGTAGAAGGGGAAAGGGGACTGTGGAGAACCGCCGCTGTTCCGGGATGGAATTAGTAGGTCACGCTGTGTGATTACCAGGTGCCGATCGCCGTCTTTTGTCCAAAATACTGTAAGTACGTCTCGTCGCTAACGCTATCTATACAACAGGAGGCGAAAAAAAGAAAAGCGCGCGAGTAGCAATCAGTTCATCTCCGTATCCACTGACCCAGCCGTCCCCTTGATTACGGCCAGGTCGTTAAGGTCTTTCTGAAGCGTTTTCGTCAGATAGGCTAGACCTGCCTGCTGCTCGGCCAAAATCTAAAAGACGCAGTGAGATTGCCGGAACTGTGGGGTGAGTGCAACAAGAAAAGCGCACCTGAGCTATTTGAGCGAGGCCGTCCTCATCAACGACCGCCCATTCGACGTTCCCATCCGAAACACCTTTCGCGTCTCTTTCCCGAACGGCTTTGACAGCGCCAATCAAGGCCCAGAGCTCATTCAGCTTGCCCCTCATCCTTCCCATTCCACCCGGTCGTCGGATCTCTTCATCAATTTCTTCCAGCGCCGCGCGCAGGGTTTCCTCTTCAGGTCGGATTGAAGAGGAACGAAGAGTGGGTATCAATAGATGCAGATGCTGCACCAACCTCAATAGACGATGTGTCAACTGAGTTTGTTGAGCCGATGCGCGATGGAGTCTTGAGGTATTGGAAAGTTCATGCCTCTGGGTTAAGGCCCCAATCTTTTTACGCAATTCCTAATGACCGTCAGGGTTAAATCCATGCAGAAACAGCTTCTGAAGCCGGACCTACCTGGAGCTTTTCTTGGTGGGAGGTAGCTTGCCTCGTCTGGGCGTCTACCCGTTTTTGCAAGTCATCGAACCCAACGGCGAGAACGGGAACCAAACTAGAAGGCCGTCAACAGAGTCCAAATTAGCCAGCTGGACAACCAACCAGGCGGGATCAGGGTTCTCTCGTACGGCCTTTTGCCAAAGTACCTCGTCGATCGCGTTCGCGGGGCGCCCATACATGCGAACTTGGCTGGGGTCTACGAGATTGTAAAAGTAATGCTAGATGAGAATGGCCGGAGTTAGGTAATCGGTCCCGAGATCTCAATGTGGGACTAGTACTCACCTGGAACTTACACTGAGGCGACCCTGCGTCCCAAGCGTTCTTAATCCCCTCGATACGCTGCATCAAGGCGGCACACTGCGCCCCTGGATCCGAATTTAGTTGGGACGACGCCAGTGATGTTCTCAGCGTATTGGCCGATAGGGTACTGCTTAAAAGCCCTCCCCCATTCCCTCCAAATCCCCCCGTTGACTGCCCGAATAACCCTGACTGGGTCTGTTGGGGTTGTGTCATAGTGCTCGTGCCAAAGATCGACGTGGTTAAAGGCTGCTGGGCCGTGGTCGAAGGAAAGAGTTGACCAGTAGGTTGAGTGTTTGCAACAGGTTGCGATCCAAATAATCCTCCTCCTGCACTAGGTGTCGATTGTGTCGTCGATCCAAAAAGACCGCCTCCTGTGGTGGTGCCGGTCCCCGCTCCAAACAACCCTCCTCCAGTGGTCGACGAGGTCGTTGTGGGAGTCCCAAAGATATTACTACCGGTGCCTTGCGTTGACGTCCCGGTCCCAAACAATCCGCCAGTTGATGGTTGGGTGGTCCCAGTGGTAGTGCTCCCGAATAAGCCTCCACCAGTGCTCTGTTGGCCCGGAGTAGCTCCTGTATTACCAAAGAGTGAACCCTGTTGTGGCTGTTGCTGTTGCTGCTGCTGCTGTTGGGGGTTCGTGGATCCGAACAGCCCACCCCCTGTTCCAGTCCCCTGAGTCCCGGTCGTAGTAGATCCAAAAATACCCGTGGATGGCTGTTGCTGAGTAGACCCAAACAGACCCGTGCCTGTTGAGGTCGATGGGTTTTGAGTGGCGCCGAAGCCAGGTGGTTGTTGAGTCGTCGTCGAGCCAAACAGCCCCGTGCCGGTGGACGTCGACCCTTGTGTCGTGGATCCAAACGGCCCACCAACCGGCTGTTGTTGCTGTTGTTGGCCGAACATGGAGGACGAAAGGTGGCGGAGGGAGAGACGCGTCTCAGATGAAAACGCGTGAGGTGCGATCACGGGACAAAAAAAAATGAGCGTGACAGTACTCGAAACTGCAACCTTCTGATAGCGAACGACAATCGAAGTCAGACGCGCTACCATTGCGCCACACACCCATCCCAAATAATACTTTGATTTTGGAATACCGTTGAGGCTGAGCCGCCACTGGTGAACAAACCTTTGGTCAGGATCTTCAATCTAATACGAACATATTACAAACATATGAATACGCTCTGGTTACAAAACTAGGATGTGACATGGTGGTAGTAGAATACAGGTCAAGGTAGCTGCCGGCCCTCTCGCGAGAGAGAGAGAGAGAGAGAGAAGGCAGCGATCTATAAAATGAAGGGTAAGAAAGAAAACCGTCGAAGTATGAGAAGCCTTAGGCTGCAGGAGGGAGGAAACGAAGAAATCGAGGGGGCAAAGAAGTGTGCCGAGAATCACAAATAGAACATTGTGTCTTTGATCTCGCCTCCGGGTCCACCGTGCCACAGTTTCTCCGCCTCCCTGAACGTAGCTAATTCCTGTTCCCTCTCACCCGTCGTACCGCTTGCAGTAGTCCCACCGCCTTCCGTAATACCTTGCAGAAGTGAGTGCAAGTAAGCACGCCCACGTTCGCACGCAAGATCAGCATAGTACGCTGGAGCGGCGAGCGAGACAGCTTTGGTGGCACGGGCGAACATGTAAGAAACTGCATTGGTGAGAGCCTGGAGCAGGTCCGCCTTGAATCCGATCTCATCGTGGACGACGTAGTAGTGGGTGGGACGGACTGTGCCTTGAAGACCGTAGTGAGCCTGAAGGAAGAAATCGAAATCTGCGCAGATTGCCCGTTAATCTCACGTCAGAGTAGATCTCGCCAATAGGCACACTCACCGTAGACAGCCGTGACGCCTCTATCCACAACGGTTCCTGGCCTCGGGTTTCCGTTTTGATCCGAGAATTGTGAGTCGGTGGGGAAGAAGCGCGTATGATGTCGCTTTCCGCAAATAACGATCGTCAACTCAGGCCGATACGGCTGTTTGGGGGTTCCGAAGCTCTCGAAGGCTTTGACCATCTGCGGGTACTCCTCATCAACGACGGTGTTGAACTGCCCCTCCGAGACACCATCGCGGTACACGATGATTCGGCGTGGCAACGCCCTCTTGTGTTTCTGATAGAGCTTAAGACGTTCTTCCATCATGATCTTCAACTCGGTGATCATCTAGTGGGGAGTCAGCCAGGTTCAGCATCAAATAATCCGCGCCGAAAGCTTACCTCCTTCCTCGTCTCCTGAATCCTAAGACTGGCGGGGAACTGCGCGAAGTTATCATCGATCGTCGCAACAACGGCGGCGACAGATGGTGTTCCCCTGACGGAGCCTGGACTGGGGTGGGTAACATCCATCCCGACCAACATAGTTGGCTGGCTGGCGTCCTTCAACCAACTGAGCGCGCCGCTCGATCCGGGTGGATCGGTCAGCCTGTGATTTACACCTCCCATCTTCATGTTGATCTTCAGGGCGACATTCCCAAAGTACTGAAGCTGACCCTTGTCCTTCCTGAACTTGGACACCTGGACACAGACGCTGGGGACCTTGAGGAATACGTCCAGAAGATGTTTGAGACCGTTGTAGACGTGTTTGTCACCGTTCGAGAGGACGACCAAGATCATGGAGGGTTTCTTCGGGTACTTCGTGGTCACAGTAGCTCGGATGGCTTTGATAGCTTCCTTGCGAAGCGGGTCCTCCCTAGCTTTCCTGGGGAGAGGTACGGCGGCGAAGACCGGTTCCCCTTCCACCCTCATACCAGAAGTCCTGCACATGTCCGCTAGGCCTTTAACAGTCCTTTTGAGTTCCGGGTCACCGGGACCCTGGAACTCGTCCCGATTGCCATCACCAATAACGAGGACCGCCCATTCCGCCAGCCTACCACCAACGGCGAACTTGACAGCTCGAAGGTTCCAGCTCGCCTTTTCATCAACATTAGGTCTCCCCTGGCCATAGTTAACTCCGGGAGCGGGCAGGAGACGTCCGGGAACAACAGCCATCTCCTGACCAATACCGATACCGAAGGCATTGAGAGGGCCTGCGGCTTGTTTGAATCCGAGACTCTTCAAACCTTCGTCCATGATAAGACCAGCGTTGATGTTTGGGGGCTTGGCGGCGACCTTGATCATTTCGGCGGTATGTTCGTCGGTGAGTTTTCCACGGTAGGGTTGATCCGGAAGTATCTCGCAGACTTCAGGAGGGAGGAAGTTCTGGTTGGCGCTCCCAACATCCACGAGGGGGAGGTCGGGGTAGGAAAGGGTGATGTTGTACTCTGGAGCTCATCATTAGCACCCTGCAGAATAAAGTCCAGGCGGGAGCAAACGTACTCTTTTTGAAATACTGTTCAACAGTAACCGTACCATAGTCCCCGCTGTCGAACTTGTGCAGGCGGGCAGTAGTTCGGGCCAATCTCTTGACAGTCTTCTTGTAGCCCAGGTGGGTAGTCTTGACGCGGACCCCCCTGACGAAAGTGGCGGCTTGAGCGCCAAAGCTCGACTGCTCGAACTCTATCATGGCCACGGCTAAGTTCCGAGGTTGGTAGAAAGCCGTAGTACAAGCATTGACGTTGACCATGAGCTGCTTCCAAGCCGGTCGGACCGAGGAGTAGAAACCTTTCCATGCCTCGAGACCTCCGCCAAGGCTCACGGGCCGCACTCCGCCGGATCGGAAGAAGAACCTGTTGCGGCCAACCATCACGCCCTGTCCGGCGGGGCTGCTAGGAAACGCAGAGAGGATTAAATTGAGCGCAGAGATGATTGGCAGAACCTCGTAGGCTTTATCCTCTCCGGCAAGGAAACTTGGAGGCAATGTTAGAAGGTCGCGCTGATGGGAAGGTGGAGAGGTGTACACACTCGATGAGATTGCTGGTATCCAGATCCTTCACGAATTTGAAGGTCAAGGTATATTCTTTTGGTTTCTGTTTCTTCTTGTCCTTGTCCTTGTCCTTGTCCTTGGCCTTGGGATCCTTGGGATCTTCGTCCTCCTCCACAAAGATGATCTTGATGACTAACGGATCTGGGAGCTTGTTGACCGCAATGAGCTTGGAGGAGAAGTCGTGTGCGACCTTTCCCTTGAGGCCGTGTTGGGTCCAATCGTTGGTCGCCTCGGCCAACTGGAAGATCCTACGCTTAACCCGCCTGATAGCAACACTGGGGGTAATCGCGACGTCGTACTCGAAGATGGTCTTCTTCGGCAACTTTACTGGGAAAAAGTTGGTCCTCATCTTGAAGGTTGGACCGACGGTGCCAAAGTCCGGTCGAGGAGGAAGGTCCGAGGGCTTGACAGTCATTTGTTTCATGCGGGTGATAAGTTCATCTTGAGAGTTGTCTGTAATCCGAGCGTCCAAAGTCGATGGGACGTTTTCAGCGAATACACTGTATTTCAGGTGAGGTTAGAAGAAAAATGGACAAGAAAAACCACGTACCCTCCCTGTTCCCGAGGACCACCGCCGCGGCCACCCCCTCGACCCCCACCGCGGTCGAAGCCTCCGCCGCTTCCTCGACCTCTAAAGTCTCCACGGCCACCTCTGAAATCTCCACCGCCTCCACCGCCTCCACCGCGACCGCCACGGAAGTCCCCTCCACCCCCACCTCCACGACCACGGAAACCTGAGTCACCGCCTCCACGACCTCCACGGAATCCACCTCCATCTCCTCCACCCCTACCTCCACCACGACCTCGACCACGGTCGCCCCTGTAGCTCATGATTGCAGATGATTATGTTGAGACGCGAACGACGAAAGGGAGAAGTTGTTGGTCAGCAATTGGAGAAGGCTGTGATCATATAGGCTGGCGTGGCGGTTAATTGTGAGAGTCAACGCGCTTCGAAACTGTGGCAACCAATCAGCCGCTTGACCCTCCTCCCTTTTCGAGTTTCACCCCAGGGCCCGACCATCGCGGCCAATGCGCAAAATAGCATGTGGTCGCCTGCTTGCGGGTTCAAACAGCAGCCTGCAAGCTTGCATCTGATCATTGGCCATGGGCCCCAGCCGCTGGAAATGGCATTTTGCCTCCATTGTTCGTCCACCTTTGGGGTAATCACAATGGGGCATGCTCACCTCGCGTTCGGCAACCTTCGCTCGGCAACATCCTCAGCCTCGTGTCTTGAGTCAGCCACAGTAACGGGCGTTCGTTTGACACCCGAGGAGGACTCGATGCGAAGGAACGACTCGCTGATGTTGGTTGCTGATAGAGAGAGATGTGCAGCCACAGATTCACCGAAGAGATACCACCCTCTCATTCAATTGCTTACACTCTCAAGTCGACGTAAGTGCTCCCTCCAAAAGGAGCCTCCTTTACTTCTTGTGCGTAGGCCGATCTTACGTGTTTACCGAACGGGGATGGACCCGTCTTCCGTCTTTCGCAGACAGGCGAGGCACCTGCACATCATCTCTGCTGTCCACCTTCACAGACCCTTTTGTCTGGAAAAAGTTTGGCTATCGAGGCGAAGCTTATGTGCACACTGGAACCTTTGGGTTTAGCTCATGCGAGATCTTCACTCTGTTTCGGGGAAATCCAGCGGACCACCTGTCACCCCGATGTCTATCAACCCCGCCACACGATGACTTCTTCTCGTAGTGGTATACTATCGATTGTTCCTTTCCTCTGGACGCAAACTCCCGCTGCCTATGTGTTCATATTGCAAGGTTAGGGTTCGATACTGGGGAACCTTAGAGGGGACGAACCTTCACGCTCATATTTAGAACCTCGACCAGGTCCTCTTTTCGGCCTTGCCTCGTGTCCATTAACCCCGAAACGAAATAACCCGTGAAGCAATCACCAGCTCCCGTCGTATCTACAACGGGGCCATCAAGCTTTGCAGCGGGGAGGTACAATGCACTTTTCCCAGCACCCTGGGCCAAAGATACGAATGCGATCAAGCCAACCGAACCAAGGGTGCAGATGACGTTGGTCCTTTTGAATGTTGGATGGCTGGCCAATTTCGAGCCGATTGCGTGGGCAGAACGGACCGCTGTTTGGTCTTCAGGGGTCCCTTCAGGGAGCGCGAGTTCAATCACGTCCGCTGCATGAGGTTCCCCCACACTCGTGAGCAAGCCCCCCGCTTCTCCCTCGTTCACGATCAACCACGTCAACTTCCCCCAAGGAAACTCGCGTGCCTGCTCAGCAGTGGGGAGCGGGGATAGGTTCATTACCGTGACGATGCCCAGAGCATGAGCGGCGGACAAGTACTCCACAGTCGTCCTGAATGGGATCTCGTTCTGTAAAAGTAGGTGCGTAAAACCTTCCAGAGAGCCAGGCGTTGGCGGAGGCAACTCGATGTGGTTTGCTGCGTGGTGGAGGACTGGGGGGAGCAGGAATATTAACGGTCCACCTCGTGTTCAACGGTGAACTCTTCATACCAATCGAATTCTCCCCATCCTCAGCAACTTGGATCAATGCTCTCCCAGTCGTGGCACCCTATTTCCACCTTCAATACGACCGTTGGTATGACTCAACGTGATGGTACGAACCTCAACGATTACCATCCTATCGACGCCGACGCTATGGCCGCGGAGCTCGTCAATTAGCCACTTTCCGTTTTGTCCAACGATCCCGATGAAGTCTACACTCCCGCCAGCCTTGGCGATGGCTACGGCCTGGTTGGCTCCCTTGCCCCCCGGCCGACTTTCGAAGCCAGAAGAAGATATCGTCTCCCCCGGCCGCGATATAGATTTTACTTTGAGAACGACCGTCGATTAGAGAATGTCCGAAAACCGATTAGATGTTCCACAGCTACCATAGAAATACTCATCGATGTCTGGGAAAAGTCATGAAATCAGTCCCTTGAACGAAACTACCCTCATCAAACACACTAATGGATCCCCTCACGAGACATTTTGCGGTCATCTTAGTGGTTCTAGGCAAGTGGCGGGACGATCGTGGAAGTTCATGATGTCGAGAGGGGGTCGCAATCTAATCCAGCATTTCGTACTACCGATCCCATCTTTCAACTCAAAAAAGGTCTGATGCGCGGGTCATGTACGAATCCTGGTCATGGTGTACACATGGAGGGTGGTTTTAATATACTGAACAAAATCGACAAAGTGTGCAATCAGAACTGTTGGAGAAAACGAGATACCTGTGAGCACGACGACTGTGACGAAACAACGTGAGAGACGTACCCGTAATGGCTGGAAGAACCACTTGTTCTTCCCGCTCTGGTACCTCTCCTCCAGCTGCTTTTTTATGTTCTTCTTGGCGTCCTCCCGTTGTGATGGCTCTTTGAAAGTCTCGGACGAAACGGTTCCCTTCAGACCCTCCAACTCGAAAGCGTATCGTGTGGGGAACAGATGGGAGTAGTTAACAACCTGCGCGTACACCCTCAGATCCCCATCCAGAGCGCGGACATTCCACTTGGAAACGTACCTTGATGAAAGGCTTGACCTTGCTCCTCTTGGCCCGCTTCTTCGCTCCCATTCGTTTTGTCACCTTCAGAGGGTAACGCTCGATACCAGCGACGACGGCGTGAGGGAAGGGCCGTTCCTTGGTTCCCTCATCGTTCTGCTTGATAACGACGACCTTCCTTCCGGCCTGGCGTCCTTGGAGGACAATAGCAACCTGTGCGATATGGTCAGAGGTAAGACCATGCGAACTCCGTTTCGAGTTGATCGCCCTGACCTTTCCGGGCTTGTATACTATGCAGGATAGAGGGTTAGTCGTGGACGGTGGAATAGTGAGTAAGCTGCATACCTTTGACCATTTTCGAGACTTCGGATTGTAGGAGCCCCGAACGGTTCGATGTGGCGTAGGGATGACAGCCACCCGGCCAAATCCGCGCAACTGCATATGTATGTTCCCACGCTTATACCACCCGGAAATCTCCTCACGATTAATTTATTCATCAGTCCCACTGGCAAACGGCGATGAGCGTCGGCCGTGAGCAAAAAGTGAGTGGAAGATAAGCGGGGATGAGGGCGGCCCCGCACAAAAAATGGACCGACCAAGGATCGAACTTGGGACCTTTCGTGTGTAAGACGAACGCGATAACCACTACGCCACCGGTCCGCAATTAATTCTCGTAATTTGGCGTCCAAAGCCCAAGTACAGGAACCGAAGCTCACCCTTCACTCAACAATGTCGTATCTAACATCCGCATTCTCCTCCAACCACGCCATCCACTTCTTCAAAAACGACCCACCGTGCTGCACTGTGGACGAGTCACCAATAACACACTAGGATTACCCATGGTTAGGGCATGATATATATCCAGGCTAATTCCACCCACCAGGTGTCTTTTGGCTCTGGTCATAGCCACTGAAACCTCTGGTTCAGGGATACTCTAGAGAGATTGACATCTCCTCTTACCATTCATTCTGCGTTTGTCCTTGAGGAATCCAACCTCTCGCTATTGTAACGGTACTCAACCCCAAGAACGAGAGCAAAAAGCCACGGTTTACCTTGTCGTTGCTTCTGACAAGACTGATTATTACCGCGTCCTTTTCCCGGCCCTGCATCCCGTCTACGGTTCCGATTTCCATGTCTTTGCCGTACACCGGGCGCAACGTGGATGCAAGGAGGGTGACCTGCGCTTGGTACCTGACCCCCTCCTGAGCAAGGGGTGGCGTACTGTGTGAGGCGACACTTACGGTGTGATAACGGCTATCTGAGTGGGAAGCACGCCAGAATCAACCTAGGACAAGATGTCTGGGATGAAGGCGAACGGGAGTAGGGAACCGGCAGAGACGCACCAGCTGTGTGATATGCTTCTTGACAACCATTGCCTCGTTTTCGTTACACCTGCTACCATCTTCTTGGTCACCCTCGACTCGCTCATAGTACTCCAAACCTGCGGTATCAATGAAAACGACAGGAGTCCGTAGGACCTCTTCCGCTTCGTCTTCATCCTCCGTGGTGTTCGGCAAGTCACCCAACAAGTGCGACGCCACAGACTTATGAGAACGCAATTTATTGTGATACATCACCTTCGACGGAAAATCTGCGATCTTCAGATTCATCCTGGAAATCGAGGGCCGTTAGCGTGACAACCGTCCCAAGAATTAACGTTTGTACCGGTATTGGACGTTGAGCAAGCGTTTGATACCTGGGCCATACATCTTCTCAAGGCGGTCGAACAATGTTGTTTCGAGTGTGCGTGGAGGTTCGAGGATTCCGCGGCGAAGTGCCTTGACCGTGGGGGGAATCGTTTCTCCAGAGGCTGATGTTTCCGTCTTGGTCTCATCCAGTAATGGGGGAATGTCGCCATCGTCTCTCATCGCAGTGTCGCCCTCCTCGTCACTCTCATCGGCGGAGTTCGCTTCATGATCCTCGTCTTGTTGGGCTTGAACGGGGGGAGTACCTGTGGTGGCAGGCTTCCCACTCGGACCTGACTTAGACTTTGGAGTGGTTGTCTTCTTTCCGGTGGATTTGACGGCAGCGGGTTCCTTCTTTTTCTTCTTGTGATTGTTAAGGGATATAATCGTAGGAGGCAATTGCATCGGGTCCCCCGCAAGGATGAGTTTTTTGGCTTTGAATATTGGGACCCAACAAACCTAGATCGGATTGTAAGTTATCGGGGCCTTGACATGGGGAAGGGCTTACCGCTTCCATCGCCTGGGTTGCTTCGTCGATGATAACCACATCGAATGAATGTTTGTACAGCTGCCTTCCCCCGGAAGAATGGCAGGTTGACACCACGACCTGGGAATCGCTCAGGACGCTCTCAACCACTCCTCCTTCTCGCTTACGGTACCTGTTGTGGTGATAACGTCAGGGAAGGTCTTCGGTGTGGAAACAACCACGCACTCCTTTCTCAAGGCCCTGACTTCTTCCCACATTTTCTTCCGCTCTAGACCGCGAGGTGTTTTTCCCTTTACACCTTTCCCTCTCCCCGACAGTATCCCAAGCGCGGCTTCCAGTTCCGCCTTTACGTCTTTCGCGAGGGCCGCCTTGCGAGGAGGCCCGTTAATCGGATGTTGCAGCAAAGTGGAATGACTTCACTGACCTCGTCGGACCTCCCGGCTTTCATATCCAATGTCGAGTCGAGGATGTTATTGTTTGACATGACACGGGCGGGATGACCAATCCTCGTGACCTTCAACCGATTCTCCGACTTCGTGACCGGTAGCGCTAACAGCCTCTCGAGAACGTTGTCCACGGCCAAATTTGATGCACCACATACGAGGACACGCAATGGCTTCGGGTTCGTGGAGGAGGTGGAAGTTAACTGACGAATAATCTCGATCAAGGTATGGGTCTTTCCAGTCCCTTTGGTACCGAGTTTAGATTCAACTCCTTCGTGCGGGTGACGGTTACAATACCTGGTGGCCCATGGATACACGCAACTTCTGGCGATTCCAGTGCGAATTTGACGGCCGCTTTTTGGCTATCATTGAGATTTGGGTCGAAGAAGACCATGTTTTCGAGGGGGATCTTCTCCGAAGGGGCAGATATCCCCAGCAGCACCTCGACGAGTTTCGTCACGGGGGGCGTAAACCTGGCATCCTCCTGCAGGTACCCTTGTTAGGAAAACACCAAAGCGACGGCACAGGATACCAACGTTGGCACCTCCAGGGGGAGGTAAGACCATACGCTCGAGCTGGTTAAGAGCCTTTTCCGTCCTAAACCGAAACACCATCAGCCTACTATCCACGCGAATACGGGGCGGTTTAACCTGTCATAAGTGACGCTATTCGCTAGTTTCACGATACGACACCTCTCCGGGAGGTCAAGGTCCTCATTGGCACTCGAGTCCGGCGGATCTACTGCAAGTACAATCCTGTCATCAGACACCTTTTGCGTTATAAGTAGGCGTTCCCAGTGAGAACGGTGGACGTACCTTGTAGACAACAGCTTCGATTTGTTTCCCGGATGTCGTTGGCTTATCAGCGTCAAATTGAACCTTCCTATTTTTCCCAGCGCTCTTGTGCTTCCCTCCCGTTGAATTATCCTCGACCCGAGCAATGTCACCGGGTCTGAATAGATTTGGCCACCACGCCGAGATAGCGAGGAGCCAGTTTACTTACCTAAAAGTGTGAGGAGGAAATAGTGGCGATGGATTGTACGCCACTGGACGTTCAAATTCTATCAAACTATAATTCCCGGGTTATGTGGGTTCACGCAGCACGGAGGTCTCCCCACCTTTTTCCACCCAAACCGATGTTGATGCTAACGATACCCAGTCCAAGGATCGCTAGACCTTTCTGCTCGAGTAGCTTCGGCCCACAGGCTGTAAGGAGTAGCGCGCTTTGCTCGATCTCGGCGTCGCGTTCCCGGGCGAGTAGGCCACGATGCCTGTTAATAAAAGCGGCTAGCTGATCCGTCGTGGCCATGCGTTGACCACGATGAAGTTGAAGATAGATAACGGGGTCGGATGACCAGGGTGAAGGAAGCGGGTGACGAAAGGCAGGCTCAAGTTCGAAGGTCGTCCGCAACCCTTTAAGTAAATATCGCCACTTAAATTTTGAGATTGAGAGGAGAAAAAAATGAGCATGACAGTATTCGAAACTGCAACCTTCTGATAGCGAATGACGGTCGAAGTCAGACGCGCTACCATTGCGCCACATACCCATTGCGGCCACACGGTAATTAATTGTCATAAATTATCCATCACGCTAATCCCTTTCGAAGATCTCCGTCATCGAACCCATTTCCCAACTTCCGCTGCACCAATAACATTTTCCACCCTCACCAGCCGCCCACCGGCCCTCACGGGGCAACACCACATCTGAATCCTTATCGCGGACCGATGATCTGATCAGTCATCTGGAGTCTTGATGGGACTTCCAAGCCCACAGAGCGCACGAGCGTTATGGCGCACATGGCATATCCCGTGGTATACATGCTAACTTAGGGCCCAAAGCCAGCCGCTTGACACGTTTCGCTCTCTACCTTCCCCACCATGACTCCTACTAATCCCAGATCGACCGCACGGAACAACATATCAAAGAGAAGTGAGAGCTTGCGAATTCTGTTACCTGGCCACTGCCTGACGCCTATACAACCAAGGGTTTTCAAATAACGTGCCGCCGGGGCTACATTACCTCCCACCGCTCAACCCCAAGTCAGATGAATTTCTAGAGCTATTTCGATCATTTTTGTCGTCGAAGGATGAGCGCACGAACATCCTGGCGCTATCAGACGAAGATGCGAAGCTATTCATCGAGATCATCGATAGGGTACGTTGCTCTGGAGCGCTCCTCGACGCCTGTTCACCGGATTTTTCTTTGGGCGCAAAGGCATTCCGAGCTGAGCGGTTGGAGCCCGAACTTCGTCAGCTCGCATTCAGCGTTCTGAGGAGGTTATGTGGGAAGACAGGACACCTCCCCGAATCCTATTTATTGTCCCACAAGTTCGATCTTTCTGGGTTACCTCGAGCTTCTGGTGGCTTCGCCGACGTTCGGGTGGGAGTGTTGAAAGGGAAGAGCGTTGCCGTAAAGTCATTGAGAATCGCGGAACAGGACGACAAAGCGAGGATTCGCAAGGTCGGGAACCAAGCTATATCCCCTTATCAGCTCGCTCACACACAGTACAGCGCTTCTGTAAAGAGGTTGTCATGTGGAAGAACTTGTCCCATCCCAACGTCCTCAACCTCATCGGAGTCCCTGATACCCTCGAGGATGGAAGGTTCTCCATGGTCTCCATATGGATGGCCAATGGAAACATCATGGAGTACGTCCGCGATAACGCCGGCAACCACCTCAAACTCGTAGGTCATAATCACGCTTCTCCTTATCACCCACTGAGCGCCCTTCAGCTCGCGGACTCTGTTGAAGGACTGAGATACCTTCATAACGCAAATATTATACATGGCGACTTGAAGGGTGTAAGTCTCCCGTCAGGATTCCATGAACGCCCCTCATGTTGTTTAGGCCAACATCCTAATCGCAAATACCAACCCCGTCACGGCATGCCTCGCAGACTTCGGATTCATGACCATTGTGTATGACCCAAGCCTAAATATGTCGTCGTCGACGAACACCCATGAATTTGGGGGGACCACTCCTTTCATGCCACCAGAGCACCTTGTCCCACCAAGGTTCGGACTGGATAGGTGCACGCCTTCGAAGGCAGCGGACATATACGCGATGGGGATGGTAGTCTACCAGGTGCGTATCACACAACGGCCAACACACACACTTGCCGATTCACCTATATAGGTGCTCACTGGAACGCCGCCGTTCGGTAAACTATCTACGTCCGAGGTGGTGTTCAAGGTCTTGGAAGGTGGAAAACCACCGAAGCCCGAAAATGCTCTGGAACTCGGCCTCTCCGATGGTGTTTGGAAGCTTCTGGAAGATTGCTGGCAAACCGACCGCACGCTTCGGCCACAGGTCACGGACGTGCTGGGTCGTGTCAAGGCTGCTGCGTCTGCTTGCGGTATTCTCCCCTCAGTCAAGAATGTGCCAAAACGGTTCGAAGACCCTGAGTCACGCTTGGACAAGTTCGGTATGTCGCTCTCCCACTCGTCAAGTGACGTAAAGTTTATCGGACTTTGTAGACGGACTGTTTTCGAATACCCCCTTCGGTGAGCCCCCATCCCCAGTCGCAAACCCGCAGGGCACTGATATCGCATGACTCAGACGACGAAGACCACGCTGAATCCTATCCCCAAAATCCCCTCACGAGTGCCCCGTTAGTCGTGGGCGGGCCGTCAACCATGGACCGGCGCCGTCCAAGCCAGGAGTCAACACTCACAGACTCTTCGACTTCTGGCTCATTTTTCTCCAAAATTTCGGCGGCCGACAGTGCCACAACCACGGCCGAAACGAGTACCGATGCACTGATCTGGAGCAACCGCATGAAGGGCGGGGACACAGACGCCCTTACCAACATCTTGTTCGGCCCGGGGTCGGACCCTCCTCGTGAGTTGAAACACCAGCCCTGCGCTGCTGCTGCACCTTGCTGAAACATCAGCGCAGCCCACCCCGTAACCACCGTTGACCCCGTTTCCCGATCTTCCACACCCGGTTCGGAATGCACCGCTCGGCCACCGTTCATCCGCGGAGACTCTAGCCCATACCGGACCGGGAAGTTCGCTGGGTCGAACAGGAGCAGCCGAACAGTGCTCACGTATGTGACGCCTCAACGAGATCAGCCTCGGTCTGATACTGGTGAGCAACTGTCTGGCTTGTATGCTTACCTCCTGTTGACCAATCCAGACCCGGCTACCACAGCTTCCACAGTCATGCCCCACGACAGGGATGTGTACGCTGAGAAGTCGTCGGTGGGTAATCTCGTCGCCTCTACATTCCTCCTCCTACCGGATACAGCGGCCATTGCCACGGCTCAATCGAGGGACGACGCAACACATCAACTACGCCGGCCCACAAGCATGGTACAACTCGATGGCAACGGTAAACACAAGCCTCGAACTAGCAGCCGCTTTCGTGTCCGCGAACGGCTGGGCAGAGTCTTTGATCCGATTTTGCACAGCACGGGGGATGCTCACAAGTGACCGATTCGCGGACTTGCAACGAGTCTCTGCTACTCAAAACCCTATTTTTTCGCTTCGCGCTGATTTATGTATGGCCCCTGCATTCACCCATGTTTCGTATACCCTAAATAAGTTTCTTAAGTATCTCGTGGCGGTACCTGGGTGCCACCATTGCGGAACCGAACCCGTAGGTAAACGTCCCGGCGACAAGTTAGTACCGTATTATTACTGTCTCGTAAGTAGGTACAGGTGACCTGCCCCGATGACACCCTTATGCTTATATACGTCAGAGAACGTCATACGCATCGCGAACTCGATACGTTGGTCGTCAAACATTCCGTCACTGTATCTTCTGGTTGATGGTCCGGTTACATACTCACAGAGTGACCACTCCATTTCGTAGTGGCGAAACTGGCGTTCTGGGTGTCAGCCAACACCCGCCGCCGTGTCGGCGATGCCGTTTCTGAGGATCAAACACCTGGGGTACACGAAGATGTGTCCACTTTGGCCCCTTCCGGTACGGTAGGATCACGAGAGACACGCCAGGGACTGAGTGGTGAGTTCATTCTCTTGATCAGGAGGTGGCACCTCCCGTAAGTGGCACCCCCAGTATGTTGCCTACCGAGCGTGACAGTCCCCCAGAGGTGGCGAAGCCCATGAGGGGGACAACACTACAGGGAAGCGCACAATGAATTGGATGCATTCTCTGGAAACGGTCAGCCGAAATGAAAAGTGGTCCGTCTCCGAATCACGGAAGCTTCCAGGCATTGTCACCGAGGCTCGGCTATTTTTCAAGACGGCACCGTTACGGCACGGTCACATCAACAACTGTAACAAGGCGATCCACCAAGGATTCCGATCCCCTATGTACTCGAAAGTCAACAGCCTCTCACTCGCTTTCCAACAGGCAACGAAGCACTGAGCGCCAATGCAGTGGTACTCGGTGTGGTACCAACGTCCAATGTGTGCTGGTGGAACGAACCCCACTGCAATCGGATGTGATGGTTGACTGTTATTCTATCTACCCGAACCCACAAATACTCGTGACATGCATTCTCTTCGGAACTCCCAATGAAACCAATAATCAATCACGAACGGTTCACCTTAAGTAACTTACAACTGTGCGCCAATTCACATGAGGAAACAGAGCTATCGATCGTTCTTGGGTGGAAACCTGCAATGTTCGACTTTTGGCGCTGTTGCGATAAGCCCTTTACGAGTGTCCCCACACGTGCCCTCCATGCGTTGTGGCGTTGTGTGCGCGGAACAAGCAAGGCAAACAAGACCCCTTAAGACACGACAACCTTGAACAATCCCAATCACTCCTCCCCACTTCAGCCTCCGCGAGCATAAACGCTATCTGTCCTAAATTATCTAACCAGCTATGACGTCTAACTATCGTATGTCAAGGGGTTTCGAATCTGGGGCCACTCCTTGCTGATTGCCATGATTAGCATTCAAGAACACCTTCCTCACGCAACTCACGTCCGTCAACATCAGATCTAGGGATTTCCCAAATACCCTCACCAAAATGTTGGCCTCTCAAGAGAGTGTGAATGCCGCGATGTCGTTGCAGGGCGACGATGCTTTGACTCTCGTGGACATCCTCGATCAGGTAAGCAGGCCGAGGACAACCAGAGCACCCCGCTTGATCCACCGCGCAGGCCTTTGACGCTCCGAACATGGAGATCGATCTTCGGAGGAAAAGTATTCGCATCCTCCGGAAAGTCTGTGGCGCTCAAACGATCCTACCGCGCTCTTGCATACTCTCGGAAAACATATCAAAAGAGGGCGACATCGCCTTCGCCTCAGGAGGGTTCGCCGATGTTTGGAGAGGCCGCCACGGTGGGAATCGCGTGTGCATAAAGGCGTTTCGAGCATATACCGCCGATAACCTGTCCAAGATCAAGCAGGTTCGCAGCAAGTGATCTTACGCGTAATACCTGCCTTTAACGATTCCTGGCAGCGTTTGTTCCAGGAAATCATAATCTGGAGGCGACTCTCCCACCCGAACGTCTTGGCTGTATTGGGTGTCTCCCCGAAGTTGTTCCCATTGTGTGTCATCACCGAATGGATGGTTGATGGGAACATCATGGACTTCACGTCAAAGCACCCCGAGGTCAACCGCCTTCGTTTAGTACGCCCGATCTCCGCTCTTCTCTCAACTGCGGGACACTGAAACCCTCCCGAAGCTCGCAGAAGCCGCCAGCGGATTGCGGTACCTGCATTCAATGGATATTGTCCACAGCGACCTCAAGCCCGTATGTGCTACCAGCAATTTTCACTGGCCGCGCGCTGATGACACCGCATAGGCAAACATCCTCATCGACCGCGATTTCCACCCCCGCCTCACTGACTACGGACTCATCGCTATCATATCGGATCCGAACACTGTGGACCCTGGGAGCACGACGTCTCCTTCCGTTGGAACCGTCCGATACATGGCACCGGAACTGTTGAATCCCTCCGGGTTCGGTCTGAAGAACAGCAACCCGACGAAAAAGAGTGACATCTACGCGTTTGGAGTGGTCACGTATCAGGTCAGCGACACCGCTTCATTCGGGCACAGGGACTTAAGCAGCATTCAGGTCATCACAGAACAACAGCCGTTCCCCGGCGCCAAGGACGGTGTGATTATATACAATGTTGTCATTGGGGAACGACCGGCCCGCCCACCAGGTCCCAATGAGTGGCTCTCGGATGACGTTTGGAACTTCATTTCAAGGTGCTGGTCTCCGTCGTGGGACGGCCGGCCCGATGTCGAGTTCGCGATGAACGCGCTGAACGATGCCGCTGACGCCGTTGAGGTCAAACGTCGGAAATTGTACGCATCCACCAACGACCCAGGAAGAAGAACCTCTCGCCGGGTGTCTGGTGTGTGACATTGATACCGAGCTAGAGCGGTAGTTAACTATCTTGATAGGCCCGCCGACTCACGACCTGCCGAGGCGTCAGGTCAGCGATACACCGATCGAACAAGTCTTTCAACATTCCCCACAAACTCCAGAAGCTCCTAAAACACCATCTCCATTCGTTACCAAGACGCCCGCGGACTCGAGGGCAACGAAGAGGGAACGAAGCCGTATGGTCCATCCGTTGGCGTTGTTTCTAGCGCTGACCCTGCTTCCGCAGGACCACAACCCAGACAATTCAGAGTGTGGCATGATTCAACCGGCTCTCATCAGCAGGACGCAGCCCTTGTGGACTACAATGGCGGGATCGTTCACCTTTCCTCGTCTGATGGCACGCTGTTGGAAATACCCGAGGGAAAGCTGTCACCAGAAGACTTCGACTACGTTCGGTCGCTATATGTGACCAAAAAAGGGAAACACACGGTGACTTCTTATCTCTGCTGTTTCTATACCATGTAGCTGATATCCTTCGGAACAGGAATCCCAACGTGGTATGTACCCGGCCATTATGCGTGTTACTGTTGCTCACAACCTGACAGGACCCGGGGAGACCACCAACTCCAAACCACGAGGTTTCTTTAGGAGGTTGATAGCCAGATTTGGGCGGCGAGGGAACAGGTAACGAATATGCTGCGGAGTCTGAGTTGTCCAATGCCAAGCCTCCTGGCTGAGGAGTGTCACTGGGCAGCCCTTACCCACTCTCTTTCTATGACCGCAACGAACCGCTAACGGAAAATACCCACGAACGCAATGATCCACGACCATCAGACGGCTATATATGATCGTCCGGCTACAAATTCTCTTATGAGGCGCTCTTGTCTGTATGTACCTCTATGTATCGTGGAAGGCCACTGCAGAGATTCTCGTTATCTGTGAGCCGACAGAACGGTTTGGTCCCCTCACCTTCCTTGAACGTTCTCAATTATTCGTCTATATATGTGTGTACAGGTCGCATGCTCGCGGACGGTCACCTAATCGCTCATTTAATTATACCTTATCTTATCCTGTAGTATAGAACATGTACCCCAACTAGCATGGTTTCTGTAACGAGCTTCTTTATGCCATCCATTGATCGTCTCTGCATTGTGATCGACCTTTGACAGGAATATCGTGGCGGCTTGGAAGCCCCCTCATTTGTGCAAATTCTGCCTCGTTTATCGCGAAGAATGGAGACGAATTTGCGGGGCAGCGTCTGTATCTCACCAGGCGGTCGCGTAGAGATTCGGGCCCTTGGTTTTTCCACTCACTGGTCATGCGAGGTCATTCGCAGCCAATCAATACGCGCCAAGCAACCGGCCCGCCTATTTGGCGTTTCCCGGACGTCTCCCACGTCGTCACGTTGTACTCCCTCAAAGGTGCTGGTGAACCCTCGCTGAGGGTGGTTTGTGGTAGTGTTCGTATACCGTAAGTGAGTGCCTCTATTCCTTCGGAGATCTCGAAGGTACGGGCAACGGGGGGCCACACCCATCCCAAGGCGAACTCTCGTTGCCAAAGGCCGGACCATCAATCCCCTGACGGGCTGCATCAACAGGCCGTGCACAGTGCACACGGTCGATGGAACTCCCTTGCCTTTTACCTTCACGACGATCCACTGCCCACTACGATGTGGAATCTCTCTCTGTTTATACTCTACATTACCTGCCTCTTCGCCTTGGTTTCTGCCGGAACTGAGAGTCCAGACTTTTATTTCCCCCTCAACACATGTACATTAACGGTTCAATCGACCACTGGGAAGGTCGCAGACCCCCGGACCATGATCACTTATGGTACGTCTGTACCCCCTCGATCTCAAACAGAAACGAATATCTGACCTTGGATTTTGCAGGGATCCTGAATCGGTTTGCCATCTCTGACCCTCCGGCTAATCCACTCAGGGTACGATTCCGATAATACGGGTTCCGGTAGGCGCGCGCTCATTTGAAAATACTGTAGATTGCAGGTGGAGGTACTTCCGGCACGTTCGAAGAACTCGGAGATGGGCGATACTCTGTCGGCTTCAGCGTCAAGTCTGACCAATACAGAATGTTGCAGTTGAGGAACATCGTTACCCAGCAATGGACCGGCACAAACCTATTCGAACGGGACGTCGGGAGCGCAGGGAATTTCAAGATTATCTCCGTCAATTGTTGAAAATACCCCCCGTGGCCTAGCAGTCATCGCATTCAGATCTGGCATTTGTTCGCCACCCACCTGTCGGACACGCCGAGACGTGTTGTGTTTCCACACCGATATTCGCTGGTTCGTTTCAGCACTGGTTGTCATTTTTTTAATACCCTACTGTGACTTGACTCAAGTCCACCACTCCACTCCTTTCCATACCATCGTTTCGTTACTATCACTGTGCCGTATACCCGTTACAGATTTTCTTGCAGATTTATCCAACCTGTGTACGTCCGTGTGGAGTAGAGATGATTCAGCAATGTATTCGTCCGATTGAAAGAGTCCGGACCAACCGTACAACAAGCGTAATATGATGTGAATCCAGGGAAGTAGGAATGTATGGCTTGCCAGGTGGGGGCACCAGTTATGGTCTAGATGAAAACGTTCGGGACCAACCACTTGGTGCACGTTCCAAGGAACCAGATCGCGTGGTGGGTTCGTGCTCGCGTTCCAACAATGGGCGCGTTTGAAAACCGCGGGGACTGGGCTCCTGACTGAACCTCCGGCTGGAGGCCGATGAAACCTTGATGTTGATATGGCGCTGGGCTGCGGGGTTCTTGATGTTAAGACTGCGTAGACCATTTGTAAGGTTGGACAACGCGTCTTCCGCTTCTCCCGGTTCTTCGTCGTCTTCGCTAGGTTCAGTGAACGAGACCTCATCGAGGCCTCCACCGTCTGGATCATCTTCGTGTGGCATAATTGGCTGGTACCTAACATGTAACGGTCACAGGTCAATACAATCCAAAGATTAACGCCGCACTTCACTCGCGCACCAGGGGTCAACCACAAGGAGGTCGTGCGCTTTTGTGACGAGAGGTTTGAGCCATTCATAGGCCCACGAAGCAGAAGAGCGTGGATGGGCGCGATAGTACCACCCGATTGTGGCCTTGAAGGCTGAAGCGAGCTGGTGTGCGGATCCCGGAAGCTGATACAAATTGGAGCTTCTGTGCACGTCCTGCGCCATATCTTTACTGAAATGCGTAGTCAGCGGCAGGGTGGACGCGAGGTAGGAGAGCGTCGAGTCGTTTGAAATCAGATCTAGTGGTAGTTTGTCAGCCGAATGTTACGGAAATTAATATTTCGCGAAGAAAACAACCCCACACCTGTGAGAGTGGAGGACAGGTGTGCGGCCTTGGCTTTCGCATAACCGTACTGCGGCCAGATACGAATTATTGTGTGACAGATGCAAAGGTTCAGGAAGTGGTTCGCGACTTCCAGCCTCTCGTTATCCGGCTCTTCCAGATATTCATGTTCGTCGAAGTAAAATATCGTGTTCGTCGGCAGAGTATACAGCATGTCGGATAACCGGTCCTCGAAGAAGTGGTGCTCGGAGCATATGTAGTCAATGAGTCTTCGTTGAAGGTGGGGTGCACCGCTGAACGTGGAGGTCCGATGGTCTCGGTAGAAAGGTAGGGTACGGGTAGCTGAATACCAGTAGTCCTTGGTGGCAGCGTTGAGGATAGGTTCGAAGATTGTACGTAACCAATTGTCGAGCTTCAAGAACCCGTGCTGGAGAAACACCGCACCGACCACGGCTTCGAACAGGTCCGCGAGAACCTTCGGGGGTCGCGACCCTGCCTTCAAGTGGTTCCACTTGTCTACTTCTTCCCTATCTTGAGGCGAAAGAGCAGCGTCCCGGTCGAGTTCAAGGTAGTAGGATATACGGCCACACGTGTCATTGTTACAGATGACAGAGCGAACTGCCTACGATGGGAGTCACGTCTCATGAGGACGTATATGCGACAGAAATAGACGACGCGTTTGATAGACTTACTGTGTGGTGGCATTTGTCAACTTTGACTTCCTCTACGATCAACGCCGTTATCAGGTTGACCAACCTATCACCCAAGAACTCCAATAGGTCGTTATTCTCCGCTGAATGTCGAATGCAATTGGTAGCTTGTGCACGTAGCGCCTTGCTGAGGAAAGGAATGTCGCGAGCTCGTGGTCGGTTGCAAACTAACGAAAGGTGATCTTGAAGATTGGATAGACCGACGACCGTTGATGGTGCCATGCGAATGCGTCCTGAAATGGAAATGCTCAAAGCTCAACAACTCAAACAAGAAACGCCACCAGGCGTTTGGACACCGCGGCCTGTGCAACACTCTCACAAACAGTACCCAGGTTATTGGTCTCTTCAAACCCACTATTGATAGCCACGCGCAGCTCTTTCGTCATAACAGTATCTCCGATTCCACTCACGATATTACCCGCCACTGGTATCTCGGGTAACCGGCCGTTTCTTTACAAACGGTGATCGGGGGAAATGGATTACGAGAAGGCGACTAGAAAGGAGTCCAAACCAAACGAGCAGATCCGGGACCGTTACCGTGTGTGCTATATGTCCATCCAGGAATACCGTACGTCGGTTCACAGAGAATCAGTTCATATAGGCGGCAGTTGCCCATATTCCCGTGACACCGACTCTGGAAACAGAATGCTAATTCAAGGCCAGTCCGGTCCTCGCAGCCGCAGGAGTGCTAAAACTCCGAACAGCTGCCCAGAGTTCTAATTGGAACTTAATGGGAGATTGTTGGATAGTAGGGACTCATTTCCACCGACACGCCGTCGCTATATCAGGGTATCCCGGTGAAGGCCGTCTTCTCGATTGTCATCTCGGAGCTTTCTTTTCTTGTCAAACCGAAGATCGGAGCCTCATCTACGTGTCCGCGATGGGACCACATGGGACGTCAATCGGATGCCCCGTGCGTTCCACGACCTCGACTAACCGATATGAATAGGAGGGTAGGGTATAAGTGGTACTTCTCGTCCATCTTTGACCCGCTCTTGTCATTCCCTCCGAACAACCATTATCTGTTAATGTCATCCAGTGATCCCTCTAGGTGCGTGGGGTACGGATGCCTGTTCCCTTGCCGGATCCATTAACGCACCGCTGATCGTTAGTGAGCCTGAAGGGCAACAACCTCTCCCTCCCATCGGCATTGCGTATGTGGCGACTGGGAACACTCTTGACCGATGCCTAGACTGAGTGTTATGACAGCGTCATGGGTGCGACAGGGAGTGGGAAGTCTTCTGTGAGATCCGGCCCAAACACTTGGTCTGCAGTGCGCATATTGACCCACGAGTTTAGTTTATCAACACAGCGAGCGGTTCGCAGCTACGTGTCGGAATGGGCTTGACGTCATGCACCGCGGGGATCCAGCTCGCGGATGAGTTCACCATCGATGGACGGCGGGTAATCCTCATCGATACTCCTGGATTTGACGATACCAACGTGAGCGATGCCGAGATCTTGAACATGATCGGGGCATTCTTAGCAACAACGTGGGTGCTGATATTCGCCCGTCGATCCTGCGACTCAACGTTTGGTCAGGTATGAAAACGGGTCGAAGCTCTCAGGGATCATATACATCCACCGGATTTCCGACGAGCGATTCACTGGGATGTCCGTACGCAACTTCAGGATGTTCCGCCAGCTTTGTGGAGACTCGACTCTCAAGAACGTCGTTCTCGTTACGAATATGTGGGGAAAAGTCAAGCAGGACCTTGGCGAAGCTCGCGAACAGGAGCTCACTGATAAGTACTTCAAAGCAGCACTAGACAAGGGTGCACAACTCGTCCGTCATCACGACACCATCCAGTCCTCTCACGATGTCGTCCGTCGCATTATGAAGAACGACCCCACTGCCTTTCAGATCCAACGAGAGCTCGTTGACGAAAGGAAGGACATCAACCACACAGCGGCTGGCGAGGCCGTCAGTGCAGAGTTTAGCAGGTTAATCAAACACCATGAGGCCGAGGTGAAGGCCCTTCGTGAGGAATTGCGTCACGCGCTCGAAAGCCGGGACGAGGAGACGAGGATGGAGTTGGAGGAAGCGACTAGTGGGCTCAAGGAGCAAATGGACAAGATGAGGACGGAGTTGGAGACAATGGCATCCAAATACAATGAGGAAAAACAGAGGTTGGAGGAGGCGATGAAGCAGATGCAGGCTCAAGGGAAATCGAAATCCCAAGCTGAGACTGGGCGCAACAGGTCAGTCGTGGCCCCAAGAAACCGGACACCACAGCCCGGTTTCTATTCAGCAGCCCTGCTTCGGGCGTTGGAAGTTTACCAACGTCAGCCGGATCAGCCTTGTCTCGTCATGTAAACACTTGTGTCGTTACAACCACATTTTTCACCTCTCTCGGAATCTACTACTTCTGTACCAATCCCGTGACCATTCTATGTACCAGCTCTGCTGATGCGACGAAGGGCAATAACGAGGCGACTGGGGGGGGGACTAGGGATCGAGACTAAGCGGTAACTACCAGGGAGGGAAGAGCGAGTTCGAAACACATCTCGCGGAGGCGGGGAGGGGAGGTAGATCGTGTCCCCCTAGCATCTATGGTGCTCGCCCCGAGGGGACACCCTGCCAAGGTCTCAGGGTTTTGCGTTATCGCACTTGGTCATCGAACAGTGGTTGGACCTGGATCGCCTTCTTGTCCAACTCCGGGAATTACACTTGATTCGTACGAAGTCCCTGTATTACCCGGGGAATGGTGGATAATATCAGAGCAGTTCTGTGCATAGTGTGTTACCAGAGATAACGAGGTAGTGGACTTGGTCAGGCGAAGCTGGTAAAGGTGGTTTTGAGAGATGGAGGGTTGAGAATTCAAGAAGGTCGCGATAAGACATGTACACAGACGTTGTCAAGCGGTTTGTACTCCGTGATTTGTATCATACTTTGTGGCCAATACATTCTACCAACAATTCTTTCACGCGCCGCCGCATCTTGATATCTTATCCCTGTTAGTCAAGAAGGCGTGAGCAGGAGGATAGTTGAGTTGCGTGGGTTCCAACCCATATGTCAGCTACGCACAGCGTGGGGATTCTGAGCGAGAGCGTTTACGGTTTCACAAAGCTTTCTGACGGCCTCTCTGAATGACTGGGTGACGATTTCCTGCTCAGCGATTGCGCGATCGAGAGCCTTCAGTGAGCGTTCATTCTCTTGGAACAGATCGGCATGTTCAGGGAAGTACTTGATCACAACCTCTAAGCAGTATGGATGAGTACGCTGGCGGGTTAAACCCAGGTGACGCCTTACCATTCCCAGTTTCGTGAGTGGTAGGGACGCTCATGGCCGTACGTGCGCGGGATGATGTTGAGGTAAGCAATACGCTGGGGTAAAGGAAAGGAGCAGAAGCAAGAGATAGAAATGTCGCCACGTCGGCGAGGACGGTCAACTACCTCCAGACTCCAGGCCAGGTCACGCGCCAGATGATCCCAAAATAAACGTAGAGAGCCAATCGCGTACCACCCGCAAATGGAGCGCCCGCCCCTGGCACTTCACCCTTTACCCCGCCTTTTGGGTTCGTCCCAACCTCGTGGACACCTCCACGAAGGCCTGATCCGCGCGCGAGAGGGCACTGGTAGTTATCCGTCTGATACGGGGGCCAAAAGGATGTGAGTCTAGTTCGTGCATTCTCCGAGACGGCGATTGGTGGTTGAGTGCCCAGGAAAGGAAATGTTCAACATTCTGCAACTAACCGAAAAAAGAAACACAACTCCCTGACCCCGTCGACGGAGGTACGGTATACGACTGCTACACTAAACTACACGAAGTACATCCCCTGTTTGGCAGGACAGAACTTTTCCTCCCATTCTTTGATGTCA
>Ga0307511_10000324_pt1 | contig 50832 bp, 40 predicted proteins | sample 13_EM_MG_FD_200266 | JGI IMG/M metagenome (GOLD analysis project Ga0307511, IMG submission 200266) | Populus trichocarpa ectomycorrhiza microbial communities from riparian zone in the Pacific Northwest, United States - 13_EM | ecosystem: Host-associated > Plants > Roots > Unclassified | place... | reverse complement strand
ACGTCCGACATCGCCATCAGACGACACCCCCTTCGCCCACGGTGAGCGCGCCGCCACGGGTGCCGGCGCGGCACAGCTCCGTCCACACCACGCCCGCCGGCATGTCCGGCTTGGCTACCACCACGCCCCAGCCGGAGCCGCGCAGCAGCCGGACCGCGTCGGCCAGCTCGGTCGCCGCGGTGACGTCCGCGCCCGGCGCCCAGGCCGTGACGTCCAGCAGCACCGCGAGGCTGCGCGTGACGCGCGGCCGGTGCCGCATCAGCTCGGTGGCGGCCACCGGGTTGGCGGCGCCGAGAATCGCGATCAGCTCCTGCCCGTTGCCGGGGTCGCCGCCGCACACCAGGTCCCGCTGGTGCGACGGGTGCAGCCCGGCCAGCGCGTCCAGCACCACCACGTCGCTGTGCCCGGCGTCGGCGTAGCCGCCGGCGAGCACCTTGCCGTCCTCGGTGACCAGCCGCACCTGGTGGCCGTGCCGGTGCAGGTGCAGGCAGACGCTGGCGGCCATCGAGATGGCCCACTCCAGGCTGCTGGTCGGGCCGGTGCCGCGGTGCGCGGCCGAGCGGTGGTCGAGTAGCACCGTGGTGCCGCCGCGCCACGGCTTCTCCTCCAGCCGCACCATCAGCTCGTCCCGGCGCGCCGAGGACCGCCAGTGCACCTTGCGCAGGTCGTCGCCGTGCCGGTACTGCCGCACCACGGCGTCGTCCTCGCCCTGGCCGGAGCGCAGCCGCACCGCGCCCTCCTCGCCCGCGCCCATGCCGGCGCCGCCGGGCAGCCCGGTCAGGCCGTGCACGCGGGGCACCACGACCAGGCGGGTGCTGCCGGCGAGCTCGCGGTCGAACTCGGCCATGCCGAACGGGTCGGTGATGCGACCCAGCAGCGGACCCACGTGCTGGACGCCGCGCAGCACCGGCCGCAGCTGGTAGCGCAGCGGGACCAGGTGGTGCCGCGGCAGCCGCTCCAGCACGAAGCGGGGCCGGCTGCCCAGCGCGTACGGCACGCCGTCCTCCAGCAGCAGGCCGCCGGCCGGCAGCCGGCCGTTGCTGCGGATGTCCACGCGGACCTCGGCGGTGCCGCCGACCGGCACCCGGTCCGGCACCACGTGCCGGGTGGCCGACAGCCCGACGCGGGACCGCGACGTGAGCACCGCGGCCAGCACCGGCAGCGCCACCACGAACACGGCGATGCGCAGCAGGTCGCGTTCGTTGAGCACGAGGGAGCAGACGCCCGCCGCCAGCCCCGCCGCCATCAGGCAGCGTCCGCGGGTCGTCAGTCCGGCCAGCACCTTCATCAATGCCCTTGCCGGGACCCGAGCCAGCGGCCGTTGGGGCCGGACACGGGTTGGGACACCTGCCCGTTGCCGCCGTGCGGGATCACCACGCGCTGCAGCACACCGCGGATCAGGTCGGCCGGCGAGCGCCGCGAGGCCAGCGCCTCGGCGGTCAGCACCAGGCGGTGGGCCAGCACCGGCACCGCGACCGCGTGCACGTCGTCCGGCACCACGAACTCGCGGCCGGCCAGCGCCGCCTGCGCCCGCGCGGCCCGCACCAGGTGCAGTGTCGACCGCGGCGAGGCGCCCAGCCGCAGCTCCGGCAGCCGCCGCGTGGCCGAGACCAGCTCGACCGCGTACCGCTTGATCTCCGGCGACAGGTGCACCGAGCGGACCGCCGCGACCAGCTGCTTGATCTGCTCGGCGTCCGACACCGGGCGCAGGTCTTCCAGCGGGTCCCGGCCGGCGTGCTCGTCGACCATGGCCAGCTCGGCCTGCGGGTCCGGGTAGCCGATCGACACCCGGCAGGTGAAGCGGTCCCGCTGGGCCTCGGGCAGGGCGTAGGTGCCCTCCATCTCGATCGGGTTCTGGGTGGCGATGACCATGAACGGCGAGCCGAGCGCGTAGGTCTGCCCGTCGATGGTGACCTGGTGCTCCTCCATGCACTCCAGCAGCGCCGACTGCGTCTTCGGGGAGGCGCGGTTGATCTCGTCGCCGACCACGATGTTGGCGAACACCGGGCCCGGGCGGAACTCGAAGTCGCTGGTGTTGCGGTTGAAGATGGAGACGCCGGTGATGTCGCTGGGCAGCAGGTCCGGTGTGAACTGCACGCGGCTGACCGTGCAGTCGATGGACCGGGCCAGCGCCTTGGCCAGCGAGGTCTTGCCCACTCCCGGCACGTCCTCGACCAGCAGGTGGCCCTCGGCCAGCAGGGTGACCAGCGCGACCCGCACCACTTCGGGTTTGCCCACCAGCACGTGCTCGATGTTGGCAGCGATCCGCTGCGCGGTGTCGTGCAGCCGGCCGAGCGCCGACTGCGGCTGCTCCGGCACGCCGGCGGCGGGGCCGGGGGCCTGCGTGGTAGGCGGGGTACTCGACGTCAACTTCGCCCTCCAAAGGCCAGCGCGAGAGTCTCGCGTGGCATCAGCGTTCTTAGCAGTGTGTCAAATCGCGGCGAAGCGCCCCAAGGAATCCGCGCAATCACCTCCGGACCGACTCCCCGGCTTCCCCCACTCCGCCCCACCGGAGCCGGCCGAGGGGCCTCGGACGGGCGTGCGGACGATCATCGGCGGTGTCGCCGGGTGGAGTGAGGCCGATCCCGCCCCACTCCCACCCCCACCGCTTCTACCTGCGAAAACCGCCGAGAAAAACGAGTTCGAGCGGGCCTGTCGGCGTTGACTGTGGCGGAAAGTGGGGTAGTGTGGCGGCCGGTGGGGCGAACGGGGGTCCCATCGCCGGTCCGGTCCCTGCCCGGGGACTTGGTTCGGGTTGGAGGTGGGCGTGAGGTGTTCCTCGGCACGCACACCCCCAAGCTGGACGACAAGGGTCGGCTGACGCTGCCGGCGAAGTTTCGGGACGCGCTCGCAGGGGGTCTCATGGTCACCAAGGGCCAGGACCACTGCCTCTACGTGTTCCCACGCGCGGAGTTCGAGCAGATGGCCCGCAAGGTGGCGGAGGCTCCCCTGACCAACGAAGCGGTCCGGGCGTACCAGCGCTACCTGTTCGCGGGCACCGACGAGCAACGGCCGGACAGCCAGGGGCGCGTCAGCATCGTCCCCGAACTGCGCCGCTACGCCGGGCTGGCCAAGGACTGCGTGGTGATCGGCGCGATCACCCGCCTGGAGATCTGGGACGCGCAGGCCTGGCAGCGCTACCTGGACGAACACGAGGACGACTACGCGCAGGCCCGGGAGGAGGTACTTCCCGGACTGTTCTGAGACAAGGGTCATGACCGACCCGGGTGCCGTTTGGCCTCGGTCCGCTCGGCTATCGGCCCTGGCGCACCTTCCCCGGCGCCAGGTTCGACGGGCGGGCGGGGACCTGACTGCATCCGAAGCCGGCAGGACACTGCCCACAACCTAGGAAAGGGGAGTGAGCGGCAACCGCGTGTGGAAGGGGGTTGGCCGTGACCGACATGTCCGACCAGCCGAGGGCCAAGCATGTGCCCGTCCTGCTCGACCGCATCGTGGAGCTGTTCGCGCCCGCGCTGTCCGACCGGCCGTCCGTGCTGGTCGACTGCACCCTGGGCCTGGGCGGCCACTCGCACGCGCTGCTGTCCGCCTACCCGGAACTCACCCTGATCGGTCTGGACCGCGATCCCGAGGCGCTCTCCCTGGCCGGGCGCCGCCTGGCCGAGTTCGGCGACCGGGTGCGTCTTGTCCATGCCGTGTACGACGAGTTGCCGACGGTGTTGGTTCAGCAGGGCCTGCCCGAGGTGCAGGGCGTGCTGTTCGATCTCGGCGTCTCCTCGTTGCAGCTGGACGTGGCCGAGCGCGGTTTCGCCTACTCCCAGGACGCGCCGCTGGACATGCGGATGGACCCGACCACCGGTCAGACCGCCGCCGACGTGCTCAACAGCTACCCCTTCGCCGACCTGGCCCGGATCCTGCGCGAGTACGGCGAGGAGAAGTTCGCCGGCAAGATCGCCAAGGCGATCGTGGCCGAGCGGGCCAAGGAGCCGTTCACCACCAGCCCGCGGCTGGTGCAGCTGCTGCACGACGTGATGCCGGCGGCCAGCAAGCGCACCGGCGGGCACCCGGCCAAGCGCACCTTCCAGGCGCTGCGCATCGAGGTCAACGGCGAGCTGGAGGTGCTGCGGCGGGCCATCCCGGCCGCGCTGTCGGCACTGGCCGTGGGCGGCCGCATCGTCGTCGAGTCGTACCACTCGCTGGAGGACCGGCTGGTGAAGCGGGCGCTCACCGAGCTCTCGGTCTCCACCAGCCCGCTCGACCTGCCGGTGGAGCTGCCCGGGCACGGCCCGCAGCTGAAGCTGGTCACCCGCGGCGCGGAGCAGGCGGGCGAGCAGGAGATCGCCGACAACCCGCGGTCGGCGTCCGTGCGGCTGCGTGCCGCGGAACGGATCCGGAGGGCGTCATGAGCGCACCCGCACCCGTGGGCGCGCCGTCGCCCAACACCACCACCCGCCGGAAGGGCCGGGTCAGCGAACGCAAGATCGAGCGCGATCCGGCGCAGCCCGGCACCCGGGCCACCCGCGGCCGGACCACCGCCGCCCAGCGCGCCTACGCCCGCAAGGCCAGCCGCAAGCAGCGGTGGCCGTGGGCCAAGCCGGCCGCCGGGCTGAAGGTGGCCTCGCGCACCCCGTTCGTGCTGCTGGTGATGGGGCTGCTGGCGGCCGGCGTGATGGTGACGCTGTTCCTGTCGCTGTCCGCGGTCGCCGACTCGTACCGGCTCGAGGACGCCAAGAAGAAGACCACCGACCTGACCAGCCGGGTGGAGCAGCTCAAGGCCGACGTGGCCAAGGGCGAGTCCCCCGAGGTGCTCTACGACCAGGCCCGCAAGCTGGGCATGGTGCCGGCGCCCGACCCGGGTCGGCTCAAGGTCAACCCGGACGGCTCGGTGAGCCTCACCGGCAGCCTGACGGCGGCGACCACGACCACCACGCCGCCGCCCTCGTCGTCCACCTCGGCCCCGCCGTCCTCGGGCCAGCCGGCCAACAGCTCGACCAACTCGTCCACCAGTCAGCCGCTCGCCTCAGGAGGAGGCCACTAGATGCCCGCCAACCGCACCGCAGGCGGGCGTCCAGCCACGCGTCCCCGCCCCGTCGTCCGCAGCGGGGGGCCGGCCCCGCGCCCGGCCGGCCGCAAGCCGCGCCGCGGCGCCCCGGCCGGCGTCGGCAACCACCCCAAGCGAATCGTGCTCAGCCGGCTGGTCATGGTGGCGGTGCTGGTGATCGCCGGCGTGCGGCTGGTGCAGGTGCAGGGCGTGCAGGCCGAGGAGCTGTCCGCCCGCGCCGAGCAGCAGCGGGCCACCCAGACCGTGCAGCAGGCGCTGCGCGGCCAGATCGTCGACCGCAACGGCACGCAGCTGGCGTTCAGCGTGGAGACCCGGTCGCTGTCGATCAACCCCCAGTGGGTCAAGAACGACTGGGCCAAGGAGCCCGACGTCTACAAGAACCTCAAGCTCGGCACCAGCTACGACGACTACTGCCAGCAGCTGGCCGAGTTCATCCACGCCCAGCTCGGCGACCAGGCCAAGGTCGCCGACCTACTGGCCAAGATCCGTGACACCAGCACCACCTACGCGCTGCTGGTGCGTGACGCCGACCCGGTCAAGGCCAAGGCGATCACCGACAAGTACGCGTCCATCACCCCCACCGCGCGGCAGCAGCGGGTGTACCCGGACGGCACCGTGGCGTCCAACATCGTCGGCTACGCCAACTGGCGCGAGGACGCCAAGACCCCGCAGGGTCTGATCGGGCTGGAGAACTCCCTCGACGACACCCTCAAGGGCACCAACGGCACCACCTTGGTCGACACCGCCAACGGCAACGACGACCTCGAGCTGCCCGGCACCATCCGGGACAGCACGCCGGCCGTGCCCGGCTCCAACGTGCAGCTGACCATCGACTCCGACGTGCAGTACCAGGCCCAGCAGATGCTCGACGCGTACAAGAAGGAGAGCGGGGCCGCCGACGGCAGCATGGTCGTGATGGACGCCAAGACCGGCGAGGTCTACGCGCTGGCCATCACCGACAGCTTCAACCCCAACAACTTCGACAGCTACAAGGACTCGACGCAGTTCGGCGACGCCGCCGTCACCACGCCGTACGAGCCAGGCTCGGTCGGCAAGGTCGTCACCGCCGCCGGGGCCATCGAGTACGGCATCGAGCAGCCCGACAGCGTCGTCGACGTGCCACCGTCGATCAAGGTCGCCGACCGCACCGTGGCCGACGCCTGGCCGCACGGCCCGGTGCAGATGACCTTCGCCGGCGTGATCGGCAAGTCCTCCAACGTCGGCACCATCGAGGTGGCCCAGAAGATCGGGCCCGACCGCTACGTCGACCTGCTCACCAAGTTCGGGCTCGGGCAGAAGACCGGCATCGGCCTGCCCGGCGAGAGCCCCGGCTCGGTGCCGCCGCGCAGCACCTGGTCCGGCTCCACCTTCGGCAACCTGCCCATCGGGCAGGGCCTGTCCATGACCCTCGTGCAGATGGCCGACATGTACCAGGCCATCGCCAACGACGGGCTGCGCGTGCCGCCGCGGATCATCAAGTCGGTCACCAAGCCCGACGGCACCGTCGTGCCCACCCCCAAGCCCGACCCCACCCGCGTGGTCAGCCCGCAGACCGCCAAGACCGTGCGGGACATGATGCGGGCCGTCATGCAGCACGACCCCAAGGACTACCTGCAGAACGGCACCGGCTACCCGGCCGCGCTGCCCGGCTACCAGCTGTCCGGCAAGACCGGCACCGCCCAGCAGCCCGACCCGGCCCTGGGCGGCCTCTACAGCCAGACCAAGTACTGGATCACCTTCGCCGGCATCCTGCCCGCCGACAACCCCCGCCTGGTCGTCGGCATCATGCTGGACAAGCCGACGTTCGGCATCGCCGCCGGCACCTCGGCGGCCCCGCTGTTCCACCAGTTCGGCACCTACCTGGTGCAGCACTTCCAGATCCCGATGTCCGCCACCCCGTCCCCCATCGTCCAGCTCCAGCTGCCGTAGCCCCACCCCTCCGGGTTTCGCCACATGCGCTTCCCACTTGCGCCCTGATGCCAAGTAGGAAGCGCATGTGGCGTTTCTCGGGGGTGCGGCGCCGGCGGGGGTTCGCCACGGGCGCTTCCCATTTGCCTTCGGATGCCACATGGGAAGCGCATGTGGCAATCCGTAGAACGGCGTGCTTCGCTACGGCGTTTGCTGTAACGCCGACTAGTCCGCTCTGCGCTCTTCGGGTGACAGGCATCGGCTCGTTGACGCGGCGTCAGGTAGAAGGGAATGCCGGACTGGGGAGGTGCGAATGGTCTGCGAGCAGCAAGCGGCCCGCTACTCGGACGTCTTCGGCCTGCGTGAGTTCCGCGCCCTGTTCGTGGCCCAGCTGCTGTCGGTGCTCGGCGACCAGTTCGCCCGGGTGGCGCTGTCGGTGCTGGTCTTCGACCGCACGCAGTCGCCGGGCCTGACGGCGCTGGCCTACGCGCTGACGTACCTGCCGGACCTGTTCGCGGGGCCGCTGCTGGCCGGCATCGCGGACCGCTACCCGCGCCGCACGGTGATGGTGGCGACGGACCTGGCCCGAGCGGTCCTGGTGGCGCTGATGGCGCTGCCTGGGGTGCCGCTGCCGCTGCTGTGCGCCCTCCTGGTGGGCGTGCACGCGCTGGGGGCGCCGTTCAGCGCGGCGCGGGCGGCGATGCTGGCCCAGGTGCTGCGGGGCGACCGCTACGTGCTGGGCACGGGCGCGGCGGACATGGTGGACCAGCTGGCCCAGGTGCTGGGCTTCGCGGTCGGCGGCCTGGTGATCGTGGCCACGGGCCCAGGCCCCGGCCTGCAGATCGACGCGGCGACGTTCCTGGTCTCGGCGGTGATCGTCCGCCTGGGCGTGCACGACCGCCCGGTGCCGGCGTTCCCGACGGTGCGCGACCCGGTGCAGCCGTGGTGGCCGTCCCTGGTGACGGGCGCCGTGACCGTCTGGACGACGCCGAAGCTGCGGGCCCTGGTGCTGCTGGCCTGCGTCGCCGGCTTCTACGTGACGATCGAGGCGCTTGCGGTGCCGTACTCGGTGGCCGTGACGGGCTCGGACGACGCGGTCGGCCTGCTGCTGGCGGCCGGCCCGGCCGGCGCGATCGTCGGCATGTGGGCGGTCAGCCGCCTGCTGCCGGGCCGCCGGCTGAAACTGCTCGGCCCGTTGGCCATGCTGGCCAGTCTTCCGTTGGTGCTGGCGGTTTTCCGTCCTTCCGTGCCGGTGATGATCGCCCTGCTGGTCGTGTCCGGCATCGGCTCCGCCTACCACATGGTCGCCCGCTCGGCGTTCGTGCAGTCGGTGCCGGATCACGGCCGCGGCCAGGCCTTCGGCCTGGCGGTGATGGCGCTGCGGACCGCTCAGGGCACCGGCCTGCTGCTCGCGGGCGTGTGCGCGGAGACATTCGGGGCCCCGGCGGTGTTGTCCGGTGCCGGTGTCACCGGCACACTGGTCGCGGCGGTGGCGGGCCTGACCTGGTACCAGGCCCGCCGCCGCCACTAGACCTCACCAGTTGTTGGCATCGTCGAACACGATGGAATTCCCTTCTGTCGCGGGGAGATCGTCCGCCAGTTGCTACGCGTGACGCCGCCGTGACGGTTCAGCCCCATGATGTCGGCCATGCCGCCCATCACCGATGTGCCATGCCCGCAACTGGTCCCCGGCGACCCGGGCTACGACGACGCCCGCCGGGTCTGGAACGGGGAGATCGACCGCAAGCCCGCGATCATCGCGCAGGTCACCGGCTCCGCCGACGTGGCCGCCTGCCTGGCCTACGCCCGGGCCAACGGCCTTGACGTCACAGTCCGCGGCGGCGGGCACAATCTCGGCGGCGCGGCGGTCGCCGACGGGGCCCTGCTGATCGACCTGGGCGGGCTGCGCACCGTGCACGTCGACCCCGAGAACCAGACCGCGAAGGTCGGCGGTGGCGCCACCAATGCCGACCTCGACGCGGCCACCCAGGCCCACGGTTTGGCCGTGCCGGCCGGGACGTACAGCGACACCGGCATCGGCGGCCTCACCCTCGGCGGCGGATTCGGTTGGCTGACCGGGAAACACGGCCTGTCGGTGGACAACCTGATCTCCGCCGAGGTGGTGCTGGCCGACGGCCGGGTCGTGCGGGCCTCCGCCTACTCGCACCCGGACCTGTTCTGGGCGCTGCGTGGCGGCGGCGGGAACTTCGGTGTCGTCACGGAGTTCGAGTACCGGCTGCACCCGGTCGGCCCGCTGGTCGACATGGGACTGTTCTTCTTCGAGATCGAGCGCGGCGCCGAAGCCCTGCGGCTGGCCCGCGACCTCGTGCCGACGCTGAACGGCGGCGGCATGATGGTGGTCGGCATGACCGCGCCGCCGGCCCCGTTCGTGCCGGCCGAACACCACGGCAAGCTCGGTTATTCGGTGCTGCTGGCCGGTTTCGACGGCACCGCCGCGTTCTCCGAGCTGGCCCAGCGGGTGCGGGACGCGCTGCCGCCGCTGTGGGAGCTGGTGACTCCGTTGCCGTACACCGAGTTGCAGAAGACGCTGGACGGCATCGGGTTCCGAGGCAACTTCGCTTACGAGAAGTCGGTCTACGCCGAGGAGCTCGGCGACGGGCTGATCGACGTGCTGGTGGCCAACCTGCCGGGCAAGGCCTCGCCCCTGTCCGCCACCCCGATCGCCCTCCTCGACGGCGCGTACGCCGCCGTGCCCGACCACGCCACCGCCTTCGGCGGCACGCGGCGCACCGGCTTCGTCGTCGGCCTCACCGCCATCTGCCCGGCCCCCGAGCTGCTGGCCGTCGACCGTGTGTGGGTGCGCGACTACTGGGAGAAGCTGCTGCCCTACGCCAGCAACACCGGCGGCTACGTGAACTTCATGGCCGACTACGAGCAGGACCGGGTCAAGGTCACCTACGGTCCCGCGAAGTACGAGCGGCTGGCCCGCATCAAGGCCGCCTACGACCCGGACAACGTGTTCCGCCACAACGGCAACATCAAGCCGGCCCTCGGCTGACCCCTCTCCGACCAGAGATCAGGGCCGGCGACCCCGAGAACGCGAGGCCCCGCGCGGAACGCGCGGCAAAAAGCACAGTAGCCTCTCGCGCGTGCCTGCCAACTCACTACCGGGCAAGGTCGCCATCGCCCCGCCCCGCCCGAGCAAGATCGAGCCAACCGCGCCCGAGCGGCTGGCCGCGGCGATCGGGGCGCGGCTGGACCACGCCGAGAGCGCTCAGCCCGTCACGGGCGTGACACTGCGCGCCCAGCACGTGCGGCCGGGCGACCTGTTCGCCGCACTGCCGGGCTCACGGGCCCACGGGGCGGACTTCGCCCATGAGGCGCTGCGAGCGGGCGCGGTCGCGGTGTTGACGGACCAGGCCGGCGCGGAGCGAGAGTCCCTCAGGGACGTGCCGGTGCTGGTGCACGACGACCCGCGAGCGGTGCTCGGCGCGGCGGCGTCCACGGTGTACGGAGACCCGTCGCGGCGGCTGAAGGTGCTGGGCGTCACCGGCACGTCGGGCAAGACGACCACGACGTACATGCTGGAGGCGGGCCTCGCGGCGGCGGGCCTGAGCACGGGCCTGGTCGGCGGCGTGGAGCTGCGCGTGGCCGGCGAGCGGATCGAGAGCGCGCTGACCACCCCCGAGGCCCCGGATCTCCAGGCGCTGTTGGCGGTGATGCTGGAGAAGGGCGTCACGCACGTGCCGATGGAGGTGTCGAGCCACGCGCTGGCGCTGGGCCGGGTCGGCGGCACGCACTACGCGGCGGGGGCCTTCACCAACCTGTCCCAGGACCACCTGGACTTCCACCCGGACCTGGAGGACTACTTCCAGACCAAGGCGAGGCTGTTCGACGGCCGCGCCGAGGTGGAGGTCGTCTGCACGGACACGCCCTGGGGCGACCGGCTGGTCAAGCCGGACACGATCACCGTGTCCACGGCGCACGACGCGACCTGGACGGCCAGCGACATCGTGGTCTCGAGGTCCGGCTCGCAGACGTTCTACGCGCACGGCCACGGCCGCAAGCTGGCGGTGGAGATCCTGCTGGCCGGCTCCTACAACGTGGCCAACGCGCTGACGGCGATCGCCGTGCTGGACGCGATCGGCGTGGACGAGAGGGCGATCGCGGCCGGCCTGGCCAAGGTGCAGGTGCCGGGCCGGATGGAGCGGGTCGACCTCGGCCAGGACTTCACCGCGGTGGTCGACTACTCGCACAAGCCGGCGGCGGTCGCGCTGGCCCTGGACGCGGTGCGGGCCCGGGCCGAGGGCCGCGTGCTCGTGGTGCTGGGCTGCGGCGGCGACCGCGACGCGGCCAAGCGCCCGCTGATGGGCGAGGCCGCGGCGGTCCGCGCCGACCTGACGATCGTCACAGACGACAACCCCCGCAGCGAGAACGCGTCTGACATCAGGGCGCAGATGCTCGCGGGCGTGCCGGCCGGCCGGCGGGACGCGGTGATCGAGATCGCCGACCGCCGCGCGGCCATCCGGCACGCCGTCGGGCAGGCCCGCCCCGGCGACGTGGTGATCGTCGCCGGCAAGGGACACGAGACCGGCCAGGAGGTCGCAGGAGTGATCCACCCATTCTCCGATCGGGACGAGCTGACCGCGGCCATCGCGGAGGTGACCCGGTGATCGAGCTGACGCTGCGCGAGATCGCCGACGTGGTCGGCGGCCGCCTGCACAACGCCACCGGCGACGAGAAGATCACCGGCACCGTCGAGTTCGACACCCGCGTGATGACCGAGGGCGGCCTGTACGTCGCGCTGCCGGGTGCCCGCGTGGACGGCCACGACCTCGCGGCCCAGGCGGTCGAGCGCGGCGCGGTCGGCGTGCTGGCGGCCCGTGAGGTCGACGCGCCGGCGGTGATCGTGCCGCCGGTCGCCGACGGCCACTCCCGCGCGTTCGTGCTGCACGGCGACAAGGACGGCTCCGGGATGGCGGTGCTCGCCGGCCTGGGCAAGATCGCCCGCCACGTCGCGGACCGGCTGCCCGACCTGGTGATCGTCGGCGTCACCGGCTCGTCCGGCAAGACCTCGACCAAGGACCTGATCGGCCAGGTGCTGGCCCCGCTGGGCGCCACCGTCGCGCCGCCCGGCTCGTTCAACAACGAGCTCGGCCACCCGTGGACGGTGCTGCGGGCCGACCGCGACACCAGGCACCTGGTGCTGGAGATGTCCGCCCGCGGCATCGGCCACATCGCGGCGCTGTGCGAGGTGGCCCCGCCCCGCATCGGCGTGGTGCTCAACGTCGGGACCGCGCACCTCAGCGAGTTCGGCTCCCGGGAGGGCATCGCCCAGACCAAGGGCGAGCTGGTCGAGGCCCTGCCCGAGGACGGCCTGGCCGTGCTCAACGCCGATGATCCGCTGGTCGCCGCCATGGCCAGCCGGACCAAGGCCCGGGTGGTCCTCGTCGGCGAGACAGGGTCTGATTCCTTTGGGAAGCCCGACATCCGGGCCACCGACATCGTGCTCGACGACGAGGCCCGCGCCAGCTTCCACCTGGTCACACCGCAGGGCGAGGCCGACGTGAAGCTGGGCGTGCACGGCGAGCACCAGGTCGGCAACGCGCTGTCCGCGGTCGCGGTCGCGCTGGAGCTGGGGGCGACCGTCGACCAGGTCGCGCAGTGGCTGGGCAACGCGCAGCGGGTGTCCGAGCGTCGGATGGACGTGCGGACCCGAGCCGACGGCGTGACCTTCGTCAACGACGCGTACAACGCCAACCCCGAGTCGGTCCGGGCGGCGCTGAAGAGCCTGGCCACGATGGCCCGGGCGGGCGGCCGCCAGCGCCGCTCCTGGGCGGTGCTGGGCACGATGGCCGAGCTCGGCGACATCCACGTGAGCGCACACGACGAGATCGGCCGGCTGGCCGTGCGGCTGGACATCAACCGGCTGGTCGTGATCGGCGAGAAGGCCCGGCCGATGCACCAGGGCGCCCATCTGGAAGGCTCCTGGGGGCAAGAGTCCGTGCTGGTGCCGGACGTCGACGCGGCCGTGGCGCTGCTGCGTGACGAGTTGCAAGCCGGTGACGTCGTGCTGGTCAAGGCGTCCAAGTCCGAGGCCCTGTGGCGGGTCGCCGAGGAGCTGCTCAACACATGAAGAACATCCTGGTCGCGGCCGCCGTCGCGCTGGTCGTGTCCATCCTGCTCACGCCTTACCTGATCCGGGTGTTCTCCCGGCAGGGCTTCGGCCAGGAGATCCGCGAGGAGGGCCCGCAGAGCCACCAGAAGAAGCGCGGCACGCCGACCATGGGCGGCGTCGCCATCCTGGTCGCGATGTGGGCCGGCTACCTGGTCTCCCACCTGTACAGCTACATGGCCCGCAGCTCGACCCAGGCCGACGTGCCGATCAGCATCACCGGCCTGCTGATCCTGTTCCTGACCTCGGCGCTGGGCCTGGTCGGCTTCCTGGACGACTTCATCAAGATCCGCAAGCAGCGCAACCTGGGCCTCAACGCCACCGCCAAGCTGATCGGGCAGTTCGTCGCCACCATCACCTTCGCGCTGCTGGCCATCCAGTTCGCCGACCGGGACGGCATCACGCCGGCCTCGGTGAACCTGTCGTTCGTGCGCGACGTGACGGTGATCTCCTTCGGCACCGTCGGCTTTGTCGTCTTCTGCTACGGCGTGGTCAGCGCCTGGTCCAACGCGGTCAACCTGACCGACGGCGCCGACGGCCTGGCCGCCGGCGCGTCGGCGATGGTGCTCGGCTCGTACGTGATCATCTCGTTCTGGCAGTTCCGCTGGAACTGCGCCACGGTGACCTCGCTGGGCTGCTACATCGTGCGCGACCCGCTGGACGTGGCCCTGGTGGCGGCCTCGGCGATGGCCGGCTGCATCGGCTTCCTGTGGTGGAACGCGGCCCCGGCCAAGATCTTCATGGGCGACACCGGCTCGCTGGCGCTGGGCGGCCTGGTGGCCGGCCTGTCCATGGTCACCCGCACCGAGCTGCTCATGATCATCATCGGCGGCCTGTTCGTGGTCGAGGTGGTCTCGGTCAGCAGCCAGATCGCGGTGTTCCGCACCACCCGGCGGCGGCTGTTCCGAATGGCCCCGTTCCACCACCACTTCGAGCTGGCCGGCTGGGCCGAAACCACGGTGATCATCAGATTCTGGCTGCTGGCCGGCATCTGCTGCATGTTCGGCCTGGGCCTGTTCTACAGCGACTGGCTGAGTCTGAGCGGATGAGCATGGGCAAGCGGGTCTTGGTCGTGGGGGCCGGTGGCGTCACCGGTCCCTCGGTGGTGCGCGCGTTGCTCGCCGACGGCGCGGACGTGACCGTCACCGATGGCGACGCCGGTCGGCTGGAACGCGGCCTCGCCGGCCTCGCCGACCGGGTCCGGCTGGCCCCGGGCATCGCCGAGCCGCCGGCCGGCACCGACCTCGTCGTCACCTCGCCCGGCTGGAAGCCGAACTCGCCGCTGTTCGTCGCGGCGGCCGCCGCGGGCATCGAGGTGATCGGCGACGTCGAGCTGGCCTGGCGGGTGTCCCGGCGGATGGCCGAGCCGCCGGTCTGGCTCGCCGTCACCGGCACCAACGGCAAGACGACCACCATCGGCATGCTGGAGTCGATCCTCAAGGCCGCCGGCGTGGACGCGATCGCCTGCGGCAACATCGGCCTGCCGGTGCTGGAGGCGATGGAGGGCGGGCACCGGGTGCTGGCCGTGGAGCTGTCCAGCTTCCAGCTGCACTGGTCCCCGTCGGTGCGGCCGGCCGCGGGGGCGCTGCTCAACATCGCCGAGGACCACCTGGACTGGCACGGCACGATGGAGGCGTACGCGCAGGCCAAGGCCGGGGTGCTGGCCGGTGCGGTGGCCATCGGCGGCGTCGACGACCCGTACGTGGCCAAGCTGCTGGTGAACTCCCCGTCGCCGCGCAAGGTCGGCGTCACGCTGGAGGAGCCGCTGGCCGACCAGCTCGGCGTGCTCGACGGCAAACTGGTCGACCGGGCCTTCGTCTACGAAGACCTGGTCGACGCCAAGGACGTGACCCCGGGCGGCGCGCCCGGACTGACCGACGCCCTCGTGGCGGCGGCGGTGGCGCGGGCCTACGGCGTGCCGGCGACGGCCGTGGCCGACGGGCTGCGCGCCTACCGGCCGGCGGCCCACCGCGCCGCGGTGGTCGCGGAGCTGGGCGGCGTGACCTACGTGAACGACTCCAAGGCGACCAATCCGCACGCCGTCGCGGCGTCCATCCGGGCCCACGACCGCGTGGTCTGGATCGCCGGCGGCCAGCTCAAGGGCGTCTCCGTGGACGAGCTGGTGGCCGAGGCCGCGCCCCGGCTGGCCGGGGTGGTGCTGATCGGGCAAGACCGGGACGTGATCGCCGCCGCGCTGGCGCGACACGCGCCGGATGTCCCGGTGCGGCTGGTGACCGCGGGAGACGATGGGGCCATGACGAGTGCGGTCGACCTGGCCAGTGCAATGGCACATCCGGGTGATGTCGTGTTGCTGGCCCCGGCGGGCGCGTCCCTCGACATGTTCACCGACTACGGGCATCGGGGGCGGGCGTTCGCCGACGCGGTGCTGACCCGTCTCGGCCTGCCGACATGACCACCGCGCCGGCCAAGGACAGGCCTGCTCGCCGCGTTCGCAGCACGAGCCGGGTCCGCCAGGGCCTGACCGCGTGGCTGGGCCGCCCGCTGGCGTCGTTCCACCTGCTGCTGGCCTTGTTCGGCCTGCTCGCGGTGATCGGCCTGGTGATGGTGCTGTCCGCGTCGGCGGTGCAGGACGCGCAGAAGACCACGCTGTCCAGCTTCGGCAAGCCGATGCTGCTGGACGCGCTCGGCCTGATCGGCTTCTACCTCGGGCTGCGCGTCCCGCTGCGCTGGCTGCGCCAGTTCAGCCCCACGCTGCTGCTGATCTCCGGCGGGCTGCTGGCGCTGGTGCTCACGCCGCTCGGCTCCGGCGCCAATGGCCGTGAGCACTCCTGGTTCACCCTCGGCTCGCTGTCGTTCCAGCCGGTCGAGCTGGCCAAGGTGGCGCTGGCCCTGTGGGGCGCGCACGTGCTCGTGACCAAGCGGGCCCTGCTGACCCAGTACCGGCACCTGCTGGTGCCGCTGGTGCCGGTGTCGATGGTGCTGTTCGCGCTGATCATGCTGCAGCCCGACCTGGGCAGCACCGTGAGCCTGGGCATCGTGCTGCTGGCCCTGCTCTGGTACGTCGGCGCGCCGATGCGGCTGTTCGCCGTGGTGCTGGGCAGCGCGACCGCCGCGGTGATCGTGGTGTCGATCGGCAGCGGCTACCGCAGCACCCGCATCACCGGCTTCCTCAACCCGGGCGCGGACCCGCAGGGCGCGGGCGCGCAGGCGCTGCAGGCGCTGTACGCGCTGGCCGACGGCGGCCTGTTCGGCCGCGGCCTCGGCCAGGGGCCGTCCAAGTTCAACTACCTGCCCAACGTCCAGAACGACTTCATCTTCGCGCTCATCGGCGAGGAGCTCGGCTTCATCGGCGCGCTGGTGGTGCTGGGCCTGTTCGGCGTGCTCGCGGTGGTCGGCCTGCGCATCGCCGCCCGCAACACCGACCCGTGGATCCGGCTGGTGGCCGCGGCGCTGACCGCGTGGGTGGTCGGCCAGGCGGCCATCAACATCGGCTACGTGATCGGGTTGCTTCCCGTCACGGGCATCACATTGCCGCTCATCTCGGCGGGCGGCACCTCAATCGTGATAACCATGATGGCGTTCGGGATCCTCGCCAACTGCGCCCGCAACGAGCCGGACGCGGTGGCGGCGCTGCGCTCGCTCGGCCCCGGCCGGGTCGGCGGACTGCTGCGCCTGCCGGCGCCCGAGCCATACCGGCCGCCAGCCCGGCGCAAGCCGGTGCGACCATCGACACCGCCGCGCGGCAACGCGCCGCGAGGTAGTGGGCGCACCGGTGGCAGCCGGGCCGCCGCGCCCTCACCCGAGGAGCGGCGACGGGTGCACCGCTCCGCGCCGCCGACCGAGTACCGGCGGCGCAGCGCCTGGCACTCCGGCCACGGACGTTCGACAGAAGGAGGACGGCGTTGACCGCCCCAGACCGGAAGGGCCCCTGCGTTGTCGTCGCGGGCGGCGGGACCGCCGGCCACATCGAGCCGGCGCTGGCGCTGGCCGACGCCGTGATGCGGGCCCGGCCCGACGCCCGGGTGGTCGCGCTGGGCACGGCGCGCGGCCTGGAGAGCAAGATCGTGCCGGCCCGGGGCTACCAGCTGGAGATGATCCCGCCGGTGCCGATGCCCCGTAAGCCCACGCCCGACCTGCTCAAGATGCCGCTGAAGGTGCGGGACGCGATCAAGCAGACCAGGGCGGTGCTGGACCGGGTCGGCGCGGACGTGGTGGTCGGCTTCGGCGGCTACGTGTCGCTGCCGGCCTACCTGGCCGCCCGCGGCAAGGTGCCGATCGTCGTGCACGAGGCCAACGCCATGGCCGGCCTGGCCAACAAGGTCGGCGCGCGGTTCGCCGCCAAGGTGGCCGCCGCGGTGCCCGGCTCCGGCCTGCCCGACGCGCAGGTCATCGGCATTCCGCTGCGGCACTCCATCACCTCCCTGGACCGCGCCGCGCTGCGGGCCCAGGCCCGCCAGTTCTTCGGGCTGCACCCGACCGCGCCGGTGCTGTTCGTGTCCGGCGGCTCGCAGGGCGCCCGGACGCTGAACAACGCCGTGTCCAACGCCGCCGCCGCGTTCGCGCGGGCCGGCGTGAGCGTGCTGCACGCGCACGGCCCCAAGAACACGCTTGTGGTGCAGGACTTCCCAGGCGCGCCGCCGTACGTCGCGGTGCCCTACGTGGAGCGCATGGACCTCGCCTACGCGGCCGCCGACCTGATGCTGTGCCGCTCCGGCGCGATGACCGTGGCCGAGGTGTCCGCGGTCGGGCTGCCGGCGGTGTTCGTGCCGCTGCCGATCGGCAACGGCGAGCAGTCGCTGAACGCGATCCCGATCGTGGAGGCCGGCGGCGGCCTGCTCATCAAGGACGAGGACCTGACCTCGGAGCGGGTCATCGACGAGGTGCTGCCGCTGGTCGGCGACCGCACCCGGCTGGCCGTGATGAGCAACGCCGCGCGCAACGGCGGCCACCGCGTGGCCGCCGACGTGCTGGCCCAGATGGTGCTGTCGGTGGTGAACAAGTGAAGGCGCCCATCCACTTCGTCGGCATCGGCGGCGCCGGCATGAGCGGCATCGCCCGCATCCTGCTGGCCCGCGGGGTCGAGGTGTCCGGCTCGGACGCCAAGGACTCGCGCACCGTGCTCGCGCTGCGGGCGCAGGGGGCGCGCATCGAGCTGGGCCACGCCGCCTCGCACCTGGGCGACGCCCAGACGCTGGTGGTGTCCAGCGCCATCAAGGAGGACAACGCCGAGCTGGTCGAGGCCAAGGCCCGCGGCATCACCGTGCTGCACCGGTCGCAGGCGCTGGCCTCGCTGATGGTGGGGCGGCGCGCGGCCTGCATCGCCGGCACGCACGGCAAGACGTCCACCACCTCGATGCTCACGGTGGCGTTGCAGCACTGCGGGCTCGACCCGTCGTTCGCGATCGGCGGCGACCTCAACGAGTCCGGGGCCAACGCCCACCACGGCACCGGCGACGTGTTCGTGGCCGAGGCCGACGAGAGCGACGGCTCGTTCCTGGTGTTCGAGCCGGCGGTCGCCGTCGTCACCAACGTCGAGGCCGACCACCTGGACCACCACGGTACCGTCGAGGCCTACGTCGGGGTCTTCGACGCCTTCGTGCAGCGCATCGAGCCCGACGGCGTGCTCGTCGCCTGCTCCGACGACCCCGGCTCGGCGGCGCTGGCCGACCGGGCCGAGAAGCTCGGCGTGCGGGTTCGGCGCTACGGCGCCGAGGGCCCGGACGCGCGCATCCTCTCGTACCAGCCGGTGGAGACCGGCGGCCTCGCGGTCGTGGAGATCGAGGGGGAACGGGTCGAGGTGCGGACCGCCGTGCCCGGCGCGCACATGGCCGCCAACGCCGTCGGCGCCCTGCTGGCCGGTCTCGAACTCGGCGCCCCGCTGGCCGGGCTGCTGGCCGGGCTGGCCGCCTTCGGCGGCGTGCGGCGGCGGTTCGAGTTCAAGGGCAAGACCGGCGGGGTCCGCCTGTACGACGACTACGCCCATCACCCGACCGAGGTCGCCGCCGCCCTGGCCGCGGCCCGGCCCGTCGCCGGCGACGGCCGGCTGCTGGTGATCTTCCAGCCGCACCTGTACTCGCGGACCCGGGAGTTCTCCACCCAGTTCGGCGAGGCCCTGGGCCTGGCCGACGAGGTGGTCGTGCTGGACGTCTACGGCGCCCGGGAGAACCCCATGCCCGGCGTGACCGGGGCGCTGGTCGCCGAGGCGGTGGCCCTGCCCGAGGGGGCCGTGCACTACGTGCCGTCGTTCGACCGGGTGCCGGCCCTGATCGCCGGCCTGGTCAAGCCCGGCGACCTGGTGCTGACCATGGGGGCCGGCGACGTGACCATGCTCGGTCCCGAGATCCTCGCCGCCCTGGCCCTGTGAATCCGGCCCTGTGATTGTGGCTCTGTGACTGGGGAGGCGCGTTGACCGAGGAGTCGGGGCCGCCCGAGCGGCCGGCCCGCCGGCGGCCCGCGTCCGACCAGGCCGCCTCGGAGCGCTCCGGCTCGGACCGGTCTGGTTCGGAGCGACCGGGCCGATCCGCTTCCGACCGGCCGGCTTCGGGTCGGTCCGGTTCGGACCGGTCGGCCCGGTCCGGCTCCGAGCGGGTGGCTTCGGCTCGGCGCTCCTCCGAACGACCCATCTCCTCCCGCGGCCGGCGGGTCGAGCGGGGGCGCGCCCGGCGCCGCGGCCCCCGCCGGGCCAAGATCATTCGGCGGCGCGTCGTCGCCCTGGTCCTCGTCCTCGGCACGGTCGGCCTGCTGTACGGGGTCTACTTCACGCCGCTGCTGGGCGTGCGGTCGGTGCAGGTGCTCGGCACCAAGGACCTCAGCCAGAAGCAGGTCCTCGACACCGCCGCCGTGAACTCCGGCGCCCCGATGCTCACCATCGACCTGGCGGCCATCCGCGACCGGGTCGCCCAGCTCAACCGGGTCGCCTCGGTCAACGTCTCCCGCTCGTGGCCCGGCACCGTGCGCATCGACGTCGCCGAGCGCGTCGCCATCGGCGTGATCAAGGCTCCCGACGGCGCGCACCTCGTCGACCACACCGCCAAGGACTTCGCCACCGTCCCGGCCGCGCCGGCCGGCCTGCCCGAGTTGCAGCTGCCGAGCTCCGACCCCAGCGACCCGACCGCCGCCGCCGTGGTCCAGGTCCTGATGGCCGTGCCCGACAAGGTCCGCGCCGAAGTCCTGTCGGTGTCGGCGAAGTCGCCCAACTCCGTGGTGCTGGCGCTGTCCGCCGGCCGCCAGGTCCGCTGGGGCGGCGCCGCCGACTCCACCCGCAAGGCCGGCGTGCTCACGGCCCTGATGACCCAGCCCGGCAAGGTCTACGACGTCTCCAGCCCCCAGCTGGCCACCATCTCCAATCCCTAGCCGGCGGTCCACCCCGTCTTCAGGCCGGCCCCCGACAGCGGCACGACCACCTCGCCCCAGGCGTCGCCGGCAGCCCGGGCCGCGGCCCAGCACACCGCGGCCGTGTCCTCGACGTACCAACCCTTTCGGGCCAGCTCGGACCGGCCGGCCAGCAGCTGGTCCTCGGTCACGGTGGCGAATTCGTCCACGGCGGCAAGGATTTCCGCCCCACGGGCCGGCGCGGCGATGGCGATGCCCTCGGCGATGGTCGGCTCCGCGTCGACGGCCAGCGGGATCGGGGAACCGCTGCGCCAAGCGGCAGCCAACGGTGCACAGTTGGCTGCCTGTACGGCCACGATCCGCGGGGCCTTCGGGATCCGTCCGGCCGCCAGCAACCCTGCCACCGCTCGGGTGACTCCGAGCACCAGAGTCCCGTTGCCCACCGGCAACACGAAGGTGTCCGGCAGCCGCCCGCCCAGCTGTTCCCACACCTCGAACACGTAGGTCGCCGTGCCCAGGTGGAACACCGGGTTGTGGACGTGGCTGGCGTAGAACGCCCCGCCCTCCTCGACCGCCGCGACGGCCGCGGCGGCGGTCGCCTCGCGGTTGCCGGGCACCAGGTTGACCACCGCTCCGTGCGCCCTGACCTGGGCGATCTTCTTCGGTGATGTGCGCTCCGGCACGAAGATCTCGGCCGGCAGCCCGACCCGTGCCGCGTACGCCGCGACTGCCGTGCCGGCGTTGCCACTGGAGTCGGCGATCACCCGCGAGGCCCCGGCGGCCAGCGCCTGGGCCAGCAGCAGCACCACGCCGCGGTCCTTGAAGGACAGGGTCGGGCTCGCATACTCGACCTTGACGGAGAGTCCTTCGCCGGCGGGCAGCAGCGGGGTGATCCCCTCACCCAGCGTGGCCGACTGCCACAGGTCCGCCGGCACGCCCAGGGCCTCGGCGTAGCGCCAGGTCGTCAGCGGCCGGCCGGCCAGCTCACCCAGCGGCACGGGGGCCGCGGGCGGCGCGGCCAGCCGCATCGGCGCGCCGCAGCAGCGCCACGCCGGATCGGTGAACTCGAACTGCCGACCGCACTCGGGGCAGACACGCACGGGACCAGGCACGATCCCACCGTACTGGCTACCCACCGTGACCACGGTCGGCGGCGAGGTGATCTACGTCAAGGCTCCGTCGCGGCGTGTTCCGCAAGTGCTGCCCCGATGTCCGGGAACGGTCCGGACCTCGCCCCACGGCACACGGTCGGCGGCCGCACAGACTACGCTCTGCATTGCGTGGTTCGGCGTGGATGCCGCACTCGGGGACATGCCTGAATTGAGGGGCGGCCGACGGTCGGCCGTCGAAGACCTGGGTCCGTGTTCGGCGTGGCTGCTGGACCGTCGCACCTGTGGTGCATACCGTCCACCCCAATGTCGGGGTTGACATAACTTGAAGCCTCTGGTTGAGGTCGAGGGTTTGACCGGAGCCTGGCCGGGGGCGGCCAGGACGGGAAGGTGACCACCGCAGGACGAGAGCTCGAGTACCACGATCAGGAAGGCGGATCCGATGACGCCCCCGCACAACTACCTCGCGGTGATCAAGGTCGTCGGCATCGGCGGCGGCGGCGTCAACGCCGTCAACCGCATGATCGAGGTCGGGCTCAAGGGCGTCGAGTTCATCGCGGTGAACACCGACGCGCAGGCGCTGCTGATGTCCGACGCGGACGTCAAGCTGGACATCGGCCGCGAGCTGACTCGCGGCCTCGGCGCGGGCGCCAACCCCGAGGTCGGGCACAAGGCCGCCGAGGACCACCGGGAGGAGATCGAGGAGGTCCTCAAGGGGGCCGACATGGTCTTCGTGACCGCCGGCGAGGGTGGTGGCACGGGCACCGGCGGCGCGCCGGTGGTCGCCTCCATCGCCCGCAAGCTCGGCGCGCTGACCATCGGCGTGGTCACCCGGCCGTTCAGCTTCGAGGGCAAGCGCCGGGCCAAGCAGGCCGAGGACGGCATCACCCAGCTGCGCAACGAGTGCGACACCCTGATCGTCATTCCCAACGACCGGCTGCTGCAGCTCGGCGACGTGGGCGTGAGCCTGATGGACGCGTTCCGGTCGGCGGACGAGGTGCTGCTGTCCGGCGTCCAGGGCATCACCGATCTGATCACCACGCCCGGTCTGATCAACCTGGACTTCGCCGACGTGAAGAGCGTCATGTCCGGCGCCGGCAGCGCGCTGATGGGCATCGGCTCCGCCCGCGGCGAGGGCCGGGCCGTGCAGGCCGCCCAGAAGGCGATCAACTCGCCCCTGCTGGAGGCGTCGATGGACGGCGCGCACGGCGTGCTGTTGGCCATCGCCGGCGGCTCCGACCTGGGCCTGTTCGAGATCAACGAGTCCGCGTCGCTGGTCCAGGAGGCCGCGCACCCGGACGCCAACATCATCTTCGGCACGGTCATCGACGACTCGCTCGGCGACGAGGTCCGGGTCACGGTGATCGCGGCGGGTTTTGACAGTGGCGGCCCGACTCACAAGAAGCTGGAGCCGACCGCGCTGACCTCGCCTCCGCGGCCCAGCACGGCCACCGCCATTGCCGAATCCGGTCAGCTCAGCACCCCGGCCCCGCAGCAGCCGGTCACCCCGCAGCCGGTGGCACAGCAGCACCACACGCCGCCGCCCAACCAGCACACGCCGGCCCCGCAGCCCAACGGCTACACCGCGGTGCCGCCGTCCGGCACCGGCTACCAGCAGCAGCCGAGCCCCCAGGGCTCGGGCCTGCCGCCGGTGAGCCGGCCCGGCAACGGCTACCCGTCCTCCGCGGAGCGCCACGGCTCGCTGCCGTCCCGCGCCGTGCCCCTGCCCGAGGACCCCGACGACGAGGTGGACGTCCCGCCCTTCATGCGGCGCTGACCCCCAGCTTTTTCGCCACATGTGCGCCACATTCGACCCCTGGGGTCGAATGTGGCGCACATGTGGTTGAAATGCCGGGAGGGGGCTCGGGGCTGGAGCGGGGAGAGTGGGCGCATGCGTGTTCGTCGAGTCGTCACGACCAGGGCCGGCGGTCGGTCCGCGGCCCCCTACGAGTCGTTCAACCTGGGTGATCACGTCGGCGACGAGCCGTCGGCGGTGCGGGCCAACCGGCAGCGCCTGGCCGAGGGCATCGGACTGACCGGCGACCGCCTGGTGTGGATGGAACAGGTGCACGGCCGCACCGTCACCACCGTGGACGGCCCGCGGGCCGAGCCGGCGGAGGCCACCGACGGCCTGGTCACCAACCGGCCGGGCCTGGCGTTGGTGGCGCTGGTCGCCGACTGCGTGCCGGTGCTGCTGGCCGACGCCGACAACGGCGTGGTCGCGGCGGTGCACGCGGGCCGGGTGGGGGCCCGGGTGGGCGTGGTGCCGGCGACGGTCGCGGCGATGGTCGAGGCCGGGGCGAAGGCCGACCAGATCGAGGTGCTGCTCGGCCCGAGCGTCTGCGGCGAGTGCTACGAGGTGCCGGCCGCCATGCGCGACGACGTGGAGGCGCACCTGCCGGGCAGCGCGGCCAAGTCCCGCAAGGGCACGCCCGCCCTGGACCTGCGGGCCGGCCTGTGGAACCAGCTCGCCGGCCTGGGCGTGGCCAAGATCGGCGTGGATCCGCGCTGCACGGTCGAGGACAAGACCCTGTTCAGCCACCGCCGTGACGGCCGGACCGGCCGGCTGGCCGCCGTGACCTGGATCGAGGCATGACCGAGGAGCGCAAGGCCCAGCTCGCGGCCGGCCTGGCCGACGTCCGGGCGCAGATCGCCGAGGCCTGCCGGGCCGCCGGCCGCGGCCCCGACGAGGTGAAGCTGCTGGCCGTGACCAAGACCTTCCCGGCCTCGGACGCGATCCTGCTGGCCGGGCTGGGCGTCACCGACTTCGCCGAGAACCGGGACCAGGAGGCCGCCCCGAAGGCGGCCGAGGTGGCCGTGGCGCTGCCCGACACGCCCGTCCGGTGGCACATGGTGGGCCGGATGCAGCGCAACAAGGCTCGCTCGATCGTGGGATGGGCCGACGAGGTCCAGTCCGTGGACTCGCCCAGGCTGGCCGCTGCGCTCGCGAAGGCCGCCGCGGGGGCCCGCACCAGGGGGAGCCGCTCCGAGCCGCTCAGCGTGCTGATCCAGGCCAGCCTGGACGGGGACCCGGAGCGTGGTGGCGTTCCGCTGTCGGGTCTGCTCGAACTGGCCGACGAGATAGGCCGATCGGGTGAACTGATCTTGCGCGGTGTGATGGGAGTCGCACCATTGTCGATGGATCCACGGGCGGCGTTCGAGCTCTTGTCCAAGGCGGCCGCCAGGGTGCGGTCCGATCATCCGACGGCGGTCGAGCTGTCCGCCGGGATGAGCGGAGACCTGGCGGTGGCGATCGGGCAGGGTTCCACGTGCGTGCGTGTCGGAACGGGCCTGTTGGGGTACAGAGGGCTAGCCTCGCCGTAGGCGGCGGGGAACCAGGACGCGTCGCCGCGCGTCCAGTTCGTCGGGGAGTCGCGGAGGAAGGGCTGGCATGAGTGCGCTTCAGAAGCTGAAGGCCTACTTCGGGATGGTGCCGGCCGACGACCTGGACGGCTACGACGAGGACGGCCGCTACGTCGCCGACTACCGCGACGACTACCAGGACCGGACCCGCGATGATCGTTCCGCCGCCGAGGGCGACTACGATCGGTACTCGAGCGGTCGGCGACGCTCGGCCGGCAGCACGCTGTCGGCCCGCTCGTCCTACCGCGCCGACTACGACGAGGACGGCTACGAGCTGCCCGAGGACCGGTCGCGCGGCCGTCGCAGCTGGGCGACCGAGGCGCCGACCCACGGCGCGCTCGCGGTCGAGCCCAAGCACGAGCCGGTCACGCGCCTGCGGCCGGCCCAGGATCCGGTGGCACACCCCTTGGCCAAGATCATCACCCTGCACCCGCGCAGCTACACCGAGGCGCGGACCATCGGCGAGCACTACCGGGACGGCACGCCGGTGATCATCAACCTGACCGACATGGACAACGCGGACGCCAAGCGGCTCGTCGACTTCGCCGCCGGGCTGGCCTTCGCGCTGCGCGGCAGCATGGACAAGGTCACCAACAAGGTGTTCCTTCTCTCACCGCCCAACACCGACGTGACCGCCGAGGACCGGAGGCGGTTGGCGGAGGGTGGCTTCCTCCCCAAGTCATGACAGGTGGCACAGTGGTGGCGTGCAACCGGTCTTGGTGGTCGTCTACTACGTGCTGTTCTTCTTCTGGCTGCTGCTCTCGGCACGCCTGGTCGTCGAGTACGTCCGGGCGTTCTCCCGGGAGTGGCGACCCGCCGGTGGGGTTGCGGTCACGCTGGAGACCATCTACACAGTGACAGACCCTCCGGTCCGGTTGGCCCGTCGCGTGATACCGATGGTACGAATCGGGGGCGTCGGGCTGGACCTATCGATTATGGTCGTGTTCCTGGTCGTGTACATACTGATGCAACTGACGCGTACATACTGATGCGGCTGACGCAGCCCAGGTGACGGGGATCCTGGACCTGTACCGGTCGTGACTGCCGTGAGGTGATCTGATGCCGTTGACCCCCGCTGACGTGCACAACGTCGCGTTCAGCAAGCCTCCTATCGGGAAGCGGGGCTACAACGAGGACGAGGTTGACGCCTTCCTCGACCTGGTTGAGGGCGAGCTGGCCCGCCTGATCGAGGAGAACTCCGACCTGCGCGCGCAGGTTGAGCAGCTGGACTCCCAGCTGGAAGCCGCGCGCGCCGACCTGGACGACGCGCGGAGCAAGGTCGGCTCCGGCCCCATGCCCGGCCGCGAGGAACCCCGTCGCCTCGCTTCCGTTCCGCCGCCTTCGGTGATGGAGCAGACCACGCCCGGTGGCGACCACCACGTGCAGGCGGCCAAGGTCCTGGGTCTCGCCCAGGAGATGGCCGACCGGCTCACCGGTGAGGCCAAGGGCGAGGCGGACTCGATGCTGGCCGAGGCCCGCACCAAGTCCGAGCAGCTCCTGTCCGAGGCGCGGGCCAAGGCCGACACCATGGTCAACGAGGCGCGCACGCGCGCGGAGACCATGCTCAACGACGCCCGGACCCGGTCCGAGACCCTGGAGCGCAACGCCCGGGAGAAGGCCGCGGCCCTGGACCGCGACGCGCAGCGCAAGCACGCCGAGGTGATGGGCAACATCACCCAGGAGAAGAACGCGCTGGAGAAGAAGATCGACATGCTCCGCACGATGGAGCGCGAGTACCGGACCCGGCTCAAGAGCCTGCTCGAGTCGCAGCTGGCCGAGCTCAACGACCGGACCTCCGCCGCTCCGTCCGAGGGCCGTCAGAGCGGTGGCTACACCTTCGGCGCCCGCGCCGAAGCTGGCTGAGGTTCGTGACGACGGAGGACGTGTGCTCGCGCGGAGCGCTCGCCTGAGGTCGCACGAACGTGCTTTGTGGGGGCCGAGCCCCCACGCGGCAGCTGCCTGGGTGAGGTGTGTTCGCGGAGAACGCTCGCCGAGGCCATCTGCTGGTGCTTTGTGGGGGCTGAGCCCCCACGCCCCACGCCGGGGGTTAGCCCCCGGACCCCCAACTGTCGTGCTGACACACGGCGGCGAAGGGACACGCGTCGTTCTCGCGTGCGTGGGGCGGCCTTGACGTAGGGTCGCCCCGTGTCGTCGAATAACCCGGCGTCGTCGGGCCAGGCCGGAAGGTCTTCCGGGCTGCTCTACGTCGTGCTGCTCTGTGTGCTGGCCGCGTTCGCGCTGCTTGTGGTCGCGCTCGTGTCCACTCAGACCCTGTGGGCGTGGGGTTCGGTCGCGCTCAGCGTCGTCGGCGCCGTGGTGCTGCTGCTGGACTGGCAGCGCCGGCGCCGCGCTGAGGCGCGCCCGGCTGCCGCTGTGCCCGTGGAGAGCGGGGCTGCTGCTGCCGCCGAGTCGACCGTCGACGGCGGAGACGACGAATCTGATGCGGACCCCCAGGAAGACGAGGGCGGACCGGGAGAATCGCAGGCTACAGGTGATCTTGACAGCCCTGCCACCGGGGGTGTCCGGATCGGCACGAATCGTGATGATCAGCAGGAACCCGCGGAGGAGGACACCGACGCGGCCGACGCGCTGGTGGTCTCCGAGCTGACCGACGAGGTGCTCGTGCTCGACGAGCGCCCCCGCTACCACCTCGCCGCCTGCGCGTGGCTCGGCGAGCGCCCGACCATCCCGCTGCCGGTCAACGAGGCCCGGCAACTGGGCTTCACCCCCTGCGTCATCTGCACCCCCGACGCCACGCTCGCCGCGGCAACCCGCACCGCCACCGACTGACGCCGCGACCCAGATACCTGCTTCCCCCGATCCAACGACACTTTTGGCCACATGTGGCGCATAGTCGACGCCCAGCGCCACATGCGGACCACATGTGACATCGGCGGCGGTGGTGGGGGCGAAGCGATTTGTCGGCGGGCGCTACCCTTGACAAAGCAGCACAGGCGTTGATCCGGCCATCACCGGGGAGCCTCCGGAAGAACAGGCCCCGAGTTGATCTCCTTCGGGGCCCCAGTAGAACCGGACGGGTGGGCCCGTCACAGCCCGCAAACGAGCGGCCGCCACCTCGCTGGCGGCAATCGGGGTGGTACCGCGGTGCGCCGGAAGGCACGTCGTCCCCGTCACGACGGACGACGGGACCGCGAGGAGCAGCACCGATGGCCTACCCACTCGAATCCTTCCCACTTGACGCCCTCAGCGGCGGCGGCGTGCCGGCCCAGCCGTCGTTCCCCAAGCTGGAGACCGCGGTCCTGGACTACTGGGACCGCGACCGCACCTTCCAGGCCAGCGTGGACAACCGCCCGGCCGGCGAGAACGGCGCGAACGAGTTCGTCTTCTACGACGGCCCGCCCTTCGCCAACGGCCTGCCGCACTACGGCCACCTGCTGACCGGCTACGCCAAGGACGTGGTGCCGCGCTACCAGTCGATGCGCGGCCACCGGGTGGAGCGGCGCTTCGGCTGGGACTGCCACGGCCTGCCGGCCGAGGTCCGGGCCGAGAAGGAGCTGGGCATCTCCTCCAAGGCGGAGATCGAGGCGCTGGGCGTCGACAAGTTCAACGAGGCCTGCCGCACCTCGGTCCTGCGCTACACCGACGAGTGGCGCGACTACGTGACCCGGCAGGCCCGCTGGGTGGACTTCGACAACGACTACAAGACGCTCGACCTGGACTACATGGAAAGCGTCATGTGGGCGTTCAAGACCCTGTGGGACAAGGGTCTGGTCTACGAGGGCTTCCGCGTCCTCTGGTACTGCTGGCGCTGCGAGACCCCGCTGTCCAACTCCGAGACGAAGATGGACGACACCTACCGCGACCGGCAGGACCCGGCGGTCACGGTCGGCATGCGGCTGGAGTCCGGCGAGCTGGCGCTGATCTGGACCACCACGCCGTGGACGCTGCCGTCCAACCTGGCCATCGCGGTGCACCCGGACGTCGACTACGTGACGGTCGAGGCCAACGGCGAGAAGTACCTGCTGGCCGAGGCCCGGCTGCGCGCCTACGCCCGCGAGCTGGGCGAGGAGCCGGCGGTGCTGGCCCGCGTCAAGGGCGCCGAACTGCTGGGCCGCCGCTACACGCCGGTGTTCGACTTCTTCGCCGGCCGCCCGAACGCGCACCAGGTCCTGTCGGCCGACTACGTCACCACCGAGGACGGCACCGGCCTGGTGCACATCGCGCCGGCCTTCGGCGAGGAGGACAAGGTCGTCACCGACGCCGCGGACATCGAGCCCGTGGTGCCGGTGGACGCCCGCGGCCGGTTCACCGCCGAGGTGCCGCCGTACGCCGACCTCCAGGTCTTCGAGGCCAACAAGCCGATCATCAAGGACCTGCGCGAGCGGGGCGTGCTGCTGCGCCACGAGACCTACGACCACTCCTACCCGCACTGCTGGCGCTGCGACACGCCGCTGATCCAGCGGGCGGTGTCGTCCTGGTTCGTCGCGGTGAGCAAGTTCCGGGACCGCATGGTCGAGCTCAACCAGGAGATCAACTGGGTGCCCGACCACGTGCGGGACGGCCAGATGGGCAAGTGGCTGGCCAACGCCCGGGACTGGAACATCTCCCGCAACCGGTTCTGGGGCTCGCCGATCCCGGTGTGGATGTCCGACGACCCAGCCTACCCGCGGGTCGACGTCTACGGCTCGCTGGACGAGCTGGAGCGGGACTTCGGCGTGCGGCCGGCCGACCTGCACCGGCCGACCATCGACGAGCTGACCCGGCCCAACCCGGACGACCCGACCGGCCGGTCGACCATGCGCCGGGTGCCCGAGGTGCTGGACTGCTGGTTCGAGTCCGGCTCGATGCCGTTCGCCCAGGTGCACTACCCCTTCCAGAACACCGACTGGTTCGAGCACCACTACCCGGGCGACTTCATCGTCGAGTACAGCGCGCAGACCCGCGGCTGGTTCTACAACATGCACGTGCTGGCCACGGCCCTGTTCGACCGGCCGGCGTTCCGCAACTGCATCGCGCACGGCATCGTGCTCGGCGACGACGGCCAGAAGATGTCCAAGTCGCTGAACAACTACCCGGACGTCAATGAGGTGTTCGAGCGGGACGGCTCGGACGCGATGCGCTGGTTCCTGATGTCCAGCCCGATCCTGCGCGGCGGCAACCTGGTCGTCACCGAGCGGGGCATCCGCGACTCGGTGCGCCAGGCCGTGCTGCCGCTGTGGAACTCCTGGTACTTCCTCGCGCTGTACGCCAACGCGGCCGGCGTCCAGGGCACGTGGCGGGTGGACAGCGAGCACGTCCTCGACCGGTACGTGCTGGCCAAGACCCACGACCTGGTGACCGGGGTGGCCGGCGCGCTGGACAACTACGACCTGGCCGGCGCGTGCTTCGCGGTGCGGGACTTCCTCGAGGTGCTGACCAACTGGTACGTGCGGCGGTCCCGGGACCGGTTCTGGGCCGGCGAGCAGGACGCCATCGACACCCTGCACACCGTGCTGGAGCTGGTGAGCCGGGTGGCGGCGCCGCTGCTGCCGCTGACCACGGAGTCGGTGTGGCGGGGCCTGACCGGCGGCCGCTCGGTGCACCTGGCCGACTTCCCCAAGCCGGACGAGGCGCCGGCGGACGCGGCGCTGGTGTCGGCGATGGACGAGGTGCGGCAGGTCTGCTCGGCGGCGCTGTCCCTGCGCAAGGCCAACAAGCTGCGGGTGCGGCTGCCGCTGGCCAAGCTGGTGGTGGCCACGCCGGACGCCGAGGCGCTGCGGCCGTTCGTCGGGCTGATCGGCGACGAGGTCAACGTGAAGGCGGTCGAGCTGACCACCGATGTGGCGGCTCACGGCCAGTTCCAGCTGACCGTGAACGCGCGGGCCTGCGGGCCGCGGCTCGGCGCGGCCGTGCAGAAGGTGATCAAGGCCGTGAAGGCCGGCGAGTGGACCACCGCCGAGGACGGCTCGGTGTCGGCGGCCGGCATCGACCTGCTGCCCGGCGAGTACGAGCAGCGGCTGGTGGCCACCGACCCGGCCGCGACCGCGGCGCTGCCCGGCGGGGCCGGCCTGGTCGTGCTGGACACGGCCGTCACCGACGAGCTGGCGGCCGAGGGCGTGGCCCGGGACGTGGTCCGTGTGGTGCAGCAGGCCCGTCGCGACGCCGGCCTGGACGTGTCGGACCGGATCACGCTGACGGTGTCGGCGGCCGAGGACGTGGTGGCCGCGGTGCGGGTGCACGAGGCGTTCCTGGCCTCGGAGACCCTAGCCGACGCAGTGAGCTATGGCCTGGTTCAGGAGGGCGTGAGCGGCGCGGTCGGCGACGGCGGCGAGGTCACCGTGCGGGTGGCCAAGGCCTGACAGAGGGTGGCGACCCCGGTCACCCCCATGGCACCGGGGTCGCCACGGCACAGTGCTTCTTTGCCGGGCCCCCTCGCCCTGCTCCATACGCTGCCGTACGGAACACAGCCATACGGTAGCGTATGGAACCGTGGCCGGGAAGCGCCGGACGAAGGATGACTGGGTCGCCGCCGCCCTCGAGATGATCGCCGAGCGGGGTGTGGGGGCGTTGGCCGTGGAGCCGCTCGCGCAGCGGCTGGGGGCGACCAAGGGCAGCGCGTACTGGCACTTCCCCAGTCGCGAGGCGCTGCTGCAGGCGGCGCTGGACCGCTGGACCGGCGACATCGCCACCGGCATGGCCGCGTTCGCGGCGGTCGAGCGGCCGCCGGACGAGCAGCTGTGGCTGATCTTCAGCCGGGTGATCGTGGACCGCCCGGAGAACGACATCGAGTTCGCCATGATCGCGGCGACCGACGACCCGCAGGTGGCGGCGGCGATGCGGCGGCTGAGCGAGGGGCGGCTGGAACTGCTGGCGTCCCGGCTGGTGGCGATGGGCTTCGAGGACGACGCCGCCCGGGCGCGGGCGCTGCAGATGCACACCTTCCTGCTCGGCCACGTGCAGATCGACCGCCGGGGTGTGGAGATCGGCGATCCCGTGGCGTATGCCCGCAGCGCCTTCCGCCTGATGACAGCCCAATGAGGTTCGCTGTGCGCGTAAAACCGGGCGCGCGGCGCGAAGCCGTCGGCGGCGTGTGGGGCAACGGGGCGCTGGTGGTGGCCGTGGCTGCGCCGGCGGTGGAGGGCAAGGCCAACGAGGCCGTGCGCAAGGCGCTGGCCGGCGCATTCGGCATCCGCCGTCAGGACGTGGTGATCGTGTCCGGTGAGCGCAGCCGGGACAAGATTGTGGAACTTCCCGACGCCTTCGAGCGATTGCGCGAACTTCTAGTGTAGCACTGGGTTCACACTGTCTACTGTGGACATCCAAAGTGGCCGATTAGTACATTTCCGTGATCGTCACGCACAATGTTCACGCGGACAGGTGACATCCGGGAGGTGGGATGGCCGATCTATCGACTGCGCTTGGTATCGGCGCGGCGGTGCTGTTGCTCTCCGTGGTCGCCGTCCGCCTGTCGGTTCGCCTCGGCCTGCCGTCCCTGCTGCTCTATCTGGGCATCGGACTGCTGATCGGCGAGGCCGGCTTCGGCATCCGGTTCGACAACGCCGAGCTCACCCAGTCGCTCGGCATCGCGGCGCTGGTCCTCATCCTGGCCGAGGGCGGGCTCACCACGCGGTGGTCGGCTGTGAAAAGGTCGCTGGGACTGGGAATCGCACTGTCCACTGTGGCCGTGCTGGTCAGTGTCGCGGTCACCGGAACGGCTTTGCACCTGCTGCTGGGCCTGGACTGGCGGACCGCCCTGCTGTGGGGCGCGGTTCTGTCCTCCACCGACGCCGCCGCCGTGTTCAGCGTGCTGCGCGGGGTCGGCGTCAGCAAGCGGCTGGTCGGCGCGCTGGAGCTGGAGTCCGGCCTCAACGACGCGCCGGTGTTCATCGCCGTCGTCCTGCTCGTGTCGGCCGATCCGGTGGGCTGGACGACGCCGCTGCTGGTGGTCTACGAGCTGGCCGCCGGCGCCGCGGTCGGCGTGATCGTCGGCTGGCTCGGGGCCATGGCCCTGCGGCGGGCCGCGCTGCCGGCCACCGGCCTGTATCCGGTGGCCACGGTGGCGATGTGTGTGCTGGCCTACGCGGCCGGTGACTTCCTGCACGCCTCGGGTCTGCTGGCCACCTACGTGACCGGCCTGGTGCTGGGCAATTCCCGCCTGCCGCACCGGTCCGACACGCTGTCGTTCGCCGAGGGGCTGGGCTGGCTGGCCCAGATCGGGCTGTTCGTTTTACTCGGCCTGTTCGCCTCGCCGCAGCGGCTGATGAGCGCCCTCGTCCCGGCCCTGGTCGCCGGCGCCGTCTTGCTGCTGCTGGCCCGGCCGCTGTCGGTCTTCCTGTCCATGACGCCGTTCCGGGTGAAGTGGCGGGAACAGATCTTCCTTTCGTGGTCCGGACTTCGCGGCGCGGTGCCCATCGTGCTCGCCCTGATTCCGTTGACCAACGGCGTTCCCGGCGCGCAGCACCTGGTCGACGTCGTCTTCGTGCTCGTCGTCCTGCTGACCCTGGTGCAGGGCGGGACGCTGCCCCTGATCGCCCGGTGGCTGGGCCTGGTCAAGGGCTCCAGCGACACCCAGGAGATCGAGGTCGACTCGGCCCCGCTGGACACCCTCGGGGCCGAGCTGCTCCAGGTGAAGGTGCAGACCGGATCCAAGCTGCACGGCGTCTACCTGTCCGAGCTCCGGCTGCCGACCGGTGCGTCGATCAGCCTCATCGTGCGCGGCGAGGCCGGCTTCACGCCCACGTCGACCACCCGGCTGCAGGAGGAGGACCAGCTGCTGGTGGTCGCCACCGAGAAGGCCCGGGACGCGGCCGAGCGAAGAATCCGGGCGGTGGACCGAGCCGGCCGGTTCGCCAAGTGGAAGGGCGAGTCCGGCTCGGACTGATCTCCCGGTACAACTGGAGATCTAGTCTTGGGGGGCGCTGATGCCACGACCGGAGCGGCCGGTGGAGCCGGGGGACGGCCCGCTCGTCCAGTTCGCGTTGGATCTGCGGAAGCTGCGGGAGGCGGCGGGCAGTCCGACGCTGCGGGAGTTGGCGGTGCACGCGGGCTATACCGCCGGCACGCTGTCGGAGGCGGCCGGTGGCCGCAAACTGCCGTCCCTGGCCGTCACGCGGGCGTACGCCAGTGCGTGTGGGGCCGACCCCGAGGAGTGGGAGCGGCGCTGGCGTGAGGTCTCGGTCGCGCTGGCTGACGAGCCGGTGGACGACGACACACCGCCGCCGTACCTGGGGCTGTCGGCATTCCAGGTCGCCGACAGCGACCGGTACCACGGACGCGACGCGCTGCTCGCCGAACTCGTCGACCGGGTGCACGCGCAACGTCTGGTCGGCGTGCTGGGCGCGTCCGGCTCCGGCAAGTCGTCGCTGCTGCGTGCGGGTCTGGCCGCGGCTTTTGCCGACCAGCGGCCGGTCGTGGTGTTCACGCCGGGAACCCGTCCGCTGCACGAGTGCGCGGCGCAGTTGGCCGTGCTGATGGGCGAGTCCGCCGCCGTGCTGGCCGCGGAGTTCGACCAGGACCCGACGAACCTGCACCTGCGGGTCCGGCAGGCCGCCGGCGACCGCCCCGATGTGCTGATCATCGTCGACCAGTTCGAGGAAGTGTTCACGCTGTGCGCGGACCCGGACCAGCGGCGGGCGTTCATCGCCGCCCTGGCCCATGCCACCATCGCGCCGCGTAGCCAGGCCCGTGTCGTCCTGGGTGTGCGGGCCGACTTCTTCGGCCACTGCGCCCGGCACGTCGAGCTGCGACCCGCCCTGCGGGACGGGCAGGTCCTGGTCGACCCGATGAATCCCGACGAGTTGCGGGCGGCGGTGACCAAACCCGCGCTCGCCGCCGGCTACACGGTGGAAACCGCGCTGGTCACCCGCCTGGTGGCCGAGGCGACCAACCAGCCCGGGGTGCTGCCCCTGGTCTCGCACGCGCTGCTGGAGACCTGGCGCCGCCGCCGTGGCATGACGTTGACGCTCGCCGCCTACGAGGAGGCCGGCGGCATCCAGCACGCCCTGGACGACACGTCCGAAGCGGTCTATACCGGCCTCGACGCCGACCAGCAACGCTGCGCGCGGGACATCCTCACCCGCCTGACCGCGTTCGGCGACGGCACCGACGACACCAAGCGCCGCCTGGCCCGGGCCGAGCTGGACGACACCGACGACGTCGCCACCGTGCTGTCCGCGCTGGCCCAGGCCCGGCTGGTCACCCTCGACCGGGACGGCGTCGAGCTCGCGCACGAGGCCCTGATCACCAACTGGCTCCGGCTGCGCGACTGGCTTTCCGAGGACCGCGACGGCCTTCGCATCCACCGACAGCTGACCGAGGCCACCGACGCCTGGTTCGCTCTCGACCGCGACCCCGGCGCGCTCTACCGGGGCGTCCGGCTGGCCAGCGCCGAGGAGTGGGCCGGCCGGCCCCAGCCCACCCTTACCCAACGGGAGCGCTGTTTTCTCGACGCCAGCGTCGAAGCCCGCCTCGCTGCCGAGACAGCGGTCCGGTCCCGCACCCGGCGGCTGCGCGTCATGGTCGCCGTGATGAGCGTGCTGGCCGTTGTGGCGGTGTCGGTCGGTGCGTACGCCATGCGCACCTCGACCATCGCCGTCGACCAGCGAAACCAGGCGACCGCGGGCAACGCTCGGGCCGAGAGCCAGCTCTATCGTGCCCCGTCGCCCGACCTGGCCCTGAAACTGGGCCTGGCCGCGTATCGGCTGGCCGCGACGCCGGAGACGATCGGCAATCTGCTCAGCCTCGCCTCGGACCAGCAGCAGGGCGGCATGAACGGGGAATTCCCGGCCTACGGGGCGGCCCTCAGCCCGGACGGGCGGTGGATGGCGGTGGCCAACAAGGACGGCCTGCGCCTGGCGAACATCGCCCGACGCTCTCCCGTCTACGACCCGACCTACACGTTCGCCGAGGTGTCCGCGCAGGACGTGACCGGTCTGCGGTTCAGCCCGGACGGGCGGCTGCTGGCGGTCGAGCTCATGACCGGCAGCATCCGCCTGTTCGACGTCTCCGATCGCGCGCATCCGCGGGAACTGCCGCCGGTGCCCGTGCCGTCCCACCTGGGCCCGGCCGCCGGCTTCGCGTTCAGTCCGAACGGGACGAAGCTGGCCGTCTGCTCGAACGAGCTGTCGATCGTGGACCTCACGGCGCCGCGGTCGACCAATCCTCAGGTTCAGGATCTGGGTGACATCATGGCGGCCGATCAGGGCCCGCGCGGCTGCCAGTTCAGTCACGACGGCCGGATGCTGGTGGCGTACAAGGGAAACACGGTCGCGGTGGTGCGGAAGACCGACGGCCCCGCGCCGTGGCCCGCGGTCAAGCTGCCGGCTGTGCCCAACAGTGGCTTCGTGGTCAGCATCGGTCTCAGCCACGATGACGGCACACTCGCGGTCGCGCAGTCCGTCGAGGCCGACCAGCCGCTGACCCTGTGGGACGTGTCCGATCCGGCGCGGCCGATGGAGCTGTCGACCCTGACGACCAACGCGGACAACGCCGCCGAGCTGGTGTTCAGCCACGACGACCGAACCCTGCTGGAGGCCGAGGACAACAACGCGGTGCGGGTCTGGAACATCGAGGACCATCGCGCTCCGAACGAACGCTACGTCCTGACCACCCAGAACTCCGGCGCCGTGTCACTGGTGCTGGTCGACGGGGACACCCGTCTGGTGGCGTTCAGCAACCAGCTGGTGTGGCGGTGGGACCTGGACGTGGACCGGGTCGTCGCCGGCCTGTGCTCGAAGCCGAACGCCGCGCTGAGCGAGGCGGAGTGGGCCCGTGAGCTGCCGGGTGTCGACTACCGGCCGTCGTGCGGCTGAGTCAGCTCAGCGTGCCGGCGAACAGCGCCTTGTGCACGGCCAGGTAGGCCGGGCACGGGAAGGTGGGGCGGGGCTGCCACCAGTGGTCGGGGCGGCAGGTTCCGCAGCGGCCGTGCGGGTCCGGGGAGTGCTCGCTGAGCAGGGTCGCCACGGCGTCGACGACGCGGGGGAGTTGGCGGCGGGTGACGCTGCTGACCAGGCTGTCGTCCGGGTCCCGGGCGAGGTCGGCCAGCATCGACAGATGCCGGTTGAGCTCGTCGTCGAGCTCGCGGAACATGACTACCTCCCAGCGGACGGCCACTCGTGGTGCGTCGCCGAGTCTGCGCCGGTCCGGCCGGGAAAAGACCGGCCCATCACCCCACCGGGAACGAAATCACTCGTTAGTGAGCCCTCTCACGATGTGGAAGGACCCTCGACCCGACCGCACACCGTCGGTTACGGTGGTCCCCGTTAGGTCATGAGTGCCAGCGTCAAGCCCCGGCTAGCTGGCCGGCAACCCTCCTCCGCGGTGGGGTGCCCCGGGTGAGGACCAGGCCCGCCGCACACGGCGACCGGGCAAGCGCGGACCCACTCCAGGCGGGTCCCTGACCCGAGGAGCACCCCTGTGACCATCGCGATCCCGCCGGCCCGCGACACCGCCGACATCCCCACCGTGCCCGCCGTCGTGGGCGCCCGCCTGTCGGTGCCGCTGGTCACCGGCGAGCGCGTCCAGTACGCCAACCTCGACCACGCGGCCAGCGCGCCCTGTCTGGAACAGGTCCGCGACGCCGTCGACGAGCTGCTGCCCTGGTACGCGAGTGTGCACCGTGGCGCGGGTTTCGCCTCGCAGGTGTCCACAAAGGTCTACGAGCAGGCGCGGGACACGTTGCGCCGCTTCGTGGGCGCGCGTTCCTCGGACACGGTGGTGTTCACCCGCAACACCACGGACTCGCTCAACTTGCTCGCGAAGTCGTTGCCGCGCCGCACTTCCGTGGTGCTGTTCGACACCGAGCACCATGCGGCGCTGCTGCCGTGGCGCGGTCCGAACGTCCGTCGCGTTCAGACTCCGGAGTCGCCGGCCGCGGCCGTGCCGGCGCTGGAGGCGGCGCTGAAGCTGTGCCCGGAGGGCCCGCGGCTGGTGGTCGTCACCGGCGCGTCCAACGTGACCGGTGAGCTGTGGCCGGTGGCCGAGCTGGCGGCGGTGGCCCGTCGCTTCGGGGCGCGCGTCGTGCTGGACGCCGCGCAGCTGGCGCCGCACCGCCCGGTGGACATCAAGGCCCTGGACGTGGACTACGTGGTGCTGTCCGGCCACAAGCTCTACGCCCCGTACGGCGCGGGCGCGCTCATCGGCCGCGCCGACTGGCTCCAGGCGGCCGAGCCGTACCTGGTCGGCGGCGGCGCCACCAAGAACGTCGTGGACTGGGGCGACCACCTCGGCGTGTCGTGGTCGGCGGTGCCGGAGCGGCACGAGGCCGGCTCGCCCAACGTGGTCGGCGTGCACGCGCTCGCCGCCGCGTGCGACACCATCACCCGCCACGGCTGGGACCGGATCGTCGGACACGAGCAGGCGCTGCTGACCCGCCTGCGCGAAGGCCTGCGCACCGTGCCCGGCCTGCACGAGCTGAGCATCTTCCCCGGCTCGGACCGGGTCGGCGTCGTCAGCTTCACCATCCACGGCCACGAGGCCGGCCTCATCGCCGCGGCGCTGTCCGCGGAGTACGGCATCGGCGTGCGTGACGGCGCGTTCTGCGCGCACGTGGCCACCCGCCGGCTGCTGGACCGTGTCGACGCCACCGAGCAGCGGGCGCTGCGCGCGAGCCTCGGCCTCGGCAGCACCACCGAGCACGTGGACCGTCTCGTCGGCGCGCTGCGCAAGCTGGTCACCGAGGGGCCGAAGTGGACGTACGTGCAGCAGGACGGCCGCTGGGCACCGGCGGACGACAACCGTCCGCTGCCGCCCTTCGTCGCGGCGTGAGGTGCGGATTTGAGCCGGTCCGGGCCTGAGGGACAATGGGTGGTGTGAGCACCGAGCCCAACACCGAACCGGTCGCGGCCCAGCCGCTGCTGCCCCGCCGGATCGGCCTGCTGGTGCTGGCCGCCGTCGTGGCGCTGGCGCTGGACATCGTCACCAAGGCCCTGGTCGTGGCCGACCTGGAGGGCAAGCCGCCGGTGCAGTTGGCCGGCGGCCTGGTCTACCTGGACGTGATCCGCAACCCGTACGCCGCGTTCTCGCTCGGGGTCACCGGCATGACCTGGGTGTTCAGCGTGATCTGCGTCGGCGTGCTGGCGGCGATCATCTGGGTGGCGCCGCGGCTGCGCTCGCGCGGCTGGGCCGTCGGGCTCGGCTTCGTGTTCGGCGGCGCGCTCGGCAACCTGCTGGACCGGATCTTCCGGGCCCCCGGCGCGCTGGAGGGCCACGTCGTCGACTTCATCTCCGTGTTCGGGCCGAACGCGCAGTACTTCCCGGTGTTCAACTTCGCCGACTCGGCGATCTGCGTGGGCGGCGCGCTGATCGTGCTGATGGCGATCCTCGGCCGGGACTACGACGGTCGCTCGACACGAGAGGCCAAGACCAGTGAGTGACCTGCGCGAGCTGCCCGTGCCCGACGGCCTCGACGGCATGCGCGTGGACGCCGGCCTGTCCAAGCTGCTGGGCCTGTCCCGCACCGCCGTCGCCACGCTCGCCGACTCCGGCGACGTGGTCGTCGACGGCCGCGCCGTCGGCAAGTCCGACCGGCTCATCGCCGGCTCGTGGCTGGCGGTGACGCTGCCGGCGCCCGCGCAGCCGGTCACCGTGCAGGCCGTGCCGGTCGAGGGGCTGGTGATCCTGCACGAGGACGACGACGTCGTGGTGGTGGACAAGCCGGTCGGCGTGGCCGTGCACCCCAGCCCCGGCTGGACCGGCCCGACCGTGGTCGGCGGCCTGGCCGCCGCCGGCATCCGGATCTCCACCTCCGGCGCGGCCGAGCGGCAGGGCGTCGTGCACCGGCTGGACGCCGGCACCACCGGCGTGATGGTCGTGGCCAAGAGCGAGCACGCGTACACCGTGCTGAAGCGGGCGTTCAAGGAACGCACCGTGGACAAGGTCTACCACGCTTTGGTGCAGGGGCATCCCGATCCGACGCGCGGCACCATCGACGCGCCGATCGACCGGCACCCCAAGCACGACTACAAGTGGGCCGTGGTCGCCGGCGGCCGCCCCAGCGTCACGCACTACGAGATGCTGGAGGCCTTCCGGGCCGCGTCGCTGCTGGAGGTGCACCTGGAGACCGGGCGCACCCACCAGATCCGCGTGCACTTCTCCGCGCTGCGCCACCCGTGCGTCGGCGACCTGACCTACGGGGCCGACCCGGTGCTGGCCAAGCGGCTGGGCCTGACCCGGCAGTGGTTGCAGGCCAAGACGCTGTCGTTCCACCACCCCGCCGACGGCGAGTGGGTGACGTTCGAGAGCCAGTACCCGGACGACCTGCGCATCGCCCTGGACCGCATCCGCGCCGAAAGCTGACACCCCGCTTTTTGCCACATGTGGCGCATATTCGACTTCCAGCGCCGAATGCGGACCACATGTGGCAGGAGGTTAGGGCTCGATCTCCCAGGTGAGGGAGTGGGCGGGGTCGTCGGGGCGGGGGCTCCAGCGCACCGAGGTGAGCTCGGTGGAGTCCGGCAGCACGTAGACGGTGTGGCCGCCGGCGGTCTCGCCCGGCTGCACGCCGATGCGGTGCGGCGGCCGGGAGGACAGCGACACCGGGGCCTTGGAGACGGTCTGCCCGTCGGCGGCGACGAGCAGCAGGTACAGGTCGGGCAGCGAGGAGAACGGCACCGTGCCGCGGTTGGTCAGCTCCGTGTGCACGACCACCGCCCGCTCGCCCTCCTGGAGCCGGTAGCCGGCGGCGGTGAACAGGAAGTCGGCCGGGTCGACGACCTCGACCAGCTGGATGGAGAGCTGCTCGCCCTCCAGTCCGACGGTCTGCTGCGTGGATCCGACGGTGAACTTCGGCGGCGGCACGGGCTCGGCCTTGACCGTCTGCTGGTCGCCACGGGCCCACGCGGACGTCTGCGGCGGGCCCCACGTGCCACCGGCCGGCTGGGGCTGTTGCTGAACCTGGGGCGCCACCGGAGGCGCCGGCTGCTGCGCCGGGAACGGCACGCTCTGCGGCGGCGGCGCGTACTGGGGCGGCGGGGCGTACTGCGGCTGGGGGTGCTGCTGTTGCTGGTACTGGGGCGGCATCTGCTGCTGTTGCTGCGGGGCGTACTGGGGCTGCTGTTGTTGTTGTTGTTGCTGCGGGTACGCCGGCCACTGCTGCTGCGGGCGGCTCGCGGCGGCCAGCGCGGCGCGGATCCCGTTGGGGTCGCACTCCACGCCGACCAGCAGCGGCATGCCGGCCGCGGACAGCGCGACCAGCCGCGCCGCCGCCTCCCGCGGGTCCATGCCGAGCCGCGCGGCGACGTCGTGCACAGCGGCCCGCCCCATCTCGGCAATCAGCGAGAGCAGGCGGAAATCGACAGGATCCGGCACAGCCACGCCTGGCACGCTACCCGGTCGGCCGGGCCGTCGTCCGTCCCGGTGCGCCCGCGCCCCGAAGATCACCTGCCCAGGTGGGGTAACAGCGCCGGAACCTGGACGTAAAGGGGGGTTCCTACCGTCGCAGCATGACCGTCACCGCTGAGCAGACCGGGCCCAAGCGCCGCTACGCCTGGCTGGCGGCCAACGAGGACAGCGAGGACTATTCGCTGCGCTACGCGGCCAACGCCTTCCGCCGCTGGTCCCCGTTCGCGGTGGCGAGCACCGCCCTGGGCGGCATCGCCTATCTCGCCGACTTCGCCATCGGCGCGAGCATCGTGATGCTGCACGGTTTCTCGTCGGCGGCGCTGGCCATCGGCATCGCCGCGGTGGTGATCTTCCTGACCGGCATCCCGATCGCCACCGCCTGCGCCCGCTACGGCGTGGACATGGACCTGCTGACCCGGGGCGCCGGCTTCGGCTACTTCGGGTCGACCCTGACCTCGCTGATCTACGCCAGCTTCACGGTGATCTTCTTCTCGCTGGAGGGGTCGATCATGGCCCAGGCGTTCCAGCTGGCCTTCGGCTTACCCCTGGCCCTGGGCTACCTGCTGACCACGCTGATCGTGCTGCCGTTCGTGCTGTTCGGGATGCGGGCGCTGGCCAAGATGCAGGTGTGGACGCAGCCGGTGTGGATCGCCGGGCTGGTGCTGCCGTTCATCGTCGTGCTGGCCACGCATCCGGAGCGCTTCGGCCAGTTCACGTCGTTCGGCGGCGGCCTGTCGCTGACCGGGGTCGGGCTGGGCGCGGGCGTCGCGCTGTCGCTGATCGGGCAGATCGGCGAGCAGGCCGACTACCTGCGGTTCATGCCGGCCAAAACGGAGGCCAACCGACGGTCCTGGTGGGCGGCCGTGATCGCCGCCGGGCCCGGCTGGGTGGTGCTGGGGGCGCTGAAGCAGCTCGGCGGCGCGTTCCTGGCGTTCTGCGCGTTGGGGGCGATCGGACAGTCCGCCGTCCTGGAGCCGATCGCCCCCTACGTGGAAGCCGTGCGGCCGGCGCTCGGCGCCGTGACCCTGCCGCTGGCGGCGCTGTTTGTGGTCGTCTCCCAGATCAAGATCAACACCACCAACGCCTACTCCGGCTCGCTGTCGTTCGCCAACTTCTTCTCCCGGGTGCTGCACCGCCACCCGGGGCGGGCCTGGTACGTGCTGGTCAACTGCGGCATCGCCTTGGCGCTCATGGAGTTCGGCGCGTTCGCCTTCCTGAACAACATCCTCGGCTTCTACTCGAACGTGGCCATCGCGTGGATCGGGGCCGTCGTCGCCGACCTGGTGATCTGCAAGCCGCTCGGCTGGAGCCCGCCGTACGTCGAGTTCAAGCGGGCCTACCTGTACGCCGTGAACCCCGTCGGCTTCGGCTCGATGGTGCTGGCCTCGGTGGTGTCGGTCGTCGCCTACTTCGGCGCGTTCGGGCCGATCGCCGCCGCGTGGAGCCCGTTCATCGCGCTGGCGATCGCCATGGTCGCCGTGCCGGTGATCGCCAAGGCGACCGGCGGCAAGTACTACCTCGCGCGGCCGAACCTGGTGTCAGGCCCCGATTCCGGCGCTGTCGACCTCACCGTGACGCATGACTGCGTGGTGTGCGAGGACCCGTACGAGCTGCCCGACGTCGTCGACTGCGTGCACCACGGCGGCGCGGTGTGTTCCCTGTGCTGCACGCTGGAATCCTCGTGCGGGCAGGTGTGTCAGACCACCGGGCCCGTGCTCGTGCCGCTCAGCTCCCCAGTGCGGCAAGGTTCCGCACCGTGAGCGTCGTGTCGGCGTGGCCGGGTCCGAGGATCCGGCGCTTGATGTCGATGGCGCGTCGGTAATACCGGCGCGCCTCGTCCTTTTCGCCGCGGGCCGCCAGCAGCGTGCCCAGGTCGTTGCACGTGACCGCCACGTCGTAGTGGTCCGCCGGGTAGACCTGCTCGAACACCGTCAGCGCCTGCCGGTACAGCTGTTCCGCTTCGTCGAACCGCCGCTGGCCCAACAACAGCGACGCCAGCGCCGCTCGGTCCGCCGCCACCGTCGGGTGATCCGGGCCGTGCGTTCGCTGCCGTAGCTCCACCGACCTTCGCGCGTGCGGCTCCCCTTGCTCGTGCCGGCCCCTGGAGTGCTCGATGCCGCCCAGGTTGTGCCACACCGCTGCCGCCGCCGGCTCGTCCGGGCCGATCAGCGCCAGCGCCTCGCGGTAGACCCGCTCCGCCTCGTCGTAGCGGCCCGCGTGCTTGTGCACCACTCCCAGGCCGCACAGCAGGCTCGCCGTGTCCTCCTCCGCGATGCTCAGCGCCGCCAGGTACAGGCCCTCCGCCTCGTCCAACCGCCCCCTGATCCGGGCCACCTGCGCCAGGCTCGCCAGCGCGTGCACCCGCAACCGCCCGTGCGGCGGCAGATCCGTCAGCGCCACCGCCCTCAGCGCGTGGTGCTCCGCCTCGTCGTACCGGGACAGCCGCTCGTGGATCGCACTCAACGCCACGTGGATGTTCGCCGCCCGCTCCGACTCCGGCTCCACCTTCGTCAGCGCTTGCCGCGCCGGCTCCACCGCCTCCACCGCCCGCCCCGCGTCAAACCTGCTCCGGGCCGTGGCCAGCAACTCAGCGACGCTCACCGGCAACCTGGTTGTGGTTGTGCGGCTGGTCCATGGCCCACAGGTCTTCCAGCGTCACCTCGTTGTGGTTCGCCTTCTCGTCCACGATCCAGACGAGTTCCTCGACCGAGGTCTCGTTGTGGTTGTGGCCCGAGCCGAGGATCCAGAGCAGCTCTTCTTCCATGGCGGGCAGCTTCACCCCGGACGGCCCCAGGCGGAAGGGGGCCTGCCCCCAGACGACCCGGGAATCCCACTTCGGTCAGGGGGGCGAAAACCTTGCGCTGACCTGTGTTTATGTGCTATCTCGAAGTCCAGCGGCGAAACGCCGCCAGGGTGCGCGCGAACACGGAGCGAGACGAGGCAAGATAGACAGCGCTCGTCGTTCAGCCCAGGGGAGGCCGCGTATAATGTCCGACTCGTTCGTGCACCTGCACGTGCACACCGAGTACTCGATGCTCGACGGGGCCGCCAAGCTCAAGGACATGTTCACCGAGTGCGATCGGCTGGGCATGCCGGCGGCCGCGATCACCGATCACGGCAACATGTACGGGGCCTACGACTTCTACAAGCAGGCCACGGCCGCGGGGATCAAGCCGATCGTGGGCATCGAGGCGTACATGGCGCCGGGCTCCCGGCACGAGAAGAAGCGGGTCACCTGGGGTGAGCCGCACCAGAAGAACGACGACGTGTCGGCCAGCGGCGCCTACACGCACCAGACGATCTGGGCGGCGAGCAAGGACGGCCTGCACAACCTGATGCGGGCCTCCAGCTACGCGTCGATCGACGGCCAGCTGGGCAAGTGGCCGCGGATGGACCGAGAGCTGATCGCGGAGAACTCCAAGGGGCTGATGGCCACCACGGGCTGCCCGTCGGGCGAGGTGCAGACCCGGCTGCGGCTGGGCCAGGAGAAGGAGGCCCTGCAGGCGGCCTCCGACTGGAAGGACATCTACGGCGAGGGCAACTTCTTCGTGGAGCTGATGGACCACGGCATCGAGATCGAGAGCCGGGTCCGCGACGGCCTGGTCAAGGTGGCCAGGCAGCTGAACCTGCCGTTCGTGGTGACCAACGACTCGCACTACACCTACGACACCGACCGGGACGCGCACGGCGTGCTGCTGTGCGTGCAGACCGGCAAGACCCTCCAGGACCCGACCCGGTTCAAGTTCGACGGCACGGGCTACTACCTGAAGTCGCCGGACGAGATGCGCGCGATCGACTCCTCGGACCCCTGGCAGGAGGGCTGCCGCAACACGCTGCTGGTGGCCGAGAAGGTCGACACCACCGGCATGTTCGAGTTCCACAACCTGATGCCGCGGTTCCCGATCCCCGAGGGCATGACCGAGGACGAGTACTTCAAGCAGCAGGTCTGGGCCGGCATGCAGCGGCGCTTCCCGGGCGGCATCGACGAGGAGCACCGCCGGCAGGTGGAGTTCGAGATCGGCGTCATCCTGCAGATGGGCTTCCCGGCCTACTTCCTCGTGGTCGCCGACTTCATCATGTGGGCCAAGAACAACGGCATCCGGGTCGGCCCGGGCCGAGGGTCCGCCGCCGGCGCGCTGATCGCCTACGCGATGGGCATCACCGACCTGGACCCGCTGGCCCACGGCCTGATCTTCGAGCGGTTCCTCAACCCGGACCGCGTCAGCCCCCCCGACATCGACATCGACTTCGACGAGCGTCGGCGCGGCGACGTCATCCGGTACGTGACCGAGAAGTGGGGCGAGGACAAGGTCGCCCAGGTGATCACCTTCGGCACCATCAAGGCCAAGGCGGCGATCAAAGACTCGGCCCGCGTGCTGTACGGCCAGCCGGGCTACGCGGTGGCCGACCGGATCTCCAAGGCCTACCCGCCGGCCGTGATGGCCAAGGACATCCCGCTCAACGGCCTGTTCGACCCGCAGCACAAGCGCTACGCCGAGGCCACCGAGATCCGCGCCCTGTACGAGCAGGACCCGCAGGTCAAGGAGATCATCGACACCGGCCGCGGCCTGGAGGGCCTGATCCGCAACGCCGGCGTGCACGCCTGCGCGGTGATCATGTCCGCGGAGACGCTGACCGACCACATCCCGGTGTGGAAGCGGCCGCAGGACGGCTCGATCATCACGCAGTTCGACTACCCGACCTGCGAGACGCTCGGCCTGCTCAAGATGGACTTCCTGGGCCTGCGCAACCTCACCGTCATCGACGACACGATGAAGAACATCAAGCTCAACGGCAAGCAGACGCCCGACCTGGACACCCTGCCGCTGGACGACCCGAAGACCTACGAGCTGCTGTCCCGGGGCGACACGCTGGGCGTGTTCCAGCTGGACGGCGGCCCCATGCGCGACCTGCTGCGCCTGATGCGCCCGGACAACTTCGAGGACATCTCCGCGGTCGGCGCGCTGTACCGGCCGGGCCCGATGGGCGCCAAGTCGCACACGAACTACGCGCTGCGCAAGAACAAGCAGCAGGAGATCACCCCGATCCACCCGGCGCTGGCCGAGCCGCTCAAGGACATCCTCGGCACCACCTACGGCCTGATCGTGTACCAGGAGCAGGTCATGGCCATCGCGCAGAAGCTGGCCGGCTACACGCTGGGACAGGCCGACCTGCTGCGCCGCGCGATGGGCAAGAAGAAGAAGGAGATCCTGGACAAGGAGTACGCCGGCTTCGAGAAGGGCATGCTGGACAACGGCTACCCGCAGGACGCCGTCAAGACCCTCTGGGAGATCCTGGTCCCGTTCGCCGACTACGCCTTCAACAAGGCGCACTCGGCCGCCTACGGTCTGGTGTCGTACTGGACCGCCTACCTGAAGGCCAACTTCCCGGCCGAGTACATGGCCGGCCTGCTCACCTCGGTCGGCGACGACAAGGACAAGGCCGCGATCTACCTGGCCGAGTGCCGCAAGATGGGCATCACCGTGCTGCCGCCGGACGTCAACGACTCGATGCGCGAGTTCGCGCCGGTCGGCGAGAACATCCGGTTCGGCCTGGGCGCCATCCGCAACGTCGGCGCGAACGTGGTCGACTCGGTCGTCGCGGCCCGCACCGCCAAGGGCGCGTTCGTCGACTTCTCGGACTACCTGCGCAAGGTGGACGCCAACGCCTGCAACAAGAAGGTCATCGAATCGCTGATCAAGGCGGGCGCCTTCGACTCGCTCGGCCACCCGCGCAAGGGCCTGCACATGGTGCACATCGAGGCCGTCGACGCGATCATGGACACCAAGAAGGCGGAGGCGGTCGGCCAGTTCGACCTGTTCGGCGGCGGGGACGACGGCGAGGACAACGCCGGCGGCGTGTTCGACGTGAAGGTGCCCGACGAGCAGTGGGACTCCAAGCACCAGCTGACCCTGGAGCGGGAGATGCTGGGCCTGTACGTGTCCGGCCACCCGCTCAACGGGGTGGAGCGGGTGCTGGAGGTCCAGTCCGACACCGCGATCGCGACCATCCTGGAAGGCAACCTGCCCGACGGCGCGCAGGTCACCGTGGGCGGCATCCTGGCCTCGGTGACCCGGCGCATCAACAAGTCCGGCGAGTCGTGGGCGTCCGCGCAGCTGGAGGACCTGGTCGGCGGCATCGAGGTGCTGTTCTTCCCGAAGACCTACTCGGTGGTCGGGATGAGCGTGGCCGAGGACGCGATCGTGCTGGTCAAGGCCCGCATCGCCAAGCGGGACGACCGGATCTCGCTGATCGCCAACGACCTGGCCCTGCCGGACCTGGAGATGGCGGCCAGCGGCATGCCGGTGAAGCTGACCATGCACGCGGCCAAGTGCACCCGGCCGCTGGTGGCCCAGCTCAAGGACGTGCTCAAGTCGCACCCGGGCTCCACCGAGGTGCACCTGAACCTGATGAACGGCCGGCGCGGCACCATGCTGCGGCTGGACGACGCGCTGCGGGTGGACCCCTCACCCTCACTGATGGGCGACCTCAAGGCCCTGTTGGGACCGGGTTGCCTGGGCTGAGGGGCCTGTGAGCCCGGGCACATTCATTGATAATGGATGCGTCCGGGGGACCCCGTGGGCACACTGGTGTAAACGGGGTTAACCTATTGTTGGTTAACACCGATTACATGGCACGTGAGGGGAGAGCCCCATGACAGGCACCGAGACGGCGCCCGCCGAGTTGTTCACGCCGGAGTTCTTCCAGGACCCGCAGTCCTTCCAGGCCGCGTTACGGGCCGACGCGCCGGCCCGCGAGGTGGTCACGCCCAACAACTTCCGGGTGTGGGTGGTCAGCCGGTACGAGGAGGCCAAGGCGGTCCTGGCCGACCCGACCGTGCAGAAGAACAGTGCCGGCATGCGCGCGGTCATGGACAAGAGCAGGACCAGCGACGCCGCGGCCCGGGAGTTCGCCCCCGACCTGAGCCAGCACATGCTGTCCATGGACCCGCCGGACCACACCCGGCTGCGCCGGCTGGTCACCAAGGCCTTCACCGCCCGCCGCATCGAGCAGATGCGGCCGCGGATCGAGGAGATCACCGCCGAGCTGCTGGGCAAGCTGACCGCCGGCGACGAGGTCGACCTGCTGGACGTGTTCGCCTTCCCGCTGCCGATCACCGTGATCAGCGAGCTGCTCGGCGTGGACGACGAGGACCGCGAGCAGTTCCGCCGCGCCTCCAACACGCTGATCGCCAGCTCCGGCCCGGAGGAGACCCAGGCGGCCGGCCAGTGGATGGCCGGCTACTTCGCCAGGCTGATCGCGGCCAAGCGGGCCACCCCGGGCGAGGACCTGCTGTCGGCGCTGATCGAGACCAGCGAGGACAGCGACCGGTTCAGCGAGCAGGAACTGATCGGCATGGCGTTCCTGCTGCTGGTCGCCGGGCACGAGACCACGGTCAACCTGATCGGCAACGGCGTGCTGGCCCTGCTGACCAACCCGGAGCAGCTGGCTCGGCTGCAGGCCGACCCGTCGCTGATGGCCTCCGCGGTCGACGAGTTCCTGCGCTTCCGCAGCCCGGTCAACATGTCCACGTTCCGGTTCACCACCGAGCCGGTCGACCTGGGCGACGTGACCATCCCGGCCGACGCGCTGGTGCTGGTCGGCCTGGGCTCGGCCAACCGGGACGGCGGCCACTTCGACCACGCCGACGAGCTCGACATCACCCGGCCGGTGGGCGGCCACCTGGCCTTCGGCCACGGCATCCACTACTGCCTGGGCGCGCCGCTGGCCCGCCTGGAGGGCGAGATCGCCTTCCGTGGCCTGCTCAAGGCCTTCCCCGACATGAAGCTCGCGACGTCGACGTCTGACCTCCAGTGGCGGATCAGCATCCTCATCCACGGACTTGAGAAGCTGCCGGTCGTGCTGTAGCTATCGAGGGCATGCCAGCGCGAGTTCTACTAGTAGGAAGCACTCGATCGGCGGCCCAGGGCGTCGGGCCGGCCGGCACGCTCGATCCCGCCACCGTGATCACCGCGACCGTGGTGCTGCGGCGGCGGGCCGAGCTGCCGGCCGGTCTCGTGTTCGGGCCGTCGACGATCGGCCGGCAGGACTTCGCCGACCGGTACGGGGCCGATCCCGCCGACGTGCAACGGGTACGCACCGTCCTCAGTGGACTCGGGGTGGAAGTTGTCGCCGAGGACCCCGCTTCGCGTCGGCTGACCGTGCGCGGCGATCTGGCCGCGATGAACCGGGCTTTCGGCGTCTCGCTGGTCGGGGACGTGCACCACCGGCGCCGGGTCGGGGCGCTGGAGGTGCCGGCCGAACTGGACGGTGTGGTGCAGGCCGTGCTCGGGCTGGACGACCGCCCGCAGGTCCGCCGGCCCCGCACCGACACCGACACACCCGAGATTTCCTACACGCCTCCTCAGCTGGGCAAGATCTACGGTTTCCCGGCCGCCGTGGCCGGCGCCGACCAGACCATCGCGGTGATCGAACTCGGCGGGGGCTACACGGATGCCGAGCTTTCCCAGTACTTCCAGGACATCGGCGTCGGGCCGGTGTCGGTGCGGACGGTCACCGTGGACGACGGTGTCAACGCGCCGAACACGACCGCCGACGACGAGGTGCTGCTCGACATCGAGGTGATCGGCGGGCTCGCGCCCGAGGTGCGGCAGGTCGTCTACTTCGCGCCCAACACCGACCAGGGCTTTGTCGACGCCGTCGCCGGGGCCGTGCACGCCTCGCCCACGCCGGTGGCGGTCAGCATCAGCTGGGGCGGGGCCGAGGACCTGTGGACCGAGCAGACCCGCAAGGCCCTCGACGACGCCTTCGCCGATGCCGCCGCCCTCGGCGTCACCGTGATCGTCTCCAGCGGCGACTGGGGCGCCAGCGACGAGCAGACCGACGGCCAGCGGCACGTCGACTTCCCCGCGTCGAGCCCGCATGTGTTGTCCTGCGGCGGAACCACCCTGCACGCCGACCCCTCGAACGGCGTGATCAGCAGCGAGACCGTGTGGAACAACGGCGTCGGCAAGAACGCCACCGGCGGCGGGGTCAGCGTCTTCTTCCCACGCCCCGACTACCAATCCGCTTGCGGCGCCCCGGATTCCGGCCGTGGCGTGCCCGACGTCGCGGGCGTCGCCGATCCGCGGACCGGGTATTCCATTCTGGTGCACGGGAAAACCGCTCCCGCCGGCGGCACCAGCGCCGTCGCCCCGCTCTGGGCCGCGTTGGTGGCTCGCCTGGTCCAGCAGCTGGGCCGGCCCCTCGGGCTGCTGCAACCGTTGCTGTACAAGGACGCCCAGCCAGGCGTGCTCACCGCTGGCTTTCGGGACGTGACCGCCGGCGACAACCAGGGCTATCCGGCGTCGCCGGGCTGGGATCCGTGCACGGGCCTGGGTTCCCCCGACGGGGCCGCGCTGTTGGCGCGGCTTAAGGGTTGTTGAAGTCCACCTCCGGATTGGCCTGGGTGGGCCCGGCCAGGATCGGTTCCGGCCGGCACAACAGCGTCTGGTCGAAGAACGCGGTGACGTAGTTCCTGGTGATGGCGACGGACCGGTCCGCCGACAGACCGGGCATGGGGGTGCCGAGCTGGGCCAGCAGGGTGGGGGCGTCGGTGAAGGAATAGTGGTTGGCGCCGGTGACGGTGAGCCAGCGCCTCCACCCGTCGAGCTGCGGCCAGACCTGGTCCCAGGTCGCATCCGCGCTGCCGGGGCCGTGGTCGGCGTTGCCGAGCATGAGGAACGGCCGGCTCATGCCGTTCGGCGCGTCGACGTGGAACGCGC